>Ga0207655_1000851_pt1 | contig 32540 bp, 31 predicted proteins | sample KBSM44metaG_FD_184398 | JGI IMG/M metagenome (GOLD analysis project Ga0207655, IMG submission 184398) | Miscanthus rhizosphere microbial communities from Kellogg Biological Station, Michigan, USA - KBS M4-4 metaG (SPAdes) (version 2) | ecosystem: Host-associated > Plants > Roots > Rhizosphere >... | reverse complement strand
CGAACCGACCCCGGAAGAGCTGGGTGAGCGCATGGAGATGCCTGAGGACAAGATCCGCAAGGTTCTGAAGATCGCCAAAGAGCCGATCTCCATGGAAACCCCGATCGGTGACGACGAAGATTCGCATCTGGGTGACTTCATCGAAGACTCGACCATGCAGTCGCCAATCGATGTGGCAACCGTCGAGAGCCTCAAGGAAGCGACTCGCGAAGTCCTCTCGGGCCTGACCGCCCGTGAAGCCAAGGTGCTGCGCATGCGCTTCGGCATCGACATGAATACCGACCACACCCTTGAGGAAGTCGGTAAGCAGTTCGATGTAACCCGTGAGCGTATTCGTCAGATCGAGGCCAAGGCCCTGCGCAAATTGCGTCACCCGACCAGAAGCGAACACCTGCGTTCGTTCCTGGACGAGTAAGCAAACGCTGCGTCACGCTGCATTACAAGAACCCCGGCCCATGCCGGGGTTTTTGCATTTCAGGGAATCGGATTTTTGGCAGTATGCCAGTGGCTATCAGCGAGGCTACACTCGACTCATTCTCAACGCTGAAACCTTTTGAGGCCTGCCATGTTTCGGATGCCGGCCATTGTTTTCTTGTGCTTGATGGGGTCGACGACAGTCGACGCGCAGGTGCTCCCTCAGGGGGAAACCTGGCAGGGCGTGCACGGGGACTCAATGCAGAGTAAGGAAGCTGCACTGCCCGACATCGAACGAGCTCCCACCTCGCAGCGCGATGACGTGGGCGCGGGTCTTTCGAACATGGACGACGCGCTGCACACGGCGCTGGCCGCAAATGAAGCGCCGTACCCCGATAGCCCCTCGCCTTCCGCTGGAGAGCCCGGCAGGTTCTGGCGCGACTTCGTGCTCTATGGCCTTCCGGGCCTGCTTCTGCTGTCCACCGTACTGGCGGTCATGGTGCGCATCAACCGCCGGCTCAGCTCGGAAATCTCCCGGCGCGTGGCCCTGGAACAAGAGCTTCGCAGCAGCGAATACCACTACCGCGGCATGATCGAGAGCCTATCGGCCATTGCCTGGGAAGCCAACACCCACGATTTCTCCTACAGCTACGTCTCGCCACACGCCGAGAACCTGCTGGGCTATCCGCTTCACCAGTGGCGCCGGCACGGTTTCTGGCGCGGCATCGTCCACCCCGCCGACGTGGACCGCGCAGAAGGCTTCTGCCATCAGGAGATCGCCCAGGGCAACGACCACAGCCTCGATTACCGCGTCATCGCCGCCGATGGCCGGGTGGTCTGGGTACGCGACATCGTCAGCCTCATCAGCTATGGCCATGAGCCTGTCATGCGCGGCCTGATGATCGACATCAGCGAAGCCAAGCAGACCGAAGAGGCCCTGCGCCGTTCCGAAGGCAAGTTCGCGTCGGTATTCGCCCAGTGTCCGGACATTCTGGTGATCGCCCGGCTGTCGGACGGCCGCTTCCTGGAGGCCAACCAGGCCTTCGTCGAACAGATCGGCCTGGCGCCCGACCAGGTGATTGGCAAGACCCCGAGCGAGCTGGACATCTGGGGCATCCCGGACATCGGCAGCAGCCTGCTGCAGCGCCTGCAAAAAGGCAGCATCCGCAACCTGGAAATGCCCTTCCGCCGCAGCAATGGCCGCACCTTCACCGGCCTGCTGTCCGCCGAGCCATTCGACCTGGACTCCACCCCCGCCGTGGTCCTTGTGGTGCGTGACATCACCCCGCTCAAGGAGGCGCAGCAACAGCTGCAGCTGTCTGAAGAGAAATTCGCCAAGGCCTTCCACTCCTCCCCGGACGGCATGCTTATCACCCGGCAAAGCGACGGCCTGCTGGTGGAAATCAACGACGGCTTCAGCCGCATCACCGGCTACCACAGCTCGCTGTCCCTTGACCGCTCAACGCTGGACCTGGGCATCTGGGTCGATCTGAACGAGCGCCAGCAGCTGCTGGAGCAGCTCCATCGCGACGGGTTTGTGAAGGACTTCCCCAGCCACATTCGTCGCAGGGACGGTCAGGTCAGGCTGTGCGAAATTTCGTCGCGGCCACTGCCCATCGGCGGTGAAGACTGCATGCTGACCATCGCCCGGGATATCACCGAACGTCACCAGATGCAGGAAAAACTGCAACTGGCCGCAACCGTGTTCGAAAGCACGGCAGAAGGCGTTCTGATCACCGACACCCGCCAGCGCATCAACGCCGTCAACCGAGCCTTCAGCGAAATCACCGGCTACAGCGAAGGCGAGACCATTGGCCAGACTCCTCGCCTGCTCGCCTCCGGCCTGCACGACAGCGCCTTCTACGCAGCCATGTGGTACCAACTGACGGCCGAAGGGCACTGGCAGGGGGAAATCAGCAACCGGCGCAAGAACGGCGAGATCTACCCTGCCTGGCTGACCATCAGCGCCGTGCGCAACCGCGACAAGTTCATCACCCACTTCGTCGCGGTGTTTGCAGACATTTCCAGCCTCAAGCAGGCCCAGGCCCGCCTGGACTACCAGGCCCACCATGACCCGTTGACCGGCCTGCCAAACCGCACCCTGTTCGAGAGCCGGTTGCATGCCGCCCTGAACCACAGCCGGGATGCCCACAGCCTGGGCGCGGTGCTGTTTCTCGACCTGGACCGCTTCAAGCACATCAACGACAGCCTCGGCCATCCGGTGGGTGACCTGCTGCTCAAAGGCATCGCCCATCGCCTCAAAGAGAACCTGCGGGACATCGACACCGTGGCGCGCCTGGGCGGCGATGAATTCATCATCCTGCTGCCTGGGCTGCAAACTGCCCACGATGCAGAAACCATCGCCACCAAACTGCTGCACAGCTTCTCGGCGCCCTTCCAGGCGGGCGAGCACGAGTTCTTCATCAGCACCAGCATCGGCACCGCGCTGTTCCCGACCGACGGCTCGGACGTCGCCACCATCATCAAGAACGCCGACGCCGCGATGTACCGCTCCAAAGCCAAGGGCCGCAACCGCGTCGAAAGCTACACCCGCGACCTGACCGCCCAGGCCAGCGAGCGCGTGGCCCTGGAACACGAACTGCGCCGCGCCATCGAACGCAACGAATTCACACTTTCCTACCAGCCCAAGGTCAGCCTTCTGACACAAAGACTGGTCGGAGCCGAGGCACTGATTCGCTGGAGCCACCCCACTTTCGGAGAAGTCCCACCCGAGCGCTTCATTCCCCTGGCCGAAGAGAACGGCATGATCCTGCAGATCGGCGAGTGGGTGCTGGAACAGGCCTGCCAGCAACTGCACCGCTGGAACCAGACCTACGACATCTTCGGCCCGCTCTCGGTGAACCTGGCAGGTGCCCAGTTGCGCCAGCCGAACCTGGTCAACCGCATCGAACAACTGCTCAACCAGTACCAACTGCAACCGGGCTGCCTGCAACTGGAGATCACCGAAAACTTCATCATGTCCCAGACCGAAGAAGCGCTGTCTGTGCTGCACCGCCTGAAAAAACTCGGCGTGCAACTGGCCATCGACGACTTCGGCACCGGCTACTCCTCGCTCAGCTACCTCAAGCGCCTGCCGCTGGACATCCTGAAAATCGACCAGTCCTTCGTTCGCGGCCTCCCCGACGACCCCCACGACGCCGCCATCGTCCGCGCCATCATCGCCCTGGGCCGCAGCATGCAACTGACCGTCATCGCCGAAGGCGTGGAAACCATCGAGCAGCAGCAATTCCTCGCCGACGAAGGCTGCGAACAGATACAGGGCTACATCGTCAGCCTGCCCCTGCGCCCCGATGAATTTTGCGCGACGTTTCTTCGTATGACACTTTCGGACTTTTCGGATAGCCCGGCACGCAAACCATCGTTATAATCCGCGGCCAGACTGAGGGCCTATAGCTCAGTTGGTTAGAGCAGAGGACTCATAATCCTTTGGTCCACGGTTCTTATGTTGACTTCGCTTTTGGTGCACGTATCCTAGCGAGCCGTGCTTCAGAGCATCAGGGCCTCTAGCTCATGTTGGTTAGAGCAGCGGACTTAACGCCTCAAAGCCTAACCCCCTCGGGGCATGGTGATGAGGGAATGGGTTGCCTTGGGGTAAGTTAGCTCTGCTCCTTGGTAGAATCGCTCAAATTCGGGGAAGCCTCTGCTTTGGCGTGGTAATCCCGAGCCAAGCCTTGAGAGATCAAGGAAGGTGTAGAGACTGTACGGGCGAGCCGAAAGGTAAGAGACAGTCCAGACCACGAACCCGAAAGGGGCAGTGAAAACTGAAGTGGTACGCATAATCCGTTGGTGCCCGGTTCGACTCCGGGGAGGCCCACCATCTCTAAAGCCAGACCACTAGGTCTGGCTTTTTCATCTGTGGCCATTTCGACGCTGCTGGTACGTCATCCCTGCCGGAGTCTGTACTTTGCCTTCAGTTAAACAACCACTTCGGTGCAGGTTCAAAGCAGCAGACGGGCAAGGTTCGACCGAGACATGATCAGCAGTGATGCGCCTCCGTGGCTCATACGCCTATATAGCTTGGACAACGACCTGCGACAAGCTGTGAACCACTCAGCAATCGGCAAGCCGAGATCAGCGCCTAGAGGCTAGCCTTTCAATAAAAAATTACTATCTCGGAACCAAGATCTGACTCAGCAAGCGTCAGCCTGAATCATGCATCCGATGCCATTTGCGGACTCCCGCCTCTTGAGATAAAGCCTCCATTTCGCCATCATGAGGTATTGCCCTACCAGGGTCGCCTCTAGCATCTGACGCTTCTGTTTACGCGCTGCCAGAGGTTAAAAAACTTTTGGAAGCATTGACATAATGAAAATTGAAGTTGCTTGCCTACGAGAAGACACCACCAAACAAAAGGGTGACCTGCTAGAGAATCTCGCCAAAGGCCTGCTGACCGCTCAAAGTTACACGGTTATTCAGGAGATTAGGATAGTAGGAGCGGAGTTAGACCTTCTCTGTAAGCATAAGGTTAGCGGCAAAGAGATTTATGTTGAATGCAAAGCCCAAAAAGAGCCAGTCTCTGCACCCGTAATCAGGCAACTCTGGGGAACCGTGGATTGTGAAGATTATGCTGAAGGATGGCTGATTTCGACCTCTGACTTTACCAAGGATGGAAAGGGATTTATTGAAAGCTGGAAACAAAAGCCTATAGAAAAATCTTCGAGGCTCAGCTTTTACAATCCAGAACAGATTATTGACTCTCTTATTTCCGCATCAGTTATCAAAAGCCCCCCGATTCGCGAAGCTGCTATCATCACTAATGGCGAGGAGTATCTAGGGGAATGGACACTTTTAATATCAAAATTCGGAATCTACTGGTGCGTGTATACATTGGAAGGAGGTGCCCCGAGCCAAGTTTTGGCTTACAGAGCATCTACTGGCCAGCACGTAACAGATAGTAAAGAAATAAACAACATAGGCACACTTGAATCTACACTAGCAAATTATAAATTTTTAACACAGCCCGCAAAACAACTTACTTTAGAAACTTCTGAAGTCACCGCTCTACCTTTAGTAGTCGAGGTTCAAACTGGTGAGTCATGGGACGATTACCGCCCAGCCAGACCTCAGGATTTTATTGGACGGGACTCTCTGCAAAAGGAAATTCTAAACTTTCTAGACACAGCTAAAAACAACAATGGCAGCAGGGTATTCGCGCTTACGGGCAACTCCGGCTTAGGTAAGAGTTCTCTTGTAGCAAAGCTCCGAGACAGATCAAGAAACATTCGGTATAAAAATAAATACTTCGTATATGCAGTTGATGTTCGGGGAGCTAAAAATTCTAATTACATACTCGCATCCCTAATCGAGTGCCTAAAGCAGGCCAAGGAAAACGGATTTGGTGACGACATCGAGATTACGCTCACGAATCCTGACACTCCCTTAAACTCGACGACAATCCAAAACTATCTGGATTCGCTTGAAAAAAAGAATCAAGTCGTATGCCTAATTTTCGACCAATTCGAAGAGCTTTATTCTAAACCCGAACTTTTCGGAATATTTAAAACGTCAAAAGATCTGATGTTAGATGTGGCCGCATGCAAGAAAAACATTGTTCTAGGTTTCGCTTGGAAGACAGATAGCACCACTCAACAAGACCACCCTGCTTACCACATGTGGCATGAGCTTTCAGACCATCGACGGGAGTATCGGCTTGAGGTCTTTGACAGCGGTGAAATCACTAAGTCTGTAACCATGTTTGAAAAGCAGGTTGGACAAAAGCTTGGTGCTGAGACCAGGCACCAGATTATACACTCAAGCCAAGGCTTTCCTTGGCTGATAAAAAAGCTTTGCATAAACCTTTTTGAGGGCCGAACAAAAGGGGAAGGATCTGAGTCTTTGTTTGTCGACCTTGATGTGGGACGCCTTTTTGAATCTGATCTTATTTCGCTCACCTCTCAGGAAATAACGTGCCTCCGTCTAGTAGCACAGAAAGCTCCTGCAGATTGGAGTGAAATCATAGAGACTGCAGGAACCGCCGTATTGAATAGCCTCATCCACAAGAGGCTTGTGGTAAAGAGCGGCGACAGACTAAATATCTATTGGGATATTTTCAAGGATTACTTGCTAAGCGGGAAGGTTCCAATTGTTCCTTTTAACTATATCCCTACCAACGAACTTCCCTCTGGCCTGAAGCTATGCGAACAGCTAACGAGAGAAAACTTCATCACTGCCCCGCAGCTTGCCGCCCTCATGAACCTCAATGAAAAGACCATCTGGAACATTGGAGCCGATCTAGTAATGTTCGGACTAGCGGAGCGAGCGGGCACTTCGTTCAAACTACATCAGAATATAAACACGTACGGACAGGATGCGGCGCTGCGCTTACTTCGCGAAAAAATGAGCAAGCACTCCTTCAAAATATCCCTGTACAAAAAATACTCAAGCAAAAGTGTTGAGCACAATGCTCTCAAAGAAGTTCTTAAGTCATGCTTACCAAAAGCGAGTTATAGCGATAAAACCTGGACTACCTACACCAGCAGGCTGACCAACCTATTGGTTTATACAGGATACCTAACACGATCCGGCCATAGCGTAATCGTTCAGGATTTGGGAACACCCTCATTGAATCCTAATGGCACCCTCAAGCGGAGAAGATCGCGAGGTGCAGTATTTTCGATTTCGGTTTCTCCCTATATTGTACTTGAGACTATGCAAAAGCTTGAATACTCGACATCTGATCCTAGTACGTTGAACCGCAATCCACTCTCCGTATTAAAGCGCTTTGATTTGATAATATCCTCTGACACCACTATGAGCCTCAATCGGGAAGTCATCAGCAAGTACGGCGGAAATCTTGAAGCTATATGGTCGCTTGCCAAAAATGAACCTTCACTGGCTAGGTGCGTGGAAATACTCAGCACGTATCCCAATATCTCACCGAAATCTTTGGCTGACGAGATATCAAAGAAATATAACTTGAACTGGGCAGATGGCTCGCTGATCCGTAATGGGAATATTCTCAAGCAGTGGTCAAGTTGGATCAAGGAGGGCATAGACTCATCTAAAATCCCCACCCCTCCTGGACGACCGGCGTTCTCTGTAATGTAAAATTAGATGGCCAATTATGCCTACACTCTGAGATAGGTAGATATTGGCTTTGGAGATCAGTCACTTTTTAATGTCCAGAAAATAAGGGGCGTCGAGCTAAATCCTCCACGCCCTGACGCTCAAACCTAGAAGAAACCAATGCCGTCGTGCCTTTCAACTTGCTCGCGATAGGCGATGCAGTCTGCGGTGTATCCCTGCATCCAGTCAGCGCTGATGATGTGGTGGCCGGTCACGCCCTCCTTCTTGGCGCTGACGGGGTGGTCATTGATGAAGCCGGCTTGCTTGTCCGATACAGAACCCATACCGGGATGGCGCGTGTTTCGTAGCGATGCTTCGAGGGCGCGCTACCATACTGAGGACTCGAAACTCGAGCCAGGTCTTGCAATCGCAAGGTTCTGCGCGTATCCGTATATGACGGGACTTGAGCTGCAACGATGCAAAAACTTCCTCATTAGACTCAAGATTTTCCGAAACTAACCGTTTGTCATAGGTATGTCCCCTTGAGTAAACGGCTTTGAATCCACCTACCGGTGAATGTACACACCTATTAATTTGTGCCCTATCTTTCCCTAAGACGCCCCGAGGCAGTCGCCAACGTGGGGCTTGGGTGCGGCTGAACAGCTACATCGACTCCTCCGCCTGCATATCCGCGTTCGACAAGGCAGCAGCCTATGCCGAAAGCTATGTACATGCGCTTGTCGAATGCAGCCAGATCGACATTTCCCTCAAACGAGATCTGCTAATCATGGCCACGGTGGACGCATGGCGAGGTACCCGCATTGCCCCCAAACACGTCACCCCACCTGCAGCCTTCTAGGAAGACCATGAATTCTGTTTTTCAGCGCTACACCGACAACGAAACACAAGACTTGTGCATGCGAATGCCACAGCGAACTCTGGCTACAACCATCAGCCATTACCCAATCGATGTGTTGGCGCGCCACCTGGAGAAATACTTGGTGGATCCATCCTCCACTCATGATCGTTACCCGTGGGCAGCTCGGCTTGTTATGGGCATGCCAGTGCCAACCTGGACGCGCGGGCTGGAGTGGGACATTGGCATGAAGTCACGATTCATTTCCGCAGTCTGGTCAGGGGCTGATCTTGGAAGCTACCTTACAAACGACTGGTGCGAGCCGGCTGACACAGGCAGGGCATTGGCGGACAACAGCGAGATTCTGGTCGATGGCCAGCAACGGCTTCACAGCCTTGAAGAGTATTTCCTCGACAGGTTGGCAATTCCCGATGCCCAGGGGCAGCCCCGAATCTGGTCTGAGCTTGGCAATGGCGAGCGAAAGCGATTCCTTTCGACGATTTTTACCCATGCGCGAGTGTCTTCTGCCGACGACGAAGCACTGCGCAAAACGTATGACCTATGCGCACAGGGAGTGATGCCCCGATCATTTGATCAGCGCACCTTTCGGTAGTCATCGACGCTACGGTAGTCGTGGCCTGCCCCTTGCGGCGGCTGTCGTGAACCAAGCCCGGTTTACGACGGGTCTTGGCCCTGCGGGCTTCCATCCTCATGCCCTTCGACTATCCTCGTCTGCGCGCTCCGCTTGCATACTAACCGAGTTCACTTTCCTGCTTGGACATTACCTCCAGCTCCCACATACTGCTGAGCATCCGATCAAAGACGAGGCCGGGCAAATGGGTTGGCCCTTTTGGAAAGACAAGCGCCCCGCGTGGGTTCAGGCAGAAGAACGAGCGTTCATCGAGGCAGCCAATGGCTTAAAAACGCTACAAGTAACCCCTGGCGGCGGGATGAGGATCGACCCTGAGGAGATAAGGGAGCAGATACTTGAAGCCCGAGAGTTGTACAAAGATCTCGTTCAAAAATAACGGTAGTGAGCAGGCAACCTGCTCCAAGCTTCAACCCCTTTGCAGGTTTTCAGAACGACAAACAAAGGTGTCCACCTAAGTTCGGGCTACTGACACCAAGGGCCCCAAGTCGGTGGGTTTTCAACGATATCGATTGAGATGCAGAGTTCGCGCTGCATACGCTTGAGGACTCTATTGAGCGTCGGATGGGCATTGGACTCCCTCAGTGTTGTCACCAAAAGCAACAGCTCTCGACCTTGAGCTAAGGGCATCTGGATGTCGCAGTAGACTGTGTCGTCATCGTCTGTCATTCCCATCGAAAAATCCTCGTAGGATGGTCTTCGCTTCTGGCTTATCCCGCCTGGCGTTGGGGCGTGCCCTTTTGGGGATGGGCTGTCGTGCACCGAGCCTTCGGCTCGGCCCTACGGGCTTCCATCCCGCACGCCTGCGCGCTCCGCTTGCCATAGCAACTCAACCGTCTGATGACCGGCTTTCGGTTCGCGAGGCACCGTATGGCTGCGCGTGCTACTCGCCTCACAAGGGGCTGCACAGCTCCATCCAAGGGATGGATGGCTTGGGCAGCTTGAGATTACCGGTCTTGGAGATGATCCTCAGCTGTGCGTGCTTGAGGTGAAAGTCTTCCCAAGCTACGCGCAGGCTGGTGTCCTCCAGAAAGGCGACCACACCATCACGCGATCCCACCACCACGCCGAGCGGATTGACCTGGTTTACCTGACAGAAATTGAAAAGCAGCTGATCAAAAGTATTGGGTGCTAGGTGATCTACGGCCACGTTATGTCGGCCCAGTGATTCTCCTGTCACCGGACACGAAGCAGCACCGACCAACCCTTGGTCTCGGAAAAGTCGGATCTGTTCTGTGATTGCTGTGCGAGCACCTGCGCGAAAGTCGAGAAGCTTTTGGGACTGGCGCTCTTTTGCTCGAGTGCTAGGGATGAGCTTTACCGCGTGCGTGAAGCCAATATCAACTTCCGCATCGCAATGCCGGCGAAGCATGAAACAGCGAGTACCGTGAGATGTCATTTGGGTGGTGAAGCCCATGACTCCCTCTCCGGCTTTCTCCGCCCATTCATCGTGGTGGTGGAAAAGCCCGTACAGAAAATCAGAATCAGGGTCACTTACCATCGCGCCGTCAGGCGTCCTAGCCAGGATCTGTCGGCAGCGATCTTTGATAGCGTCCTTGGTCGCAAACCATTCATCATTGATTAGGTATGGCACCGTCTTCCCCCAGGAAGTATCTCTCGCAAGCAGATCGGTATAGCACAGAGGGGTGACCACCTCATGGATAGCTTAAATCTGGAAAAAGGCGTGGCATGCGCTCATCAATGCAGACGCATCGTGGAGTGCGCGATGGTGCTTGGTTGTTGGCAGTAGGCGGTAGATCTCGCTGGCAGCCTCCCGCCCCACAAACACCTCCAATGGTTTCAGCTCGAAGGTAGGTACAAGATCTGCTGCCTCGTATAGGACATCGAGCCAAAAGCTGTCTTGTGGCGAGTCGCTGCAAAGAACCTGCCTTGAAAACAGCTGGTTCATACGTTTCGCCACAGCATTTGGGGTATCACCTTGCTCACGCAATTGATCCTGACAGAGACCATGCATGTCTTGCGCATCGAACGACCAATGCGTCCAGTAACGAGCAGGCTTGATTAGCGAGCTGAAAGTGGTGTCACTCGACACGACAGCGACCTCGATAGGATAGCTATCAGGAGCTATCCCTGAGGCCTCGAAATCGATAAAGAACGAAGGCCGTTCCATCCTCCTGCTCCTGTTAGAAGGTTGCGATTCCGCTATGCCGAGCCTGTCGCTTTAGCCGCTGCTGTCAAGGCCTTGCTGCAATCACGCATTGCTGATTTGTTTGAACCATAGTTCTGCGCGGTGCTTCAAGATCGTCGGATACAGAGATCAGCCTGGCTCAAACTAGCTGCTACAGTTTTGCCATAATTCAGCGCCAGGAGCGACTCATTGATTCTCTATAAATACTACGACTCAATAGGCGGAAAGGACGCTCTGAACAGCCGTAAGCTGGGGTTCCGGACACCAACGTTCTTCAACGACCCGTTCGAGCTAACAGCCCTGTCCAACGGGAATGGGCCGCTGGGCAAGCAAGATACCCTTCGAATGCAGATCCAAGCCCTGAAAGAACAGGTGGTTATTCTGAGTCTCACACGAAGCCCTCTTAACCCGTTGATGTGGGCTCATTACGCTAGAGAGCATACGGGCATCGTCATCGCTTACGATGTCAGTGGCGACTTCCTCAATTCTCAAGATTACAACCTGATACCTGCCGACAGCGGGGACGTCATCTACACGCACACGAAGTCCCCCTTCAACCTGACGCCTCAAACCATGCAAGCGCTGTTGAATGTCTACCAGCAAGGGTTTGGTGCACCTGGGCCAGCAACGTACGAGCATCAGGCCATAGCTCGCCGGCTATTCCTTACCAAGCACGCCAGTTGGGTGTACGAGGAAGAAGTCCGAGTGGTGAAAATCGCGCACAGTCTTTTCGATGAGGAGCATCTGTTCCAAGGTGATCCGTTCCGGGCGAACGATACAGGCGGTCATCTCCCCCAAGGTCTTTATCTTTACGAGAAACGGATGCCCATCACAGGGGTGTATCTGGGAGTGAAGAACACTCTGCTTCGAGACCCGGTTGAACGATCTAAGCTAGAAGCGCTGGCGTGTCCGATCTATCAGTTGGAAGTAGACGATGCGTCCTGGCAGCTTGTTGCCAACCTGATGAATTTCGCTAACGAAGTCTAAGATTTACCTTCATACGAGGGCCCTCAGATGGGCGTATACAGCGCATCAGTCAAGGCGTAGGTTCGTTGTCTGGGAATCACTTGGGAGCACACTCATGGACGGCAACCAACGCATGATCGCTTGGTCGGCAGCGTGGGCATTGATCGGTGGAGTAGTGGCATGCACTGGCTGCATGCATAGCCAACCTATTTCCGATGCCGATAAAGCATTTCCACATGACCCGACTTGCACCGCTAGAGATGAGGTCGCCACGAGGCCGTGGGCGGAGCTGCACCAAATTCTTGATGATGAGCGCGGGTGATCAGCCGGGGTTAGAGGCTCATGAAATCCCTGGCTACGTCACGCCTTTGGTACATTCATCCCGCTTGGCCTTCATATTTGGCATCAACAAGGCTGGAGGAAAACCTTGCCACTTGTGTCCTACAACACCTCTTGCAAGTACCCCTTGATCATACCCAACGGGGCGTTCATTGAATCCCGTACTGAGCAGCGAAAACCCAGTGGACAGTCGCTGCAGCTCACGTCCGAACGGTGTACCGAGGCGTTGTCTCCGGGCAATCAGGTAGCGCAAATGCGTAGGGGTATGTCACATGACGCAACCGCTCTTAGATTTCGACCTCAAACGCGTTTCTCGCCAGCACTACATAACTGGCAAAGCTGCAATTAATTTCCCCTACCCAGGATGCAGCACGGGGGGGTGGCACTTCTTGTCATACTTTGACCGAGAGGCAGGGGTCGTCAAAGTATCGCTTGCAGGGATTCACTACCCAGATACCGATATGTTCTTCGGTGATGCGGGCATCACTGACGTAACGGATCAGCTAGCTGATCGTGGATTTCGTGTTGATGGAAGACGGCTCTACATGGCTGACCATCACAGGGCTGCTGCGGATATGATCGTGAAATGGGCGCTGAGCGACTCAAGACACTGCAATGTAGAAGTCGCGGAATGGTTTCCCTCCCCTGAGGCGAAGAGCCGGCTGCTTGAGGTACTGGATCTCGGCAAGCTCAAGCTTTCGGAGCTGAGCAGGCTGCAAAAAGTGGAAGCTTGGCTAAGCTCGCAGTAGGTGGGGACGGCCAGTTTTGTCAGGAAGATAGCCGTTGTAATACGTGCCAAATGAGAGCAATGGATATGCGCAAGAAGTCCCAGTCATGGTTTGTCCCGCTCCTGATTCTTTTCGCAGTTCTGTGGGCAATCGGAAAGAAAGACACGCCTCCAGCCCCGGTACAGCAAAGCGGTCTCAGCACGCCGAATACGCTCGTGTCGATTTCTTCGGCTCCACCGTCAGCACCGACCGCTAGGGCCGTAAATGAGCAGTTCGTGAGCGTCGACAATCTCAATGTCCGGGATCAACCAGACGGAAAGGTCATCTCCAAACTGAAGCGCGGGGAAAAGGTTCAGGTCTTCGAGACGAGGAAAGAATGGGCACGCATCAGCATTGATGGTCAGCCTTCGAAATGGCTTTCGTCAAAAAGCCTGTGCAGCGGATCGGGCTGCTCCGTCGTTTTGAAATCCAAACCAATTACTCAGCCAACGCAGCCTACTCGCCAACAGACTCCAGCTTACGGTTCCTCGTGCCCCTGTTCCTCTGGGAACGTGTGTATCGGGCCTCGCGGTGGTCGGTACTGCATTACATCAGGAGGAAACAAGCGCTACGGTGTTTGAGCAATTAACTGATGACAACTTGCGGGGGATTGCAATTTCGCGGGCGCTTTGAAGACGAGAAAACCGGTAGAAGAGTCCATCTGGTGACGTTCGGTTTGGCTGCAGATAGCCAAGTGCTGGCTATGAATCCGTAACCACCCTGACTCTATAACTCAGGTGGTTCACCCTCATTTTTGACTTTTTCAGCTTAGGGATAGGACATGCACACCATAAGGAAAGTGGTAATTCAGAATTTCAAAAAATTCAAATCTCTCACGCTCGATTTCGAGCCTGGCAAGACCGTGCTGATTGGCAACAATGAGGCAGGGAAAAGCAGCATTTTGCTCGCTCTCGACCTCGCGCTCGGCGGGAGTCGCAATCGTATCGAAGCTCTGGGTGCGGAAGCACTGCTTAACAAGGATTCGGTGAGCGCCTTCCTTGCGGGGGAGAAGAGCCTGGAGAAACTACCTGAGCTGATCGTCGACGTTTTCCTAGAGGAAGGTGACGATGAAAGCCTCTATGGAACCAACAACGCCCACCAGCGCCAGACTGACGGTGTGCGCATGATCCTTGCGGTGATGGCCGAGTATGGCGAAGCGGTGCAAGCCATCTTGGCTGATGATCAACCGAACTTCCCATTCGAATATTACGCAGTGCGGTTTGAGACGTTTGCCGGCAGGCCGTACGCAGCATTCAACCGCCCCATTAAGCACATGATGCTAGACGGTTCACGCATTGATGGCGACCACGCATCTCGTGAATATACTCGAGCCGTGTACGCTTTCAATGCCCCCGTAGAAGACCGGTACAAGCTTGAGAACCTGTATCGCCAAGGTAAGCAGGCTTTTACAGGACAACATCTCGCAGCACTCAACGCTGACCTACCCGCGTATCAGTTTGACGTACGGAGTAGCATCCGGTCGAACCTGGAAACTGACCTAATCATCACGGAAGACGATATCCCGCTCGAGAACCACGGCAAAGGAAGGCAGTGCTTCATCAAGACCGAATTCGCGCTGAGCAAGCACAAGCAAGGCGGGTTGGATGTAATGTTGTTGGAGGAGCCCGAAAACCACCTCAGCCATTCCTCTATGAAAGCACTTGTCGCCAAGCTTGCCGAGAACAAGAGCACACAGCTTTTCATAGCGACCCACAGCAGCCATATCTGTTCAAGGCTTGATCTTCGGCATGCCCTTTTGATCGGCCCGAATACAGCTGCTGGCTCACTTAAAGCCCTATCACCTGACACCGCAGAATTCTTCATGAAGGCGCCGGACAACAATGTCCTGGAGTTCGCGCTTTCGAAAAAAGTGATATTGGTTGAAGGTGATGCGGAATTCATCTTGGTCGAAGAGTTCTATAAGCAATGCTCAAATGGACGCCTGCCGCACGTCGATGACGTTCACATAATCTCCATCGGCGGAACCAGCTTCAAAAGGTACATGGAGCTAGCTAACCTGCTCGGAATTCGAGTCGCAGCCATACGAGACAATGACAAGGATTATCAGAAAAACTGCGTAGAAAACTACGCCGGCTTCGCTTCCGATAATGCCAAAGTCTTCGCCGACAAAGACAATGACCGTTCAACCTTTGAAATAGGGTTGCACAACGACAATGTGGAAACCTGCAAGGCCGTCTTCGGCCCAGGACGAAAAACCCTTTCTCCACTGGAATACATGCTGGCAAACAAGGCAGAAGCCGCGTTTGAGCTGCTCAAGGGAAAGCCAGGCGAGCTCACCGTTCCTGCCTTCATCGCGGAGGCAATCCAATGGATAAACGAGTGATGTTCGCTGTGGCAGGGTCAGGGAAGACCACCTTGCTAGTGAAGCGTCTGAGCCTAGAAAAGCGCGCGCTGATAATCACCTACACGGAGAACAACTATCGCCATTTGCGCGATAGCATCATCAAACGGTTTGGGCATGTCCCAAAAAATATCAACCTGCTGAGTTATTTCACGTTCCTTTATAGCTTCTGCTATCGCCCTCTGCTGCAGGTGCATATGCAGACTCGGGGAATCAGCTTTCGAGCTCCGCACGCCCGTACGCTAAAGCTCAAACGGGACAATAAGGCGTATTACGCCACTACAAGTGGCAGCGTTTACCATAATCGCCTCGCAAAGCTCCTAGAGACCGTTAATGCAATTCCTGACGTGATGGCGCGAATGGAGCGCTTTTACGATGAGTTTTATGTCGACGAAGTTCAAGACCTAGCAGGTCATGATTTCAACCTGCTGATGGCATTAGCGAAAGCCAAGGTTGAAATGCTGTTTGTGGGAGACTTCTACCAGCATACGTTCGACACCAGTCGTGATGGAAATGTGAACAGCTCGCTACACGCTGACATTGGGAAATACGAAAAGCTTTTTCAAAAGGCGGGTGTGACTGTCGACAAGGAAACACTGAGCCGAAGCTGGAGGTGTGGTGTCACCGTATGTGATTTTATTCGAACACATCTGCAGATTGATATGCAGTCACAGCATACCTACGAAACCGAAATCATTCCTCTGGCCAATCAAGTGGATGCTAACGCCGTGCACGCCGATGGCAACGTGGTAAAGCTATTCTACCAGGAGCATTACAAGTACGGATGCCTGTCTAACAACTGGGGGGCTAGCAAGGGCCTTGACCACTATAACGATGTCTGCGTTGTGCTGGGCGCTACGCACTGGAAGATCTACCAAACATCCTCACTTGCCGCGCTCCCCCCACAGACAAAAAACAAACTTTATGTTGCCTTTTCACGGACTCGCGGAAAGCTATACCTGGCGCCCGAAAAACTTTTCAAACCATTTAAAACGGACTAGGTCGTAGCCATGGGTGGTGATCTCTGGCGTAAGACCTTGTCCAGAAAGTATGCTCAGTATGAAGGTGAGCCGCTGGGCATGACACCTGGGGTGATCAGTCGAAAGACTGGCCCTGCTCCATCTCCCCAATCCAGCTGTACGTGCCGTTTAGCCAAACGAAGACGCTGTTGAGCACCTCGCGCAAGTGCCGGATGTTGATGTGCGTAAGGTCTGGGAGATGGTCTTTACCACTGTTGGTCGTCGCATACCGAAATGCCATCGAGTCCGGGTCAACGTTGTCCAACTGGCGAATGAACTTGTGAACAGCGGTAGCATTCGCGTCAGAGCGCTGCAGACCCAAATCCTTGAGCAGATACCGCAATTCCGACCACAGAGGCATCAACGGATGCTTGTCGTAGTTCTTGGGCTGTTTGCCTGTCAGAGCGCGAGCACTCTTTAACATCAGTTTGAACAGCAGCTCCAAGGAGTGGCGGTATAGAAAAAGCAAAGGGTAAATGCCGCTATCCAATGGCACCTGACGATTCGCCATCGCCTCCACAAGTCCATCAGCGGCGTCTTTGTATGCAAGAGCATAGAGGTCGGCACGAAAGTGAGACCAGTTCAGCATCGCGTTGTACTGCCAATCTTCACCTTGGATAAACAGCTGCTGGCCGGAAAAGTCTGCCGGCCACTGGATGGCCTCAAGCTCCGGGTCGAGCATCGGTAGCGATTCATCATCCATATCGTCTGCTCACGTTGGCCAGTCCATGGTGTAGAACTTTACGAGCCTGGGTGGACTACCGGCAACCAGTAAGGGGTTTTCTGGCTTTGGGCTAAGGTGCGAGAAAGCGTGATCCCAAGTTGAGGTCACGGTGCCCTTTTTGCGGGATACTGACATCGAAAAATGGCTCTGATCTATGCTGGGCACGGTTCGGTGTCTAATTGAGCCTCAGAGGGTACGTCATCGCGGTAGCCCAGTAGTCATTGCAAGGAAGCTTGTATGAAATTTTATCGATTTGATCCCCAGAAGCTTGTTATGCCCGTGAAGCACGACGTGCAAGTCGATTCCGATTTGGCCGGCCTAATTCTCCAGGTGCGTCCCAAGGACTGCATCGTGCTGGCCGGTTGGGACGCGAGAGCCCAGGTTGGTAATGTGAGCGCATTTGGGATCGTCATGACGGTTGATCAAGAGTCAGGTCGTGCAAAAATCCTGTGGCGCGAGGCTGATGTCACGCTTCGGCCCAGCTCGAATGGAAGACGTTATTGGGTGCAAGCCAAACACTGGTTTGCTTTTGCTCCTGACGTGGTTAAGCGATACGGTCTTCCTGATCTACACGCCGAATATTTTCCAGACATCGCTGGATTCGACATCCCAGCACCACCACCGCCCGTGAGAGGCGTGAGTCGCCCCTCCAATTCGCCGACAGGTGGGTACGTCTATGTCATTCGATCTAAGCTGGGTTTCAAGATCGGCAAAACAATTCACCTGAAAGCTCGTACCCGGCTATTCGAGGTCAAGCTCCCCTTTCCAATAAGCCTTGAACATTACGCCTGGTTTGATGATTACAGTCATGCAGAGCGAAGCTTCCACATCACTTATCAAGCGAAGCGTCTTGAGGGTGAGTGGTTCGAGCTCGACGACTCCGATCTTAGGGAAATCAAAACTTTGGGTAAGTCTGTGCCGGTGGCAGGGCTGTAGATGGGCGCTCAAATGGACGTGACGGGTTACTTGCGAATCGAAGAGTCAGTAGGCATTTGCCTTGAGGTACTTACGACTGCACTGGCCGCTATACCAGCGCAGATTATTGAGTGTGCGTCCATTTCTACAGGAGCTTCAGCCGTCGCGATGCTGGATCGCGAAGCCTTCGTCAAAGCTTGTGAAAGCCTCAAACCTGCTGTGGTGTTCATTCATCGCGAGCATAGCCTTTTGGAGGAACAACTCGCCGATCTGGTTTCCGAAATCACCGAAGTCCAGGCTGAAGCGGATAAGCTCCGACAGGAGTTCTTGTTCAGGGAAGCGGAGGTCATGGCTAGGGCTCGAAAATCCTGTCCTGATTACTCTCACCTTCAGTGTTTCTTTACCAGTGGGGCGTTGTTAGTCGCTATGGCCTGTGAGGTAGGTGCCTACCAGGACTTCACAGAGGCACTCGACAGGTTTGAGCAGGTTGCGGATGAGGCTGAGGAAATGGCGTCGTCTCTAAACCAGGCAAGACTGAAGAGTGAGATGAAAAAGGTCGCGGAGACGGTTTCCAAGGATCAAGGTTTCATTTCCCTTCGTGGCAAGCGAAAGCGGGCGATGTATGTCCTGAAGCACTATCGACAGGAAATTCCTGAGTCGCCTTATGTGGAGCGCCCCGACCAGGGATCAGATCCAATTGACCGCAACGTCGTGTTGGTTGCAAGGCAGGCCGCCGACATTCTTGAGTTTGAGACCTGAACAGGGTTAACCGCCAACGTGCCACAGCCGGTTAACTGTGCCCTTGGGCAGTTCTAATTGCCGGCAAACCTCCGCTTGAGAAAGGCCGGCCGCCTTGAGATCGCGCACCGCTTTGAGTCTTTCTGCGGCAGCAATTCTCTGGGGTGTAGTGAGCTTTTGAGGTTCGGCAGGTAGCTGCTCATCAAGAACACCAAGCTGCATGAGTTCTTTCATTGTTTCATTCAGAACTGAGCGCGCGGTCTTGCCTTCATCGGCAGCGGCCACCAATGTGAGAAAGGAAAGTGGCATTAGGCCTAGCGCTTTAGCTAAGTCGGCACTGAGATCGACGGTTGCCGATGTCGTCGATGCCTCCAAGCGGCTTATGTGTGCTTGGTCAGTCTGATGCTGGAGGTCTGCTTGCGACAACCCATGTCGAACCCTCAGCCACTGTAGCGTTGCCGCATATGCCTTCCGCAAAGACATCCAGCGCACCTCTCCCCAAAAGGAGACGGTATGCCCCGTTTGATGAGTTCCACACAAATGTATATAGTCATTGCGATGGAACTACAGGCGCGCCACCTTTGCGACCTGTACGTGCGCAGAGCCCTATTTTCCTTGTCGCCAAGAGGATCATCAATTTATGGGTAATTCTCCTGAGCACGAGCTGCTCCAGGATGGTAGGCAGTCCTCCGCTGGCACGTCTCTATCTCACACCGAGGTGGAGGCGTTGGTAGCGCAGCGCTTCGGTCGCAAGCCTTTTTGCACTGTTGAGGATTGGCTCATCTTTCATGTCGACGAGCCCCCTGAGTCGCTCGCGAAAGTACGAGCAACCGGCCTAGAGCCGATGTTCATGTATGCCCATTGCGTCATCCATGACGGTCATGGCCGGTTCCCGCCAGGAGGATGGGTACGTTCAACCCTGTGCAAATCGTTCGACGGTGTTTGCCTTTTCGAGACGCGAAACACGGTGTACGTGCTCATGGGAAAAGGACGGGAAATGACCGCCTCGCTGAAGACAATATTTGGCTTATGTTAATCGCAGGTGCGCTTCGCGGGCTTGCTCTATACGAGATACACGATGTTCAGGATTAGCATGCAAGACCAGGCCGGCCCGGTGGGAATGTTCGGGGACGGTCTCGCTCATTTTCACGCGGTATCGCGATCCTTGGTCACCCATTGGTATCACGTGAGCCTAAAGCGACGACACGAAGATCGCTTCGTAGCTTACGAAGAGATGCTGAGCGACGAGCCCCGTCTGGTTGAGCTGCTGATTTCTCAGAACGAGAACGTGCTCGTGCAGGAAGTCCAAGTCGTCACTCCGGGGTGGATGAACAAGGGGTCGAGCTGGAAGATGGAAAAGCTGACGTCGTTATCGATGGGCTTCAACCAGGTTGAAGTGCCAATCTGCGTGCTGGAGGTCGAGGGTGGTCATGTGTACGTGAATACGCATCAGCGTGACCTTGATGTTGAGTCTCTGACTGGCTTGAAGGAGCTATATCGGAGGACGGCTCCCGAGACCACCGTAACTCCTGTATCGAAAGGTTCGTAACCATGTCCCGCACTAACCTTTCTGAGGACAAACCTCTTCAACAGCACCTTAAGCCCAACCGTGGAGAGCCGGAGACTCCGAGCAAGACGTTGAAAACCGCCTCTTCGGTGGTTTTTTTTGCCTGCTATTCAGGATGTGATTGGCCGTATTCGTTGCCATCAGCGGGGTATGGAGTCCCAGAATCGGAAGTTCATCTTGGCTTCTAGGTTTTGAATTCCCTGGGCCACCTTGACCAGCTTCTCATGCGACAGATTACCCGCCCGCGCTTGGGCCTGAGCCTCAGCAAGGAACCCTTTTCGCTGCTTGTCGCGATAGCGATTCAGCTTCAGGCCAGCAACCATCGCATGAGCCTGGACGGCGATAATTTCCTTGTACTCTCGGAAGAAAGGAGCAAAGGGGCGCACGCTTTCGGTTATGTCCTGACACACTTCGCCTCTGTCAGCCAGGCGATCAAAGTGACAAGGATTCACCATGACGCCTTTGGAAACCTTGATGGATCGTAACCCACTGTCTCGGTAGATCTTGTTGACCAGTTCTGAGCAATAGGAAAATTTGGCGCCGGCCCCGTTGGTAGGCCTAATGCTGTAGGGCTGCTGGAGGTAGTAAGCGCCTCGCAAAAGCATGCGCTCACGATGTTCGTCAGTCACCGCGTTGAAACGAATGATCCGCCAGTTGTCCTCAACATTACTCAGTACCTCAGCGATGGTGTGGTGCTTGACGCCGATCCCCATGTTGGCATCGATGCAGACCACATTCGCGTGAACCATCGCAGCGTGGCTCGCTCTAGCTTTCGCGTAGAACGGGATCTGGGCTGCCACCAAGGCTTTGGATTTAAATTTTTTGCCGGTTACCAGAATGACGTCGCCGGTCTGAAGAATTCCGCTGAGCTCTGCGATTTTGGAGGAATATTCGTTCTCCTCGCGTCTGACCATCGCTCGGTACACAGGGAACTGATGCTCAGGCACACCACTCATCCGGGCCACGAAATCAATGCTTTCGTCCGGAGCGGCAGCGAAGTCTTCGAACGCCTTGGCGGCTTTCCCCTCGTCCGCCACAAGCTTTAGTACATCCGCCCGGGCGATGTTCCGAACCTCTTCCACGAGCTCCTCTAAACCCTTCATTCCTGCTTCCTTTGACTTGGATGGCGCGTTGCCGAACGGGGCAAGAGAATTCCACTTCTCCGACTCCGCGTCAAAGGGGGACTGGCAGAGGAATAGGGCTTCCTAGCTAATGCTAATCATCCTAGGCTAGACCTACAGGCACATCAGCGCGTTAACACATCAAGCCATCCATCGCGCGAGAGATGGTCACGTTTTAGCTGTGAACATGCTTGAGATGATCCTGGCGTCCAGCAGGGCATGGTGAGGCAGTTCTTCCCCATCATTCGTCGCAGTCAGGGTCGTGGCATCAGTGGGAAAATTCCTGACGTTCTGGGGCCATTTCCCATCGTGATAGGCGAGCTCGCAAAACAGCTCCCAGTCGTATATAGGTGCGTCTGTAACAACCTCGAGCTCTTCGTCGTAGGTTGCCAAGAACTGGAGGAGTGCCTTCCTGGCCTCGATTATCGGCATGGCGTACTCACCTCCCCAGAGCTGCGACAGTACGATCTCCTTCACGAAATCACTGCAGTCGTCTTCTCGCCAACCATCGTGCAATTCAACGTAGAATTCGCGACCCATCTCAGAAACCAGTGCCAGCGATATCAGCTTCGCTGCAGATGAGAGCTGGGTAAATTCGCAATCAAGAAAGAGCCTCACGCTGTTGAAACTCCGTAATGACTATCCGACCAACGACGTGCGGCTCATGACGAAGGCTGCAACTGAGGCAGTGAATCGTCTGTTCAGGCCGGGCTTCAAGTACAGCAAGGCCGAGGTGCTTCTTCTGGAACTACGCCAGCCTGGCGAGTACACGGACGATCTTTTCACGCATTCGCAGCCTGCTGTGGCTGATAAGGTGATGGAGGTGCTGGATGAGATCAATGGCCGCTGGGGAAGGGGCGTACTTCGTTTAGCCAGTGTGCCTTCCGCACCCGGTTGGGCAATGCGTCGCGACCTGATGAGCCAAAGCTACACAACGAAGTTGGATCAACTCTGGACGGTCAAGGCTAGGTAGCATACTGGCTTCAGCTCTCGGCACATTGTGAGCAACTGATGACGGCAAAGCGAACGTTCACTTTTTAAGAAATTCGGGCGATTCAAACCACCGGTTGTAGTCATTGTTTGCTCCACGACTCTCTGTCGGTGATTGCTATACTGGCACATCTGCGTGGGGCAGCCACGGGGCGGCGTAGTCATCCTCATGCGTAAATACCGACGCCCTTGGAGCCAATTCACATGGACATGACCCGGTTCAACGACCTTTACCTCCGCCTTTATAGAGCCAACCTTAACCGGGAAGGTCAGGCCTTGCTGGGCGAGTTCTATGCCCTCTGGCGCGAGTCGGAAACCTCCGGAGTCAACGCCGATACCCTGGTAGATGAAGCAAAGAACTGCCTCCACCGGTTTGTGTCTGCTGACTTGTTTGTCATGGCCGCCTGCGAATGGATCGGTGACAAAGGCCACCACAGGCTGAGCAAAGCATTGGCACACGAGGTCAGCGTCCAGTACCTCCAACATCCCACATTGGTGAGATTCGCGCTGTCCGGGGCCACAGAAACATCCGCCAGCATTGTGGCCCGCAGATTGTGTGCCCTGAACGTTTCAGTACCAGTGTCACTTGGCTGGGTGTTGAGCCTGAACGAAGACCTACCTCAAAGCCCTCTAATTTCTGCAACCACCCGTGTGGTCATCGATTTTTTGGCAACAGAGTACCCAGCCACCTGCAAACGTCTCCTTAAAGCAGAACCATCACAGCTTACTCATTCGACTCCCGCCAAGCACCTAGTCGAAAGGTTGTCCGCTGAAAGCCGCGCATTGGACGATCTGCCCCTCCTCGCTGAACTACAGATGTCATCGGAAATGCGGAGGAGCTTCAGCTACCTACGCCGGAATGAGAATCGGACGGTAACGGAGAAGGCTCACGGCGAATCCCTGTTCGAAATGTTCACTACCGCGCAGCATTTCAAGTATTCCAACCAAGTATCGGTGGAGTATCAGAACGATCACGAGACCATCGAGGCGATGATCCCCATGTTCACGCAGGAAATGAGTATGGAAATGCCTCAAACCTGGATTGCCGACCCGTTACTGTATGACCATAAGATCATGAGCCTATGGAAGGAAGCTGACCAATGAGCATCCAACTGGTTCTCTCACACTACCTTTCAGGGCTTCGTGAGCGCGATGAGCTTGATGCACTGCTTCCAGAGCTTCTCCAAGCGATGGGGCATTCGGTGCACAGCCGTGCTCAGATTGGAGTGAATCAGGGTGGTGTCGACGTCATGTCCACCAAAGAGGATGCTAAGGGACAGACCGAAGTCTTTCTGTTCATTATCAAATTTGGGAATGTAAACCGGAACGACTTTTATGGGACTCAGCAGGCGATCTCGCCCTCCATCCGGCAAGCGTACACCGAGTACGTCCGGAATCGGCTTCAGGAGCCTTTGCGGGGCCTAAAAAAGCGAATCGTCTTGGTTTCAAACGGCATCCTGAAGCAAGACGCTCAGTCAGATTACTCCGCAATCTCAAAAGAAGTGGCCGAATTCTCTTCTCTATGCTCGCTGGATTTCTGGGGCATGGATCAATTGAGTCCCTACATCGAGGAGTACCTCTTTGACGATGCCTTGCTGCTGGGAAAAGGAAAGTCTGACCTAAGGGCAGCATTGGCGGGGCTTGAGGACACGGAGGCGTCATTCTCCAGGTTCGTTCGGTTTGTTGATGACTGCATGGCCGCACTTGAGGATGACCAAGATGTATCAGAAAATACGCGTGCGAATCGCTTCCACAAGCGAGCAGCAGCGGCGGGTATGGGGTGGGCTGTGCTTCTCGTCTGGGGCGAAAGTGAGGGTAATCAGAAGCCAGGTGTGCTCGCAGGTGAGTACCTTTTACTACGTCTCTGGAGTGAGTCGATAACGCTCAGCCTACACACCGACCCACAGTTCCTCAATCGTTTCGACACGCTTGCTCGGCTCCATGCGAACGCCTTGTTGCGGTACTACGAGCACGTGATGCCGTCACTCCTGAATCGCAGACGCTTGCTCCGCTACCGCCCCGACCATGTGCTCTACATCGACTTGGTTTGCGACGAGCTTGGCAGGTTGGGCACCACACTGCTGTTGCTTCAGTCCCTGCAGGTCGACACCTTAACTCTCCGAGCCATGCACGGGTGCCTAGTGTCCTTCATCAATGCTCACAACGGGTGCTTGCTACCCGTCTATGACGGACAAGCCATTGACCTTTCGATAGCCATGACCGCGATCATGGCCGTGGGTGATAGGGCAAGCACACAACTCATGGTGCGTGAGTGCATTGATCGCTTTGATGCCGCTCTGCGTCGGAACATGATCATGCCAGTGGATACAGACGATCTTGAAGATGCCATGGCGCTGTTTTCGGGGAAAGAACCTCATGGAGGTCGATTCTTCAAAACCACGACTTTAGTGCCGCTTCTGGGAACCATGGCTGCCCTGCTGGGCGACCAGGAAGCCCTCGATCAATTGACTGTGGAGATTCTTCCAAATCTAGAAGGGGTGACTAAGGAACGGTGGTTCCCCCAGCAGGCACTCCAGATGCTGACGGGTTCCAATGCTTATGTGAATGCAATTGGCATATCACGTGCTTTGACTGGCTTTCGGCAGACGCCCGCTGATGAAGCTGAGGCTTCTGTGAAGATGCCGAGCCTGGCGGCCTCTCCAGAGGATTTCGCTTGGCACAGCACTAAATGGGAAGTGCTGATTGCGATTTCAGCTAGGTTGCACCGCCATCCTTTGCCTACCTGGTACATTGCGAAACTTGCCGAAGTACAACCAGCACTTTGATCGTACTTAACTGACCGTCGTCATCAACAAGTAGGGTTCGGGAATCAGCAAATAGGCCCTAGCTAGACAAAACAGGTGCCCACCTATTCCAGTGTGAACCGTCCCTAGTTCCGGAGGGCATCCGTTTCTAGCCGATTGCTGTCCTTGGTGAGGGCCGCTATGGATCGCAAGCAGCCGTTGCAGACTTCCGCATGAGCAACAAACAACCAGCATCTAATCGCCTAGTCACATGCGCATCAAGCGCAAGCGGAGCGCACAGGCCCTTGGATGGGCCGAAGGCTTGAGGATGGAAGCCCGTAGGGCTAAAACTTGGCGCAGTCGGGGTTTAGTTCACGACAGCCGTACCCCAATGGGGTCAAGCCCAAAGCAGAAGCAATATGAATCGACCATCACGCTACGGGACAGGGAGATCGCCAAAGGTCTCGCGAAGCAGGCTTTGCATCATCGCCGAAGCAAGGCCTTGGAAAAAGTGCTCCTGACTACTGACCTCGAACCGCACAGGGTTGATGTGAGCGACAGTCGCCCCATGACCCAGAGCGCGTAGCGGAAGCTCTGCAGCCGGGTAAACGATCCCAGACGTACCAATGGACAGAAACACATCACACTCCTCGGCAGCTGCGAGCCCGGCGCTCCATGCGTCCTCGGGCAGCATCTCGCCAAACCATACAACGCCAGGCCTCACATACCCGGTACACGCACTGCATCGCGGGGGCTCAATCCGACTTCCATCCTCAGGCAGCGCGTCAGACGTGAGAGGTAAGGTATACGGCTGTCCACAATCGATGCAGCGGGGTGAATGCAGGCTGCCGTGCAGATGGATCACGTCCCGGCTGCCGGCGCGCTCGTGAAGGTCATCTACATTTTGGGTGACCACAGTCAGCCTGGGCACATGGTTGGCAAGCTCAGCGATAGCGAAATGCGCCCCATTGGGCTGCGCCCGGAGAACCTTGTGCCGACGCCATTCGTACCATCCCCAACACATTGATGGGTCAGCTCGGAATGCTTCGCTGGTGGCGAGCCGTGCAGGATCAAAACGCTCCCACAGCCCTGTCAGTGCCTCACGGAATGTCGGGATGCCGCTCTCAGCTGATGCACCAGCCCCGGTGAAGACAACGACGTGCTGAGCTTTCCTCAATTGCTGGGCCAGGGTACTGGTAATCATTAAAACTCCTTGGGCGGAATCTCGGGGAAGTGCCGACATTACCGAGTTTTACACTCACCATCCTAGGTCATTTAAGACCTCAGGCACGCAGCACTTAGATCGCCGGGCACACATAACTCAACTTAGAAGCTCGAACGTTATAGGAAGCATGTCGGGTTCACCTTATTAATCTTTTTCCACATACCGCACTGGGAAATTAGGGTACCGAATAGGTGAATAATAAACAGAAGAAAGATCCGAACGACGCGATCCTCAGGGGCGGAGTTTCAATGCTGCAGCGCATAAACATGAAAACGCTTCAAGTGTCAATTTATGAAAAATTATCAGACGTCTTTGATTTTATTGGACTTTTCTGAGAATGCTGGAATGGACATGAAACATTTTCAATGCGCTTGTGCATAAATTTTTTTCGTTTAGCCTAAAAAAAACGGAAAATTCAGGCTTGCGATGAACCTTTTAACAAAAGTTGGAAGCAACCGAACTTCGAAACTTCTGAACGATAAGGGTGAAGAGCTTACACTTTACACTGAGTTCAGAAATGAGTTGTATAACATCAGCAAACTCAAACCTCGTACAGTGGCTCAATATCTTGATCATGTTGGTAGATTCATTGAGTTCATTTTTGCCTGCGCTTTGGTGAAGACCAAATACGGAGCATCACTAACCTACATTTTTCCGACATATGAGAAATATTTACTCGGTAATATTCGGGAACAACCTGGAGTGGCGTCATTAGTTCGAGCGCTTACTGGGCGAGCCAAAAATGCCAAGCCATACAGCCTAGTGCCAATTGAAGCCGCACTGAAAAGATTTCTTTGGTTCTCGAATATTTCATGTGACCGTTCGCTCGGGCTCGATAGTTATCTTGATGGTTGCCTCCGAACTCGTCCGTTTACGTTTGGGGAAATAAAGAGTCAGCGCGCCAAAGCTGAAGCATATGGTCTGCAAAAGGCCAGTGCTGCTGCTATTTCTGGCGCCACCCGGTATGAGAATTTATTCAAATGCACTAAGCAATTCGATGAAAACCATGACGCAAATACTTGGCAGCCCGATAAGGCTATGGCATCGGATAAAATAGATACTTTTATTGATAGCTTACTAACGTATCGAGATAAGGCAATTGCATGCGCCAGACTCGCTACCGGTCTAAGGGGAAGCGAAGTTTTAGGACTGACGGATGCGGACATCAATGCTGAAACTCGAGAAATTCGCTGCGTTGATAACCGGTCACTCGTGAACAACGAAGCTCACGCTGACAAGTATGGATACAAAGGCAGGGATACGACTGAAACAATGGCTCATGAACCATGGCTCACCAAATTTTTCAAGTTTTATGAGCTATATGAGCAATTCGAACGCGTGCCGAATACCGGACACCCTTTTTGCTTCCAGATCCTTCATGGAACTAATCGTGGCAAGCCTTTATTTACCGCACACAGGTCTTCAGCCAACAGAATATTCCATAGGGCAGCAAAGAAGGCAGGGATCGAGCTCCCACGAGGAATTGCCGAACACTCAATGCGTCACCACTACGGTGTATATACTCGCCATGATGCTCCAACTCTATCCGGAAACGGATTCCCAGAATTAGTTACGCAAACTTACATGGGGCACAAAAAAGCAAGCTCCACGAGAAAATATACTAAAAAATCTCATAGGGAATGGATAGACACTGCCAATGAAATCCAGAACTCTTCACGCCCTTCCGATCTTCTGGATGCTGATTAATGTTGAACCTAACTGATAGTTTGATATATCGAGTCTCCGATGAGGACTTATCCAGAAAAATTAATGAAGCCTTAGACGAAACTTGTCTAATATTATTTAAGAGTCTTTACCCAAAGAGTGACATTAAATTTTTCGACCTTGAGAAAATCTCCGCAGGAAGCAAAAACCCGAACCTGAAACTTGCCTTTCTACTAGACTTTTATGGAAAGAACGGTAGTTATGATAAAAACTGGGTGGAAAAGGTTTTCAATGTCATCTCCAGTCTGCCCGATAAAGCCTGGAAAGAGCAAACCTATTCCATCCTGAAGGATCTGGGTATTACTGAAGTACATCGGGCTCAAGAGATTGGCTATCAGGTTATACGGGGCCTGCATGTATTTTTGATCGCGCTGTGGGCTAATGGCGCTATCTTACTGCCGATGACATTCTCATTGCCTAAAACCAGAGTAACGAATGGCCATGTAACGCGTGGATCATACAAAATCGATACTGCATACGACCTGTATCCGCCGATCTTGAAAATTATTCGGTTACCGTTTCAGAGAAACAAAGTGGACGCAAGCGTTATCAACATCGCAAACTGCATCCCTTCGACATCGAAATCTAATTACAATTACACCGCATGGCGTCCGATTATCGCCAGCAGTTGGCGTGATCCATCTGACATCAACCTGCTGGAGCTTTGTGAGCTATTAAAACATATACAAGATAATAGAAAATCAGAGGGAAGCGCCGACTATAGAATAAGTGCGCTGGCATGGGCCCGCCCTCTCCTTGAGTATGACGAAGAACTATTGGGTTTCACCAAGGCAGAGTTACGCGATGCAATTAGTCAGAACATTCCGGAACCTATCGTCGACATCAATCAGCATTCAAAGCAAAGAGACTCGTGGAGAATCTGGATAGATAACTATCTAGGTATGCTCTACGATACGGGGAGAGTAAAGAATACGACCTCTATTGCTACCGCCCTAGGAAAACTTACCACGTATATTTTTGAACAATTAGCAGGTTCCGACCAGGAACCACCGCTCTTAGAAAACGTTTCGAGAGCCCATATAGATGGCTCAGGAGCGGCGGATCCGCTTAGGCTGTTCGTGACGAAGCAGCGAGAAATGACCGTAATAATTAATTTTTTTGACTATGTCTCACTGACCCTCGGAGCCCAAGGGATAACCTTTACAAACCCGCTCACTCGGTATGATAAAAGATCTGAGCGTAAGCCAACAAAAACCAACAAGAAAACAATGGCTTTTAACTCCTTTCGATTATTCTACGCGCTTTCGTACACCCTGCTAGGGTTAATAGCCTATCTAAACTCACTTATCACAACCAAAAAATACAATAAAATTGAACAACTACTGCTCTCAACTTCACCAAAAAAACCCATAATAGATACTGAAAAACTAGGCTTCATACCAGTTATAAATTACATCGACATTCAAGGCAACCGCCACGTATTGCCACTCAAATACATTCCTTTCTCTTTATTATGCCTAGAGCAAGTACCAATCGGAAAAAAATCGAAAAAAATATTTAGATGCATTGCGACCCCAGATAACATTGCGGCAGTAATAATAGCTTTGGAAACATCTATTAGGTTTATCCACATTCGCTGGCTCGACAAATACCTTTTAGCCAATGAATTCCCAAAACTCAAAGACGACTACGACGCCATGTTGATTCATTTAGGGGCAGACCCTTTTTTTGAGTTATTCGTCAATACGGACAAGAGCGGAGTTCCATGGGTGCGCTCGACCAGTTCACGATTGCTTAAAGTTTGCTCTGTAGTGAACTCCTATAAAAAGCTGGTGGCGCGTGATCACTATCACAAAACGCTACAATACACACATCACGACTTGACCCACTATCCTTGGATTTCCCCTTTATTTCACAATAATGACCGGGATACGGTGCTCACCGAAGATCAGTATCGCCAGCACTATAAACAACTGATCTACTTCTTCAACCAGGTTAAGATAATGGACAATCAGTCACCTACTGACCCGCTGCCATTTTCTGAGTTAGACTTCACCCAGAGGCAATCGTATGAGACCGCCTACAGCCTTAGCAAAAACTTTAAAACCAAATATACGCCACATGGAATTAGGGCAACAGTTATATCGTTGAGCGCAACATTTCTAAGCGAGGAGCATATTGGCGAAAACATCAGCAACCATAAGAAAGCGTCGGTTAATAGATACTGTGTTGTTACGAAAGAGCTGGTACAAGATGTGCACTTGCTCGCAGAAGCTAATATTCTAAACTCGATGAAGTGGGTGAAAGCAGATGACGTGCCCGTACCATCCACTGCAGACAAACTCCTGCAAACCTCGTTCGCAATAAAACCGCCTGAAGGTAGCTCGCTTACTAACAAAGAAATCCTCCAAAGCTTCCATCAGCTTTCTGTATTTCCAACTCACTTCTGTATGGCTGGAGGTTCTTGCCCTACTAAAATCATTGAAACCATAGGCGAGTATAAATGTGGACAGTGCTACCTAGGGCTAAAATCGGCGGGCCACATTAATGCCATCCTAGCTCTATTGAGAAACATAGCCAGTGAAATCGACGAAAGCAAAAATCACCTCAAATATCTTAACATCGACAGTATGTCTGATGGTGCCTACAGCGCTCTCGAAAAAAAACATCTAGAGTTAATCAATGAATTTAGCGCATGGTCTCTAACAGCAGAGCACATCATCAAACATAAAGGAACACTAGCAGGACGATTCATGACTATCGCTGACGACGACACTGAGATAGCTCTTTTTGAAATCCCTGAAAACAATGCCCTCTTAAACCTAATGGCTCGTGCTAATGATGCTGTCAGATACCCTAGCCTATCTAACTCCAGCCTCAAAAAAGACATTTTCATGATGACCGCCAAACTCATGCGAATGGAAAAGAGCTTTGTTGAAATCCTCAATTACGAAAACACTGATCGCCTTATCTCAGAATTTCGTGGAAAGCTAGAGACTCTCCTTATTGCGACGAACTCAACCCTTGAAAAGCTGTCATCCAGCCTTGAGAGTGACGACACCCATCTCATCCCCCTTCTGAACATTTAGGTCTATTATGAACCTTACAATTCACTATCTTGAGGAAATTTTAGGTCTGGCGAAGGAACATCGACTTACCTTCAAAAACCTTACGAAATTATGTGAGTTCTGCGCGACCTACATCAGCAGCCAACGTGCCGACCTGCCACCAATTAGCGTAACCACGCTTACTAGGAACGCAGTGTACCGCGCTATGATTGATCATTACTTGGAACATATGAACGATGGAGACTGCCATATTGCCATCAAGCAGCTGAAGTTAGCAAACTCGAATCTTCGCAATGACATAAAACGGCTCAAAACATATGCACTCTCAATTGAGGACAGCCGTGCGAACCTGACCTTGGCGCATTCACCAGAAATTTCATCAGCAGTTGATCTGGAAAAATCAAGTCTAATTAAAACCATTGATTTATTACTTGCATACTTTTCAGACCATGTAGAAATTGATCTAAAGACTTCAACTATTATTTGTCCGTATCTGAAGTCTAGCGAAAGAATGATTGTCCCCGCTGTATGGGCAAAAGCTTATCTGTTGTTGAAAAGCACCAAGCACGTTGGTGCTGAGTGAAAACCCTCTTCCAAGGCTCAGTCCTGCTGATTATCAGTACCTGATGCCTTGAAGCTCCCTACGCTCCTGGGCTGTGGTATGTGCGCAGACCGCGCCCCGCAATTTCATGTCGTCCTCACGCCTCTCCCCTTGAGCCTCTCCCCTCCCAAGCGTCCCAATCCAGAGGCTTCGAGCAAAATTCCTGCATAATTCAATGCAGATCGAAGGCGACTATAAAAACATAGAAATCAACAGGTTATCACCCACACATCTTTTTCCGCACCAGGCAAGTCAACATAACGGTTCGAGTCCGTGTGGGCCCACCACCTTTGAAAGCCGCGCATTGCGCGGCTTTTGCGTTTCTGGCTTTCTCGCCATCGCTTGACCAGGCTTTCAAAGCGTTTAGATTATTTCTGCTATGCTGTGGGTTATCTCGAATAATCCTCGTTTATCCACAACAAAATGGATTTAAGCCTAAGCAAACCCAGCGAAATCATCCGTCTGCTCTGCGAACGTCTGCGCAAGGAACGGCTCACCCGCCATATGACCCAGGCCGAGGTCGCTGGTCGAGCGGGCGTGGGCGTGAACACGGTTTCCAACCTCGAAGCAGGCAGAAATGTCTCGTTCGAAAGCGTGGTGAGAATTGCCATGGT
>Ga0207655_1000850_pt1 | contig 32618 bp, 32 predicted proteins | sample KBSM44metaG_FD_184398 | JGI IMG/M metagenome (GOLD analysis project Ga0207655, IMG submission 184398) | Miscanthus rhizosphere microbial communities from Kellogg Biological Station, Michigan, USA - KBS M4-4 metaG (SPAdes) (version 2) | ecosystem: Host-associated > Plants > Roots > Rhizosphere >... | reverse complement strand
ACATGATTCGCAACAGGGTTGTTATGTTTAATGTGGCAGAGCTTCCCTGTGACCACCATTTGATGTCCGCTCCTCGCTCATAGCGGACCTCCAGCTCAGTCAGCATGTCCGCTCTGTGCCAGAAGCGGACGTTGTTAACATCAGAATGTACTGATATGCGGGGTACTGGTCACCTGTTCTGCTCTCCTGCCCCCCTCCGCTGGACCGGAGAGGGTTTCGTTCTTACTCTGAATCTGCTGAATGAGGCGCGGTGCTGTAATCAGAAACGTGTCCAGCCGTCGTCTTCAGTTTCCACGCGGGCTTTAACTGCCGGACTCGCAGATGGAGTGGGCGCACGAACAGCAGCAGAGTTAGCCTGGCTGCCCAGACTGAACACGGACACGGCCTGCAGAAGCAACGCCGCCTGCTCCCTGAGGCTCGCGGCAGCGGAGGCCGATTCCTCTACCAGCGAGGCGTTCTGCTGGGTGGTCGCGTCCATTTCCGTGACGGCAATGCCCACCTGCTCAATTCCGCGTGCCTGTTCGGCGCTGGCCGCATTGATTTCTTCAACCGTATCCGACAGTTTCCCGACCGCCGCAAGAATACCTGACATGGTTTCAGACGCGTGAACCACCCGCTCATTACCCTGTCCCACCGTATCGGCATTGGCTGCAATCAGCTGACGTATTTCACCAGCAGCAGAGGCGCTGCGCTGCGCCAGTGACCTGACCTCGCCTGCCACCACCGCAAAGCCCCGGCCGTGTTCACCGGCACGGGCCGCTTCTACGGCGGCATTAAGCGCAAGGATGTTGGTCTGGAAGGCGATGCCGTCAATAACGGCGGTAATTTCTGCGATACGCCCTGAGCTTTCGCTGATGGATTTCATGGTACCACTGATGGCTGCGGTAGCCTTACTGCCTCTGCCAGCCACATCCCGTACGCTGACCGCCAACTGGCCTGCCTGTCGGGCGTTCTCTGCGTTGTTTTTTACCGTCATGCCGAGCTGCGTCATGGTTGCGGCCGTCTGCTCAAGCGCGCTGGCCTGCTCCTCGGTGCGCTGCGAGAGGTCAGTATTGCCTTGGGCAATCTGGGTGCTGGCTGATGCCACGCTTTCTGCATTGCTCCTTACAAGGCTGACGGTGTTAATCAGCGAGTCCTGCATGTCGCTGATGGCCGACAGCAGCGTACCGGTCTCATCTTTCCGGTCTGCGCGAACCGTGGCGCTCAGGTCTCCGCGGGCCACCCGCCGGGCAGCCTCAACGGCCACATTAAGCGGGCGCGTGATACTCCGGGTGATAGCCCAGGCGGATACTGCGGCCAGGAGCAGAGCCACCAGTCCGGCAGTGGCTAACATCATCAGTGCAGCGGAACGTTCCTCGCGCGCCAGGGTGGCGGCAGAACTCATGCGCGCTTCCTGATGAGCCTGCATTTCTTTAAGGGAATTCATGAAGTCTCCCTGCGTCTGATAGCGTGGACCAAAAAGCAGCCGGGTAGCTTCATCACTTTTGCCCTGCTGCGCAAGTGCCACCACTTCATCAATGAAAGGCAGAAAGAGTTCGCCATGAGTTTTAAGCCGGGTAAAAATCTCATGCCCCCTGGGTGAGCTGACCTGCTTATCGATAACTCTGATAAGCCTGCCCACCTCTTGCCTTTCAACGCGGTAATCGCTGATGGCTTTTTCTCTTTTGGTGACGTCGGTGAGAAGAATCGCATTCCTTGCAAGGCGGCTCATATCTGAGGTGTAGTAACGCAGCAGCAGTGAGGAGGAGGCCTTACTGTATAGACTGCCGGATATCTCGTCGTTAGTGTTTCCGAGGGAGTTTATTTTAACGATGCCGATGAGCACCATAAACATGACAAGGAGTGCCATAAAGCCGAAGGCGGCACCGAGCCGGATTCCTATTCTGATATTGTTCATACGGGTTCCATGGTTTAAGGCGTCAGCATGAACGCAGGGTACTGACGCAAAAGATTCCCGCCCGTTTAACGGGAGGATACTGGTATGCAATGCCGCAGCATCTTGCTGCAGAACTGTTATTATCGGCAGTGGTCAGCGAAGGTTCACCCGGCTAATTTCTTTGCCGGAGATTCCGGCCACCATGACGCAGATGAGGCGAAAGGCCAGAGTCTTAGTCCAGGGCCTGGTATTAATGACAGGAACTGGCTGAATCTGCTTCAGCGGGAGTAACTAATCAGCACTCATGGTTAGTCACACGGGTTTCCGTCAGCATAAATGCTGCATACGCGGCATTTATTTCATCACCGTAATTTTTTGATTCGGTCTGAACGTCTGATTTGTGCCAAGAGCGGACGTTGCTAACGTCTATCAGCATCAATCTGTGGGGAGCAGGTCAAAAGCCTGACAACGCCAGCGGACTACTGCCATGACTGGTAGAAATGGATGTGCAGGTAGTTTGACATGAATGCCCATAACGAAGTTGCTAAAAGATAGCGTTGCCTGATAGCTCAGAAACGGGAAAGGGGAAATCAGAGCGGCACGTCATTATACTAAAAGAGGCCAGCATCCATATCTGGCCTCTGTCAAACATTACACTCTGAAAGTTTCCACAATCGCCTGAAGCGCATGCGCCTGATCGGACAAGCCATGAGATGCGGTGGAGGATTCCTGAACCAGCGCCGCGTTATTCTGCGTCACGCCATCCATCTGGCTGACAGCGATGCTGACCTGCGAAATGCCCTGCATCTGCTCAGAGGAGGCCAGCGAAATTTCATCCATGGCGGTCGCCAGCGAGCCGACCATACCGACAATCTTCAGAATACTTTCGCCCGTTCCCTGCGCAACGCCAACGCCGCCTTCCACCTGGGCTACTGCCTGCTCAATAAGCTGCTTAATGTCACGGGCCGCCGTCGCACTGCGCTGTGCCAGCGTTCTGACTTCACCGGCAACGACCGCAAAACCCCGGCCATCTTCACCGGCACGTGCGGCTTCGACGGCGGCATTAAGTGCCAGAATATTGGTCTGGAAGGCGATGCTTTCGATCACGGAGATGATGTCGCGAACCTTCAGCGCACTGGCCGAAATAGTATGCATGGTGTCTGACATCTGCTGCACGTCGGTTTCACCCTTACGCGCCAACAACGCCGTCTCGCGGGCAGACGCTGCGGTCTTCTGCGCACTGGCCGCATTATTTTTCACTGTTGTGGTCAGTTCTTCCATGCTGGCAGCCGTTTCCTGCAGCGCGGCTGCCTGCTGTTCGGTGCGGGAAGACAGTTCGGTATTACCGCGTGAGATTTCATCCGCCGCCAGAGAGACGGAGGCGGATGAGGCTTTGATCTGCGAGACAAGGTCGCGCAGGTTATCCTGCATGCCCGCCAGCGAAGCCATGAGGCTGACAGAGTCATCGCGCCGGAGCTTAACTGGCGTACTCAGATCGCCAGCGGCAATGGCAGCGGCCAGCGCCTGGGCCTGGGCTGGTTCCGCGCCCAACTGTTTCTTGATGCGGCGCGTAATCAGCCAGCTCATCACAAAGCCCAGGGCGATAAACACCACGGTAAGTACGCTCAGCGACACGAATACGCCAGCGAGGCCCGCTTCCGTTTTCATGGCCGTGCCGCCGGTAACGCGATCCTGATAAGCCACCATATCGCTGACGGCTGCACGGTAGTTCGCCAGATCCGTCAGGACCGCTTTATCAAGATGCTCATGAACGAAATTGCTGTCCTGTTGCAGGGCACGCGTAGCAATTGCCTTGAAAGGCGTTGACGACGTTTCGATTTTTTTCAAAAATGCGGAGGCTTCATCTACTTCGCTGAGATTAATACCGGGAATAGTGCGCGCGCCGTTAATTAACGTCCGGAAGTGGGCGGTGGTGTCATCACTGTTTTGCTGTAATGTCGCAAATTTTGCAGCGATATCCTTTACGGATGTGTTCTTGTCACCCGAGGATGCCGCCAGGAGCAGCGTGGTTTGTTGTGCAACGTTGTCCTTAATGGTCTGTAAGGTGCGCAGGTCGTTCAGCCGGGCCACCGTCAGCTTCTGCTGATCTCTGACCGTGCTGAGCTTGATACCGGCGAAAAGGGTAATACATACTCCAAGCATGATGACGGTCAGGAAAGCCGCGTTAAGCATCATGTTGAGTGACAATTTTCCTGGTTTGAACATAAGGAGCTCCGTAATAATCGTTTCTGCTAATGCAGCAAGAGAATTATCGGCAGGGCCACACAGACAAGGAATAATTTACATAACCTCCCTCATCCCCTTCTCCCTGGAAGTCCAGCTTTCCGGAAACGAACAAAAAAATCGTAAACGGTCGTTTTTGGAATTCCCAGACGGCCTCCGGCCTCGACCCGGGATAAATTCTCGTCGAAGTGCAGATGCAGTGCTCCAAGAAGCCAGGTCCAGTGTTCCATACGCTAATGTCCATTATAAATGATGGACATTATTGTCACGGAGCAGGAGGGAAATGGACAGGCGGTCTATATAAGACGCTTACCCTTAAATTCCGTACAATCATTTCTTTCATGTCGTTGTCCGACGGGGATTACGCCTCCACTGCCCGGCTATAACCGCATGCGCGTCGCCGTCCAGCGTTTCCCACGCCCGTCTGCTCAGACCGGTGGCCAGCCACAGGTCATGATGCCGGTCGCAGTTTTCCTATGTCAGTTCCACGCCGTCACGCAGCTGCGTGAGCCACGCTGTAAACGCGGCGTTCTCCGGGGTGTGTTCCCCCTTATCCGCCGCCGTCAGCGCCGGATAAGGCGCATACGTTTCGTCCGTCACAGGACGCAGCACTCCGGCACAGCCCGCCAGAAACAGCTGGATACCCTGCGCTTTTGCCCACGCGTATGACGGACGAACCGCGCCCGCACCTTACTCACGTTCTTCGCCAGGCCGGTCACACGCAGCCTGTTTGCACACCAGTTCGGCATGATTTACTCCTCAGTCAGTGGTTGCACGGCCTCACCTGCGCCGTGCCGCCACAGCAGTCGGGCGAAAAGCGGAGCAGTCACGGGCGGACGCGCAAGCCGCACGCGCCGCCGGAGCGGACTGAATGTTCCGCGCACGGCGGGGAACGGGTGAGCGATCGAGCGCCAGCGGCCCGGCTAACATGAAGGCACGGTGCAGGCCCTGAAAAAAGAAAGAGAAGTGCTTCAGAGGGAATCGGAGAAGTCCAGCGTCAGGTGAAGCCTGAGCGCCGGTCAGAAGCGGAGCGCAGCGACGTCCGCAACACCCTGTTTTGCCCGCTCTCAATGGGGCATCGCAACATTTACTTAAGAAAAAGGAAGAAGAAAGCGAGACGGCATGCCGATAGTAACGTGTTGTTACAGATCAAAAAAAATACAGCAAAGCACCACTCACGAGAGAGACAATATGAAATTATCTACCCGTCTTGCCACAGGTTTTGGCCTGATAATACTCCTTTCCGTCATCTGTACCGGGACGGCTATGCAGGCTCTGTATAAAGCCCGCAAGAGCATGGATGAAGTCGTTAACGTCAAGATGAAAAAGAGCAATCTTGCCCAGGATATGCTGCTCGACATCAAGGACATGGCCAGTTTAGTAAGAACCATCGGCCTGCTCAGCGAACCTGCGGACATGAAAAGCGCCGATGAAAAAATGCAGAAAAGCAAAGCAGGTTTTATCGCCGACTACCAGGCACTCAACGAGCTTATTAAAACTGACCCAACCGCTGAGGGTGTGTCAGCAATGAAAAAGCTGACTGAAGCCAAAGACCAATTCTTCCGTGTTTTTGAACATGCCCGGCAGCTCGGGCTGGTCAACCAGGACAAGGCATTCATTGAGTACCTGAGAACAGAGGTCCGTCCGGTACAGTTCACCATGACTGACGCCCTGGCAGACCTGACGAATATTCAGAAGAAAAACAGCCGGGCCGCCGTGGAGCAGAACAGCGCTTCAACGGCGCGGGCTACGCTGATTCTGATGTTGCTTGCTGGCGCATCAGTGCTCATTGCAGTCGCTGCGTGCGTGGCCGTTATCCGAATGCTCACACGCCAGCTGGGCTGCGAGCCCGAACAGGCGCAGGCCCTGGCCGCTACCATCGCCGCTGGTGACCTGACGTCACCCGTAACGCTTCGCCGAAACGACACAACCAGCCTGCTTGCCTCCCTCAGTACCATGCAGGCCAGCCTGCGCGGCCTGGTGACGCAGATTAAAGAAACCGCCGCCTCGGTCGCGCTGGCCGCCGACGAAATTGCGCAGGGCAACACCGAGCTGTCCTCCCGGACCGAAGAGCAGGCAGCCGCGCTGCAGGAAACGGCCGCCAGCATGGAGCAGCTCACCGCCACGGTGAAAAGCAACACGGCCGGTGCACAGCAGACCGCAGAGTCCGCCCGCGAGACGGCTCGGACGGTAGATGGCGACAAGGAAAAGGTGCACCACATGACCGAAACCATGCACAGCATCCAGGAAAGTGCCCTTAAGGTCCGGGACATCACGTCGGTGATTGAAGGCATCGCATTCCAGACCAACATTCTGGCACTCAACGCCGCGGTGGAGGCTGCACGCGCGGGCGAAGAAGGCCGCGGCTTTGCCGTGGTGGCCGGTGAAGTCCGCTCGCTGGCGCAGCGCAGCGCCACGGCCGCGAAGGACATTAAGGCGCTGATTGAACAGGCCGTCGCTCAGGTGGAAAGCGGCGTGGAAGTTGCCACAGGCACCGGACAGAGCATCCTGAAGATTGTCGGCATGGTCGGCGAACTGGCCGACTCCATGGACACGATTGCCCTGGCCTCGTCGGAGCAGATGCAGGGCATTTCGCAGGTCAGCGTGGCCGTGAGTCAGATGGACGGCGTGACGCAGAACAACGCGGCGCTGGTCGAGGAGTCGTCCTCCGCTTCGCAGTCACTGTCTGAGCAGGCGCATGCGCTGAGAGGTATGGTGGAGGCATTCCGTGTCTGATGATAACCAGCCACATCCTGACGAGAAACTGGTGAAGGCCGTCAGGTCGATGAAAGCGGATCTGGATGTGATTTACACGCAGCTGAGGGACGGAGCCTATGCTGACCCGGACACCTTCGTCAACAACTGGGCGCATCTGATAGACCGGGTCAAAAAAATGACGCCGGTACTCAGTGAGCCCGGCGTCATGGAGGCGCTGCTGCGTACGGACGTGATGACTGCGGCAGAGCTGCTGGCCATGACGCATGCCGTAGGCATCATTGAGAACTTTATGCGGTGCCTGGAGCGTCAGACCACAGAGAGAGGCCTTAAACCGCGATAAAGTCTGACCTCACCTGACAGTTGCATGTCACAAAGCGCGGGTTTACCGTACAGCGGCTGTGTTGCATTCGTTGTCATAAATTTGTTCAGCGCCTGATGGCGCGCCCGCCGTGACCATACCGGCGGGCTTTTTTGCCAGAATACTGCCCGTGTTCGGGATGAGCAGCCAGTAAACTGCTCATCAGCCCCCTGAAAATCGCAACAGGGCCGTTTTTTTCCGCACAGCCCCTTTTTTACCCCGGCTAAAAGATATCCACCGGTTCATCTGGCGCGGGTACATACCCGTCCGTAAGGCCCGTCTTTATCTGTGATTTTCACCCATATCAGCGCTCCAGAAACACACAAAGTTTCTGGTTGAGCCTGTCGTTGAATGTTAAATTTCCCGAATCTAACCGGATTAAGACAGGGAACTGACGATGTTAAAGGCGCTTGTGACAGGAAGATTAAGTCTGGCAAAAACATTCTGGGGATGGGGATTCGGCGGAACCGCGCTGATTGTGGCCATCAGCAAGGCAGGTGCATATGCAGGGCATTACTGGGTGATCCCGGTGAGTCATGTTCTGCAGGCCCTGCTTTCCCTGGCGGTGCTGTCCGGCCTGACGTTCATCCTTAAGGAGAAGCACTCCTTTCTGGGTGCCTTACTCGGCGGCATCGCTTTTGCCATTTTTCTGGCGCACTTCATCCTGAGCGCAATATTTGCCGTGCGCTTTTCGTCAGTGATTTTTTTCTGATTACCGGCAGGCTTTAAAATGAGATGGAATGCTTCAGCTAAAAAACCTGCACAGTGTATCTGTGCCAGATGACATTCAGGACCGGCGTCTTACCCCGGCCCTCTCAGGAGAGGGCTGCAGGTGAAGCCGGTAACGCCCTCTTACAGACTGACAAATTTTTTGAGTACCACTGCACGGTACGTTGTTTATCATGAATGTGCTGTGAGTTACCAGAAGCCTCATAAGATTAGTCACTTGTCCTTCTTGCCCGGTTACCCGGGCTTTTTTAACTCCCCTGACTGAGTTTCCTGAGCTCCGACATCGCCTGACGGACCATCCAGAAGCCGGGCGAGTAAAACACGCGCCCCAGCTTTTCTGCCACGGCAGGAGTGACAGTCAGCACGTCCCGCAGAATAAGCCTGACCTCATGCTCCTGCAGCCTGGAACGCCGGCAGAATTTGTCCACGCTCATGTCGTATTCGGCCAGCAGGGACGCTAGTAAACGGCCAACTGATTCATTCTCATCCATAAAACCCTCCTCCGTCTGTGGCTTTCCCGGAAGATAAAACACCCGGCCGTCCTGTTCAAGGCTCAGACAGCCCGGTAATTCTGCCCTTAAAACGTGAGCCGGCAACGCTCGCCGCAGAACACGGCTGAGGCGTACCGCAGCGCAGCGAGGAACGAACAGCCGTGTTGAGGAAGCGTAATTTCACTTATGTCAGCAACGACTGCTTACGCGCTCCCCTGACTGAAACTGCCTGACAAAAAAATAATTAGCCTGCTCAGTAAGATAAGCGTCCCCTGAATTGCCTGGCGTCCGGTTCCCCTTGCCATGCGACTCCGGCTCAATAATACTGTTTTTATATACAGCATTTTTTGAGGGGGAATTTATCATGTCAGAATCATTCACTGCCGCACCGGCTTCAGGCCATTCAGTCCGGAGAGCGGCGCCATGAAAGCAACATCCTCCCGAGGCGGGCTGACGGTATTCAGGCCTGCCGACATCCGCCCCGTCATGCGCATTCCGCTGTTTGTGGAGCGCTGCGCGGCCGGCTTCCCCTCCCCTGCCACCGACTACGTCGAGGCAGAACTGGACCTGAACGAGCTCTGCATCACCCACCGGGCCGCCACGTTTTTCGTGCGCGCCAGCGGCAGCAGCATGGAAGACCTGGGGCTGTACGACGGCGACGTGATGGTCGTCGATCGCGCGAAGGAAGCCACGCACGGTGACATCGTCATCGCCGAGGTCGGCGGGGAGTTCACCGTCAAGCGCCTGCAGCTGCAGCCACAGATTGCGCTGCGCCCGATGAACCCGGCCTATCCGGTGATATACCCCGAGGAGCTGCAACTGCTGGGCGTGGTCACCTGGTTTTTCCACAATACCGAGGCGCGCCGGAGGTAACCATGCCGATGTTTGGTCTGGCTGACGTCAACAGCTTCTATGCGTCCTGTGAGGCCCTGTTCAGGCCTGATTTGCGGGGAAAACCCGTCGTCGTCCTTTCGAACAACGATGGCTGCGTCATAGCAAGAAGCAAAGGAGCCAAAGCCCTGGGCATAAAAATGGGGGTGCCGTGGTTCCAGATAAAGACGCTGGATTTCCCGGAAAAAGTGCATGTCTTCAGCTCAAATTATGCTTTATAGTATGTTAAGTGGAATGCAACATTAGCTGAGTAAACTTTGAGCAGCAACACTGCTGACAGAGGTGAACGCAATGCTGATTCCTCCAAATGAACATGTCCTGTTGCTCGCAGAGCGCTGGCTGAAACTCTTATCCGATCTGGGGCGGGCGCAGGCTACGCTCACGGCCTACCGCAGTGCCCTCCATCATTATTTTGCATTCTGCAGCCAGTGCAGTATCGAACCTGAAAAAGCCCGGTTTGAAGACTTAGCAGCCTATATCAGTCCTCAGCTACCCGGTATGCCTTTTCCCGCGGCCAGCGCCACGCTTCAACTTCGCCTGTCTGCGATCCGTCTCTGGTATGACTTTCTCGTGTACTTGGACCTCTGCACGGTAAATCCGTTACCCCGCTCCGGCACGCCCGGCATGCTGAATTCAGGCCGGGGGCTGGTCCCACGCGTTGTAAAACTGCCACGTATTCCTGACGATGCGCAGTGGCAGTCTTTTCTTTTCCATGCCGCTGATTCTCCGCTCCGCGACCGCCTGATGCTGGCCTTAACCTATTACGGGGCGCTGCGGCGGTCGGAGGTAACCTCGCTGAGTATCGAAGACTTCGATTTTGCACACCGTCTCATTCGCATTCGGGCAGAAACCACGAAGAGCCAGCGTGAACGGATTGTCTGTTACAGCCCGGCAATAGTACCCGTACTTACGGCACACCTTATGCAGATAAAGCGCACCGGAATAGCACGGGGGGCTCTGTTCCGTTCTCAGTCCGATCGTAATCAGGGCGCACCGCTTTCGTTTTGGACATGGAGCAAAACGGTACGAAAATGGGCATTGGAGACCGGGATGCCGGATATCTCAACGCACACTTTCCGGCACTTGCGGTTGACGCACCTGGCGCGCGCAGGCTGGAAGCTGCACGAGCTTGCGACCTATGCGGGACACCGCGATCCGGTGACCACCCAGATTTATATTCACCTGTCGGGTCGGGATCTTGCTGCCAAGATGGCCGGGGCCATTGAAACGGCAGACAGCCGAATGGCGAATCTTATTTTCAGCAGAGGAAAATAATATGGAACCGTCTAAACAACCTGAGAATGTGTGGGTACCCTTCGACCTTTCCGTGTACAGGCTTGATATTTCACTGACAATGGCTGAAAAAACGGAGCTGAGTACCCATGTTGGTCGGGGCCATATGTTACGTATGAGACCCGTACCGAATATCATCAGACCGCTGTATGACATAGCCATAGACAGTGGTACCAGCAAGGAAGTCTCTGCTCTGGTCATACTGAATATTCTGAGAGAAATACATTTGTCCGGCATGCCTTGCTGGCAGTGGCCACAAATACGCTGGCAAACACTGTGCCAAAACACTACACAAGGCCGTCCCTTGATGGCAGCATTTGCCTGGCATCTGGCTGGTCTGCATGACACGCTCAGTCTTCCTGATATCCAGAAGCCGGCACTTTATGCATGTGCAATTTTCGGAAAAACCATTTACTTCAGGGAACTGCATCGGCTGACTGACATTTTAAAGTCGCTGGGCTATGCACCCGGCAGCCAGAAAACGCATATGTCAGGAATTCTGGCCACGCTAATGATCGTAAACAGGGATCCGCGGCTTGAGACATTTACGCCGGAACTGCTGTGGCAGGTTCAGACCAGCATAGCGGCACGGACTTCCCGGTATGTCGGGCGGGTTTCACACGGGCTCGCCGCGCTGGGGATTATCAGCGCACCGCTTAGAATGCGTAATTATACGAAATGGTACGATAAACCGGTGGAAGGAATCGATCCGGCCTGGGTGAACTGGTGCCGGCGCTGGCGAGAAACATCTGTGCTCAGGCCTCGCACCCGCGAAAACCAGTACAGCTTTATTTTGCGTTGCGGCCTGTGGCTGGCAGAGGCCCATCCGGAAGTGAGGGAGCCCGCGGACTGGACCATGGAAATCTGTGCAAGCTTTATCGCGGCGGTAGGCCGGATGAACGTGGATGAACTTCAACTGGGTACGGAAAGAGGTGTCCGGAAGTCAGCACGTTCCGGCGAGCCCATGATGCCTCACTCTCGTGCAAATTTTATTTACTCTATCCGTCGCTTTATGAACGACTATGAGAACTGGGGGTGGGGGCGTCTACGTTTCAGCCCTGCACGTCACCTCTCCACACCGGATACTCCTCTTTTCCGGCGCGGCGTCAATCCCCGGGTTATCGACGATCCGGTCTGGCTGAAGCTGATATGGGCCAGCCTTAATCTGCGTCAGGAAGACCTGCTCACTGAAATACATTACCCGCTGGCCATGCTACAGGCTATGGCTGTAATCTGGACCCATGCTGGGCTCAGGAAGGGTGAACTGCTCCGGCTGACCACTGGATGTATCACACCGCAGGCTGAAGATATTGTGAAAGAAGACGGCAGCATTATCCCGGCCAGTACCCTGTGCTATCTGAATATCCCTGCTGGTAAAACTTCTAAAGCCTTTGTTAAACCAGTCGCGGCCGTCGTGAAAAAGTATGTCGATATCTGGCTGGCCGAACGCCCGGTAGAACAGGCGATGCTTGCCGACGAGCGCACCGGCGAAAAAGTTCGGTTTCTGTTTCAGTACCGCGGTAAACCTGCCGGTGGTGCCATTCTAAACCGTACGCTGATTCCGATGCTGTGTGCAAGAGCAGGCGTTCCTACAGAAGACAGCTACGGAGTGATCACCAGCCACCGCGGACGGGCTTCAGCAGTGACCGCACTGGCCAGCGTACCCCAAGGAATGTCGCTGTACGAACTGATGCAGTGGACGGGGCATTCCACGCCTCAGTCCACCATGCATTATCTGCGTATCCGACCGACTCAGCTGGCTGCCTCGTTCGTCAAAGCAGACAGAGTCGCCCACATGATTAGCGTGCTGGTTGATCACGATCCTGAAGCTGCCAGCCTCACCGGACCCGCGACATATTATGATTTAGGCGATTCGTACTGTACTAACCCTTTCTGGAGCAGCTGTCCGCATAGAATGGCCTGTATCGGCTGCGACTTTAATCTGCTGAAAGACAGCGCGCGCGGGCTCTTACTGGAGAGTAAAGCATCCATCAAGCGTTATCTAGAAGAGGTTCCGCTAACCCCCGATGAGAAAGCCATAGTCGAACAGGATACCGAAAAACTTGACCGGGCCCTTAATAAGATCAACAGATAAAGCATAGGGGATAAGATGGGAGCCTATGCGCATCAAACAGATATCGTTATTCCTTTACATTTCTACACGTTACAAGATTAAGTCTATTCCCTCATCTGGTGAATCGCCGTCCATTTAATGAGCGGTATTTTCTGTTCTCCGCAGAATCAGAGGAATGGCGTTCGCACCCTGATTAACATACAGCACACCTCTTAAAGGAAATTTTTTAAGATAAAAACGTAGACACACGAAAAAATAAAGATGTAAAATCGCGACTATCAGTGACAGTGATAGGAAATGGTCGTGAAAAAATCAAAAGTGGCAGATCTTGTCGTCAAGCATGTCCCAAAACAACTTCTCATGGCCCTTTCTGACGCGATTTATGCGGCGTCAAAGCGTTCATTTGATTCCGCAAAAAAGAAGAATCAAGGTCATAGAGCGACAGCCCTAGGACTTGAGCGCTATCTGAATTTGAATGAAACTATTCATGAGGTATTTGAAGCAAATGGTTGTAATCCCGGTAAGTTGTCGGGCAACCGAATAGTTGAAGGTCATTGTGGTATCTTCACTATTGCTCGTGAAAGTTATAGCGATAATCAGTGGAAAAAACTTTTTCGCAGCAAACGTAAGCAAGCACTTATCGCTGAGAACGTTTATTTGGAAAAAGTAGTACAACCGGATTTATTCTCCGAAGCTTCTGATATACCTAGAGCCACACTATTCATAGTATGTCGATTTTCTGGTTCGCTGGAGTCACAGCCCGAAGCCCCTGTTTCAATAGAACTAGTTGTTCCAAGTTCTGACCGGAAGAACTGGGTTTTTCATGAACCAATTGAACTTTTTCTAACCCGATATGATGTTGTTCCGTCTCAAGAAGATAATGCGTTCCCTGGATTGAGAAAAGGCGTTATCAAAAGTGACGGCACAAAGGATGATGATGTATGAGCCGAGGAATTACTGAATTCCAACCTGACAGATTAGCTCAAGTTTTAGCCGCCAGACGACTATCACAAACTCAACTGGCAACTATGATTGGCGTATCTCCTGCGACTATCAGCAAATGGCGCTCTGGGCTTCAGGCTCCTGAGTCAGAAGCTTTAGAGCGCCTCGCCTCCGTCGTCAACGTTACTCCTGAATGGTTTACACGCCCACCATTGCCGGGGATGTCGAAGCCCTTGTTCAGGAGTAATGCTTCTGCCCATGTAGCAGCCCGAGCTATGCTGGAGATCCGTATTCAGTGGGCTAATGAACTTGTTACTAAGCTCGCTGAATTTGTTGAACTGCCAAAATTAAAATTACCACACCGTACTTTTACCAATATTGACGAGATAAGTGATCCTGATATCGAAGATGCTGCTAATGAATGCCGCGCTTTGTGGAACCTTGGCACAAAGGAGATCCCCGACCTTGCTTTAGCTGCAGAGAGTAACGGCATCATCCTTGTTAGAGAAGAGACTGGAGTCGCTCAAATTGAAGGGCTTTCTGCCTGGAGTGATACTTTAGGAGTTCCTTTTATTCTGCTTTCCTCGGATAAAGGCAATGCATTCCGTAGCAGATTCGATCTTGCGCATGAGATTGGGCACCTGATTCTTCACAGGTATGTTGGCAATGAGCTTGAGTCAGAACGTTACAAACTAAAAGAAAGCCAAGCTCATAAATTTGCCGGAGCTTTATTACTACCTGCTGAGACATTTGCCGAGGAAATCAGGACCCCTGTCACATTAGACAGCCTGCTTTTAACTAAACAGAGATATGGGGTTTCTGTTGCAGCAAGCATAATGCGTTTGCACGCACTGAGCATTATTACTGATGATGAGAAGCAAAACCTCTACAAACGCCGTTCAGCACGCTGGGGGGTTAAGTCAGAACCCGGAGATGATTATCGTGCCCCTGAAAAACCACGTCTATTGAAACGTACAATAGAATTATTGTCTTCTTCGGGGATCATCTCTGTTGAAGGAATGGCTGCTTTTGCGGGATTATCGGCTATTGATGTTGAAATGTTAGCTGGTTTACCTGAGGGCTATCTGTCCGGTAAGAAAGCAGCGGTAGTACATTTGGCTAGATTGAAATCTATGTTAGCCGAAAAGCGTGAAGAGCAAGTGGGCAGTCACAGTGGTAACTTGGTACATTTTCCAAAATCTCCAAAGCGTTCAGGCTCTTAATACTCACATAGCCATGTGTTAATTAGGCATGGCTTCACATCAGGATTAATAAATTGGTTTTTCGCATTTTAATCAAAAACATAGTTCTATGCCCTTCCAGTTCCAGCTTTTATTAATTTTCAAATCACCTCAGTAGAGCTGCTCAATGGACGCAAAATAAATATTCGCTTTTTGCTGATAGCTGCCAGAACTTCTTTACTAGCAACTCTAGAAATTCCATTCCACATAAATCATAGTCTTAGCCAGCGCGTGATGTCTGCTCTGGAGGATATGACGCCAAAAGTCGAGCAGTATTCTATCGATGAAATGTTCCTCGATCTGACCGGCATCGATGGCTGTGAAGACTTTGAGCACTTCGGGCACCGGCTGCGTGCCCATATTCTGACCAGAACCGGACTGACGATTGGCGCCGGCATCGGCCCAACCAAAACGCTGGCCAAATCAGCGCAGTGGGCCTCCAAAGAGTGGCCACAGTTTAAGGGCGTGCTGGCGCTGACGCCCGGAAACCCGAAGCGGACCGAGGCGCTGCTGATGCGCCAGCCGGTCGAGGAAATCTGGGGCGTCGGGCGCCGTATAGGTAAAAAGCTGAACCTGCTCGGCATCACCAACGCGCTGGAGCTGGCACGCACTCACCCCGCCTTCATCCGGAAGAACTTTTCGGTGGTGCTGGAAAGGACGGTGCGGGAGCTGAACGGCGAGGCGTGCATTCCTCTGGAGGAGATGCCGCCGGCAAAGCAGCAGATTGTCTGCAGCCGCAGTTTCGGTTCACGTATTACCACCAAAGTGGCCATGGAGCAGGCCCTGTGCCAGTACGCCACCCGCGCAGCTGAGAAGCTCCGGGGCGAACGCCAGTACTGCAGGCACATCAGCGTGTTTGTCCGGACGTCGCCGCATGCGGTCGGCGAGACATTCTACGGCAATACGGCCGGGGAAAAACTCACCCTGCCCACCCAGGACACACGCGATATCATCGGCGTGGCCATGCGCGCGCTGGACCGCATCTGGATTGATGGCCACAGGTACATGAAGGCCGGTGTCATGCTTGATGACTTCACGCCTCACGGCGTCAGCCAGCTCAACCTGTTTGACGACAACCGGCCCCGGGCGAACAGCACGCAGCTGATGCAGGTGCTGGACGGTATTAACCAGTCAGGCCTGGGTCGGGTATGGTTTGCGGGTCAGGGAATTGATACCGAATGGAAGATGAAGCGGGACATGCTGTCACCGGCGTGGACCACGCGCTGGAGCGATATACCGGTCGCAAAAGTTACCTGATGAATACTGCAGCTACGGGTATCATAAACACCGGGTTCAGCACGGATAATATTCCTCCCACTATCGCCAGCATAAGAAATAAAATCCGCAGTTTTCTTCGCTCGGGGGAAAGCGATAAATAGGTCAGCTCGCCTGCAACCGCGATGGTCAGGATTATAGGAAAGGCATTCATCATCGTCAGAAATGTAGGTAACGGTAATTCAGCGATGAGGTCTATTACCGATTTCACAGTCATATCATTATGCCATCCTGAACCAGCGCCCTGAGCGCTTGTCAGTGCTAACTGTCATTCGGAGTGTACCGGCGGGACCCGTATTTCAATATAACTCATCAATAAACACAATCATGTCGCCAGTGGGAAAGATGGGATTCAGGGTTTCTGCCTGTTTTTCCTCCACGTTTCGCTGGCCAGAAAAGCAGAGCGTGTCCCGACGACCGCCCACAGCAACTGCAGAACCACAGAAACGATGACCCCGGGATGTTCCCATAACAGCAGCGGAACGATAAACAGCATACTCACAAGGAAACCCCATTCCCCTGCACTTTTTCTGTCATTGCCGGTTAGCTTTCTGAGCCCAACAAATCCCACAATCAAAAAAAATAATCTTTTCACCATGGCCTCACAGATTTAAGAATCTTAGCTAACCCATTACGGCTGATGTATGGGCAATCATGCGACTTAAAGAGAGACGATTATTATTCGTTTTTTTCAAGCCAATCATCTACCAAATGATTAATAACATCAGTTAGTGAAGTTCCTTTTCTTGCACAAGCAGCTTTGAACCTCAGGTGTTTTCCTTCATCGAAGTTGACGTTCACACGTTTGACTTTTCCAGACACAACAGGTGGTGCAACTATCTGCTTGAGATCCCTGTTCTCACCGAACGTCATTTTTTTATTACTGCTATGAGCCTTTTCAAGTGCCATTTGACTCTCCACGGTATGCGTTAAGTTAAATTTGAGTACTTGAGTACTTGAGTACTTGAGTACTTGAGTACTTGAGTACTTGAGTACTTGAGTACTTGAGTGCATGAGTAATTGAGCGTTTATGAGCAATATACTACAACTTACTCCATTGTGTGTTTACTCATTTACTCAATAGAGCTAACTATCTCTTTAGTAAGGATTTCTACCTCACCTTTCGCTGCGCCATCATTGGATTCAAAAACACTGTCTCCATCCAGAATGGATTTTACATACACCTGACGCTGGGTGATTGCAGTGCGAAAACACCTAACCCCGGTGTCCTTAATACTTTCTTTAAGCACATTCAGCATGGTTGCCTGCTCAATCTTTCGCGTGATGAGAAAACGAGCTTCTACTTTGCGACTGTACGCCTGCGCTTCAAGAACCGTTACAACACTACCGGCAGCTGAGAAATCTAAAGGGCTTGGAGTAACAGGGATAATGACAAGGTCGCTCACCATCACTGCAGCAGAAGTGATTACGGACAACGAACCGGCCCCATCGACTATGACGTAATCATATTCAGAAAGATCTTTCCGAATGCCGTAGACATCTTTTTCAGATGCAGCAGTGAATACATCGAATGATGCTTTGTCAGATTTACTCCAGTTTGTCAGGCTCATCTGAGGGTCTGTGTCTACGACAGCAATGTTGTAGCCACTTCTTGCCATCGCCGTACTCACGTTTATTACAGCTGTCGTCTTACCAGACCCACCTTTAGGATTCAAAAAAGAAATTACCTTCATGTAGAACACCCTGTGTATAAACTCAAATGCAATTATGAGTAAATGAGTATATACCCATAAAATAAACTTAGAAAGTGGTTTAACACAAATACTCTAAAACACATATGAGTATTTACTCATTTATAAGTTATTGAAAATTCGATGATAGCATGTGCAGTGAATACTCATATAAGTGCTTACTCATATGAACATTTACTCACATGAGCATTACCTATCATGAGTTTAATAACTCGAAAATCGCACTGTAAAAGATATGCTTATGAGTAAATACTCATAATATCATTTACTCATAGCCATGCAGGAGGACTGGTTTTCCATGTTTTAGCTCACTGAAATCAGCGTGGAGATTCTGGACCGGTGCAACGGGAGGATTAAGGCAGTTCTTAAGCTTCTAAAAATATTGCCGATAGTCACATAACCTCACTGCAATAACTGGAGTATAAATGCGCAATTAACTGCCTGGTACGTTTGCTTCAATGATGATGCTACTTTTATCGGCATGCTCAGGTGTACGTGATGTTTCAAACCGGCATTATGAATATGAAAATGCACACAGCCTGGCGTGGAATATCAGCACCGCCGCGGGCATGACGTCATTCGAGGATGCAAAGTTAACTCCACCGATCAGCACGCTATACAGCCGCAAAGATTACGATCTGTCTTATCCAGTAGGATCGGCTCAGACGTTAAATGAGTCAACCCTTTCACTGGCTCCGCTGTTACGTTTTACGCCCACGGGAATGGCTCCGCAAGACTGGTGGTTTAACCGCATACTGGCATGGATCCCCACAGAACTGGCCAAGACCCCCCAACAGGCATCTACGGTTCTGGCAAATACGATTCAGGAAGCCGTACTGACCACGTTGAAGGAAACAAAACGCCCGGTTGGAGAGATAAAAAACGAAGCAGGGAACAATGGCTGGCTAGACAAATATGCCCTGCAGATAACTGCTCCGCGCTTTGTCGTAGTTCACTTTGCTGATTCAGCAGCGGGTTGTGAATTCCCGGATAAAAATGTGCCTTTTATCGAACGGATAAAACTTCCCAGCTGCGCTTTCTTCGCCGAATTCCATGATCCGGAAAAAATTGTCAGTACGCCGGCATTCATTACCTCAAACGCCACGGGTAAAAGCTACCTTATCCGTCCTGACGGCCTGAACTCAAGTTTCGTGGCCGACGCCTTCGACAAACCGTCTACTCTCTCTGATGATGACAGGACACGAATGGCATATGATTTCTTACAAAAGGTCAGTCAGCATCTTCCTTCGTGGGTAATTTTTTATATTTCACCGCACGAACGCGTGGGAATGCCTGCGATGGTCTTACAAAGTGGAAAAGTCTTTTTCTTTGTGACTGAGAGACCATCAAAACCATAGCTCTATAAAAAGCTCTCTCTGACGCAGCGCCTATGCGGTAGTTTTGCGCCCTAGGTAGCTGCAGAGCAGGGGATGCATAGTCCCCGTATCGACTGACCTCACAACCAGTTCCAGAAAGGATATGTTCAGAAGACGCCCGCTGATGTACAAATGCCAATATGTCATTTTCTGCAAGCTGGAAAAGTTGCTGTCAAAACTTCATGTTAGATACAGTGTCTTCGCCGAGGTGTCACTCGGAGAGATTCCGAATAGAGACAACGAGCAGGCACACAAGTCGGTTAACTTCAAACGGCTTAATTTGTGATCATTGATCGTGCCGGATATACCTTGGCCGTGATGCATCAGTCAGCTTTTTTGCCGGGAGGCACACACCCCTAGAAAGGCACCTGCAGTTCCAAACAGAACGGTTTTCAGACTGGTCACATCATCGAATAAACAGAACCCAAAAAGTATCGCCCAGAAAAGCGTAGTGTATTCTAGTGCCCCCAGGCTGGATAAAGGGGCATGTGAGAGTGACCAGCTTGATAAAAGACGTGACATAAGTGTTAACATTCCCAGAGAAAGCACCAGCGTCAGGCTGAAAGACTGAGAAAAGACCGTTCCCACCTCCGATGTAAAAGGGAAGGTGACCAGCGCGCCAAACCCCAGGGTACAGAGTGTTGCGAATGAATAACCATCAATTTCGGAACCTTTTTTACCAAAAGCCATGGATATCGCATACAGGAAAGAGCCAACAACAGCATAGCTCACAGACAGGGGATCACTGAATGTTTTTGGCGTTCCAACGGCTGATGTAATACAGGCAATGATGGCAAAATGGAGGAGAAAAAGTTTTCTGGAATAAATTCTCTCTTTTAAAAAAATCGCCCCAACAATGGCACTAAAAACGGGTATTGTCTGAGTTATGAGCACGAATGTTGTCAGCTCCAGCCGATTCACAGCCATAACGTAAAACCAACTGGAAAGAGCGCCGAATGTGCTTCGCAGGAAATGATAACGAATGCTCCGGGGTGGCCACCTGCTCTTGACCTTGCCGATAACAAGAGGGAAAAAAAGAATAAACGCAACTGTATATCGCAAAAAAACAATATTTTCAGGTGGCACTGAGCTGGTCAGTAATTTAGTAAAACCATCAAGTAAAACCAGGCATGCTACCGAAGCCGTCATTGAAAGAATCGGCAGCACCTCAGAAATCGGCTTTACTTGCGCTTTATGCATCCTTTTTTTTCCAGCCATGAGAAATAAGGCGACTCATTTCAATGATTTCAGCATGATCAAAAGCCAGTTCAGGAAGTGCATTACTGGCAAACCATCTGGCATCCCTTGCATCTGATGAAGCCTGTACCTCCACGGGCTCAACAACATGGACAATGAATGAAACTGAAATCACCCGCTGACGGATATCCCTGTCGGTTTTAGAATGTACCGCTGAGAGTTTAACTGCCTGACATTTCACCCCTGTCTCTTCGCTCAGCTCTCTTAACGCGCACTCTTCCAGAGTTTCACCCTCTTCAAGAAATCCCCCGGGAAGAGCCCAGCCCCCCCTAAAGGGAGGCTTTGACCGTTCGATCAGCAACAGATGCGGCATATCATCAATGTGTCTGACCACCACCAAATCCGTTGTCACTGCCAGTTTGTAACGTGCCTTAAACAACATTCAAGCCTCACGACGAAAATGATGTGTTTCGCCGGCAAAAGTTATTTCAACTTCTGTGCCTGAATCAATTCGCTCTGTGTGACCAATGATTTTTGCATCAATACCAAAGCGCTGAGACGTCTCAATCACCTTGATGGCATCTTCAGGAGGGCACACTATTTCATAGCGCTGACCGAGATTAAGCACACGCACCAGGTCACGTGGAGACATATTGCCGGTATCACATACCATCCTGAACACAGGAGGCATTTCAAAAAGACTGTTTTTGACATATCTGATTGAGGAGCCAAATTTAAGGCTTTTAGTCAGGCCGCCACCCGTATTATGAAACATAGCCGAGATCCTGACGGCTTTCTCATCCAGTAAAGCTTTAATAACAGGAAGATAGGTTCTGGTAGGAGATAAAAGTGCCTGCCCTAAAGTCATGCCATTACTGTGGGGGACTTCATCGCTCAGCGAGTAACGACCGATGTAAGCATGTTCTCCCAGTTCCGGGTCAAATGTATCAGGGCCAAGTTCGCGGTATTTTGGAGCCAGCAACTCATGCCTGACGGCTGTCAGCCCATTAGTTCCGATGCCCGAATTGTCGGTGTCCTCATAGATCGCACGGCCAAAAGAGGCCAGTCCGATAATGACCTGGTCGGCTCTGGCATGGCTGGCATCGATGATTGAAGTTCGACGCATACGGGTGGTAACAGTTGAATCAATAACAACGGATTTAACCAGATCGCCAATATCGGCAGTTTCTCCTCCACAAAACTGGATATTGACATTGAACTGATTCATGCGTTTGCCAAATGCCTGGTAACCCGTAATGACGCTGCGTAGCATATCTTTGGTAAAAACCCTGGCATTTCGACCAATAGTATTTGAAACCAGAAAAGGACCGGTGGCACCCACGCACAGCAAATCGTCGGTATTCATCACCATACTGTCCTGAGCCAGTCCCTCAAAAACACGTACGTCGCCAGTTTCACGGTGGAGCAGTGTAGCAATTGTCGATTTTGTTCCGACGCCGTCAGCATGCATTAACGTGCAAAAGTCAGGATCATCGCCAAACACATCTGGTGTAACGTGGCAAAAAGAACCTGGGAAAATACCGGGGTCTGAATCCGCAATCGCATACTCAACTTCAGGTTTGTCAGGTGAAACACCACGATCTTCATAACTTATTTTTGACATAAAATTACCTTCGAAAAATAATTATTTATTAACAGGTTCCGATTCGGGAGAAAATATTTGCATTAGTGTTTCTTCAAATTCAGGGTTATCTATGGAACAGTTACACCACATTCGCGTTGACGATAACAATAAGGGTTCGCCTACCGACTTAAGTCCGAGACGCGCAATGGTAGCCCCCGTCTCTATAACATCTACAGCCAAATCGTACGCGAAAGGAACCAGAAATTCTCCACTACCTGAAACCTCTTCGATAACAGGATGCTTGTTCTTCCGTCCAAAATAAGCACGCGTCAGTTTAGGGAAAGGTGAAGCCACATGGCTTGAACGAGTCAGTTCATAATTATCGGTCTGGCTGATAAGTGATATTTTGGAATAACACCAACCGGTGTCACAAATTTCTCTGAGTTCGACATCATTTTCAATTACCCATTCATCACAGGTGACTCCATAGGACAATTTCCCCCGATAAATCAGAGAAGGAATATCACGCGCTTTGAGATAATAGAAAGTGAGCTGCTTTTTTTTGTCTTCCTTCAGCTCACGTAGCGTATTTTCCAGCGTCTGACTTTGAGCCAGAAACCGTCCTTTAGGCAGGCCTATATTTATCATGCCGTCCATGATTATCCTCTGATCATACTGTCGAGGTGTATTTCTGACAGTTCCAGGACAGGGTCGCAGTAAAGGCAAAACTCAATAACTTCTGCCGTAGCCTCAGCCGACAAAGCGCCGGGCCGCATACCGGGTTTCTTATTGTTAAAGCAGGTATCAACCCGCCCCGGCGCTACAGTAGTAACCCGAATACCCAGAGAGCGCCACTCTGCGCGTAACGCCGAGCCCATCAGATGTAATCCTCCCTTGGAGGCACAATAGGCAGCTGCCTGTTCAAAACCTTTTAACCCGGCATCAGAACCGATATTAACAATTGTCGCTACGTTGCCAGAGTCTGCGTTTCTGAGCAGTAAAGGGAGTAATGCTCTGGACAGTTCAAACGGAGCCAGAAGATTAGTATCCAGTAAAGATAAAAAAGTTTGCCGTGAAAACGAGTAGCTTTCACCGAAAGCGCCAAAGCCTGCGTTGTTTACCAGCCCTGAAAGGGGAGGCAACTGCTGACACGCTCCCTTAACGGCAGAAACAGTAGCAGGAACAGTTATATCACCAATTATATTTTTAACGGTTATTCCTGACGCCGCGCAGCGTTCTGAGACGGATAAAATCGATTCTTCGTTCCGACCTACCAGCACCAGCGAAGCTCCCCTTGAGGCCAGCCTCAGAGCAAGAGCTTCCCCAATACCCGAGCTTGCGCCTGTAATGACTATTGTGTGAGCAGACATATTTATCCTTTACGTTACAACAGTGAACGGCAAAGCAGAATTAATCTCATGAATGCGGTCTACATTGAGCGGACGGGAATGGGAACTACACAGTGAAAGCAGTTCACGATATTCCTCACGATATTTTTCCACGATACAGGAAATTTTTTCCACATCCTGACTATTGGGTAATGAAGCATGCACTCTCCAGTCAGTAGCGTATTTCCTTCCCCAGCCATTGAGACGAAGCTGGTTAGAGCCCCGTGACGGATAACCAAACTTATGGGCGGTATTAAAACGATAGATAATGCCGACACGCAAAATAAGATCGAGAAAAACCGGCGTACCATAATTTGCAAGGAGAGCAGGTTCCTGCTGACATGTTGAGGCTATATTCTTGGCAGTATTGTCTCCGAGAATATAAACGTGACCTTTAAAACTGAATACCCTTTCGAAGGCTGTATCAAAAGCCAGCAAACCATTAATGAAAAACTTGCAAAGAGAGAGCAAACAATTGGATTCGTCGAGGTTACAAAAGCCAGTTTCAGGATATTGTGAATAACGCATGGGAAAAACAGTATGAAGGACGGATAAGTTTACTCTCCCCTCATTATTAATAATGTCACTTAAAAAAGAGAGTTTCTCATCAGGAGAACAGTCTGCAACAGGCACAGAGATAGTCATTTATAATTTCCATACTATTACTTGCAGGACAGAAATATAATCCTGCGTATAAATTAAATTATTAGTACCATCGTATTATGGTAGAGAATGCAATAATGACTTTATAAAAAAAGCAATCGTTTGCTTCAACGGATTGAGTAATCATGCCAAGCCGTGATAATTAACTCAACAAACATCTCCAGCGATCACAAAAAATTCACATTAGCTAATGTCCGGTAAACTTTCATCTGCGAACTCGGAATGACAACGTGGAAAACTAAAAACCTCTGAATGAAAGGATAAAAATCCTGCACCAGTGCGAGTTGACTTGTATAAAGCTTATCCTTATTTACAAAGTATTCTTAAAAAGACTCAAAGAGCCGGGCGGCTGGATCAGAAACACCGCCACTGTCGACTGACGCCCAGGCTGATTTGAGATGCGGTGTTTGTCTGGCGCTAAATTTCGCGCCCCGGTTCATCTTTAACGTACGCTCTGCACATAGTTTGGGCATCTCATTTCTTCAGCATCGCCACAGCCTCACTGCCCGGCATCGAAAACTGCACCCGGTGGCGTGCCGCCACATCGAGCGCAAACACCTTCGTATATAGCTCCGTCGACTTCAGGCTCTTGTGGCCCATCAGGCTCTGAAGCGCCTTCAGCGGGATCCCCGCGTAAAGCATGTGCATCGCGTAGCTGTGCCGGAAAGTGTGCGGCGTCACCGGCACCGAGAAGGTCACGCCGTCGGCCGCAGCGGCCGCCACGGCTTCGTTGATCCAGGTCCGCACGGTGCGGTCGGTCACGCTCCACAGCCGCACCTTTTCCGTCCGGCCGGTGTCGGAATTGCGCCGTTCGACCGGGATCCGCAGCGTGGCGACCATCATCTCCAGCTGGGCGATGTACTGCGGATCGGACAGCGGAACCAGCCGGTGGGGCACCACGCCGGACGGTGCGCGCCCGGGGCCCCGGGCCGCCTTCTCGCCACGTTGTTTCAGGGTGGCCAGCTGCACAAACGGGTGGGGCGGCGTCAGGGTGAAGTCGGCCCGCGTCAGGGCCAGCGCCTCGTTGATGCGCGCGCCGGTGTTCCACATGGTGGTCAGCAGCATCTTCCGGTGCAGGTCTGGTACGTAATGCAGCAGGGCACTGACCTCCGGCGCCAGCAGGTATCTGGGTAAGTCGTCAATCAGCGCAGCCATCTGTCGCAGCGCCAGCGCAGCCGGATAATCGATCGCGACGGGCAGTAAAGCAGGGGTCGCCGCGGACGCCTGTGTCGGGTAAATCTGCAGATCAGTTTTAATGGTCATGTCTCCGTTGTGAACGCTTCCGGTCATCAGGCTGGCCGTCCGGCCTGCCCGCCTTCGTTCTTTCAAACAGGCGGTCTGCCCTGTTCAGCAGATAAAACAGCCCGGCCCACAGCCCCGTGACAAGACGCTCCTTCCACTGACGTTCAGTCAGGAAGCAGATACGTTCAGCCTGACTTGCCACTTTCGCCTTCAGGTAATCAAGCTCTTCCTGCTGTTGCGTGCACGTCCGGCTCAGATCGCTGACGGCCTGGTCCAGACGAACGGCAGCCAGCGAAGAGCGCCGGCCTCTGGGGAACCGGAGATCACGGATACGCAAAGAAAAGGACTCATCACTGTTCTCTGCAAACCGGAAACCCAGCCCGCGCCAGAGGTTCTCGCGCCGCAGGTAATTTTCTTCATCAGCACCGTCCCGGACTGAAAGTTTGATACGGCGAACACGCATATCTGCGGGCAGGGTTCTGGCCCAGCATACAAACTGCTGCATAATCCAGGATCCTAAACTGCGCCCCCTCAGGCTGCTGTCAATAATGAAATCACCGTCGGCCAGATCAAGAAATGAATACTCACTGCCGTCCGAACGGATGTAGGTTCTCAGCACAGCCGCAAAAGTCTGGTCCAGGATATTGCCTTCATATTGGCAACTGAGAAAAAGCGTGCAGGAGAGCCCATCCTCGTAGCGATCGCCACCTACAGTCCGGACAGCGACTATCTTGCAGGCCGGTATAAGATGCCCTTCCGTCCGTATTTCCGGCAGAGTCAGCAGCCACGCATTTTCATTTTCCCTGAACCACATATCTTCAGGCCTGTGAGTAAATCGGTCCATCCATCCTCCTTTGCTCTAAAGACGATCCGCCCTCAGGGGTGCCCGCATCGAGCAGCGGCATGGTTCCGTTTTGAGGACTGTCAGAAACCGGAGCTGAGCTTCCGGCATCGATATAGGACTCTGAGGTAAAACAGATCCCGGCACTGCCTTCTGCTCATCAAAACCGGTAACGATCTGAACAGTTACGCAGTAAACATGCCCGTTTAAACATTGTCACTACCACTTACTTGTTCATGCATGACAGTTCGATAGTTGATTATCAAATGCAAGTTAATTTACCTGAGTGACTGACAACGACCTGACGGTCACGCCTGAACAGATAACACGAGACATATTCACCAAGATGAAAGATAGACTGCTTATATTCCCGCACCGCAATTGCCGGAAGCCTGTGGTTGCCGGATCCGACTTTTTCCGATTATGGCAGTAACCGGAAGGGTAGCACGGCGGCGGGGCGGGCGGAAGCGGGGTTTTCCGGGCGGGGTTCCGCTGACGCATCCCCTATGTTGTGTCGTGTGCAGCTGAATGAGCCACAACATGTGGGGTACTGCGCAGAAAACCGCCACCGGAGGAGGAAAGATCCGGTTCTTGGGGTTTTCGGAACATCAAAGCTAAACGTCATAAAGAAAGAATTACAATCAAAATCTAAGCTCCTATGTTGCATTTTATAATCCAATTGATTTATTGTAATACCAATAAACAATGGTAATACAAAATACCTTTTCAGACCATCTATATGAATGAGGAAATACAAATGCTTTCAGATACACCTGATAATTTAAACGACGCACCGGAAACAGTTTCGCTTTCCGTTAAGGGGATTCTGGCACCCGTCAGTAAAGCGCTAAAGGATGTTTCAAAAGCGCGTGACCTCAATCAGTCGGCTCTGTTGCGTGAGATGGTCAACGGCCCAATGAGCAGCCTCATTCACGTCTTCTGCATGAAAAGCACGCTTGTCAATTCACTCGATCAGGATATTGTTCAGTATTTACACGGCACTTACACCAGTGCCTGGGCTACCGTTCCGCTTGCGCCTCAGTTCGAAGGTGTTTTCCGGAAACTACTGGATATCAGTAATGAAGACGACCTGACCCGCATCCTTTTACGCAACGCTCAGTTCGTCAGAATGCGTGCCAGCCAGGCCATTCCAGTGGGAGGTCAGGTAACCGGTGGAGCGTCACTGTATTTTGCTCTCTTCAGTGAAATCGCTGGCCGCGACGAAGCAACGATTGAGGCATTCTGGGCTGGGTTTGCATGCTACTGGGGACAGTTTTATCAACGTCAGAATTATTATCAGCACATCAATCAGCTTCGGAGTGCAATGGGTTTGCAACCGGCTAACGCTCTGAGTGAAGCCAGCGCTGTGGGGATTTTTACCCGTGTGGAGATAATCCAGACTAAATCAGGTCCAGCAGGACTCAGCCACGTGTTAATGACACTCCGTACCGAAAATGCCAGACGACTGCCTGTGCATGAGTTTGGGCAGTTTGCATTACCTTATTTCAGGGGAAACCTTTTGGCACCCGATCCAGGGTTCGGGGTGCCTTTTGTCCATCCTAATAATTCCTTAGGCATGGGCTTCAGGTTTGATGAAGAAGTTTGTTCCCTGCACTGTTATACCGTCAACGATATCCGGTTAGGTGAGCCCGAAACGCTGAGCGAGGTGGCCTCAAGGCTGGTTTCGTCCGTTGACGATCCTCTTAAGCCTTATACGTCCGCATTTGAGGTCACAAAATAAAAAGCGGACTGCATCAGCGGCTTGTTCAGTAGCTATTAAAACAAGGGTGTTACTGAATTCAGGGATATCGGTTAGAGTTTTTTTGAACGGAACCATCCTGACCGTATAGATATCCCGTAATCCATCCTATGGACTGCTAAAGGCTGCGAGACGTTGTCTGTGCTGAAATTAAAGGCGATTTCTAAGACTTCTTTAAAATTCATGGAAAGCTGGAAGGAGTAAAAAATGACAAAAGAACAGAACCCAAGTGAGAGTTTACGTTTCGTGATCGGCACGCGTGGGCGGGACGGCCGCTATGGGCCACAGAGCAAAGATATGAGTCTTTCGGATTTAATCGACGTATTCAAGCCCGAAGATGCACCTTTGCATTCATTAAACAAGGTTATTTTTCCGGACTTAAGTGCGCTGGCACGAAAAATGGACGCCCAGTTAAGAGAGCATTTCAACCGTTTCCGGGATGAGGAGCTCGCGCAGAACTATGATGTCTTGTTCAATACCTGGACGCAGGCCGGATCAATCGCAGATATATCGAACCGCAGCCGCCGCTGGGAAAAAGTCATGGATCTGTCTATGGGCTATATTTTGCTGGCCCAGAAAAGGATGCCGGAACCCGCTCGTTTCTGGCCCATGCGGGAAGACTGTGTCAACGAAGTTGCGACTAAGGGAAAAATGTATTGTGAGGCACTTTTGTTCCATATCATCGCACGTTCCGCATTCGATCAAGGCTCTCTGGCAAATGACGTTACCCTACGAGGCTACTGCCATTGGCTTAAGGACTGGTTGAAAGGATATATCGGTCCCTATGAATATAAGAGTCTACTTTTATGCGCTGCTGTTGAAAAAATGGAATACTTTGAGGTTTTACAATTCTTGTCTGGCAATAATGAGCACCTCGACGCACGCGCATTCTTGATTAGTAATCTGAGTGAACCTGAACGCGCTAATAACTATCACTTGGGTGACGAAAATTTTCCAGTCAATATGACGTGCCACCTCAAATTTGATAATCACCCCGATATCAGCTGGAAAATGATTGAAGTACTTAGGGATTTACATTACAGGGTCGCAAGAATAGAAAATTTTCTGGGAATACTGGAGGACAGGGGTGAAAACGTTGATTTTACACAGACATATGAAACGAGCGCTGTCATGGAGGAATTTATTTCGCAGATTGAAGCGAGATATGCAGTAATGATCGAGGAACATCCTGAGACGAATTGACCGTTTATTATGGCCTGAGTGCGCAGACTGTCTCATCTTTACAACAAGGGAGAGGGAAATAATATTCTTTAAACGGGTCTTCGGATATTTATTTTGTTCTACTATATAAAAAGAAACCTGTAGTTCAGAATTTCCCGCTGAAGCCACCTGATTTATGAAACTGGTCTGCTATAAAATCCAGATATTCGGCTCCCTCGCCCCCCCGCCTTAATTCAGTTTCAATATTGAAATTAATGTTTGGTGTGAAATGGATGATCTGATCATCAGAATACAGTTTAAGAGGAGAATAGAAGGTTTTTTTTTGACTTTCTGCCAGCTGACGGACACCGGAAACGGCCCCCCCTATAAGAACGTCACACAACTGGACGCTGGGACTCAACCTGGAATCTATCTGAGTTACAGCCTTCAGCCTCAGCGGATACTCAATACTGGCAATATCTGATATCCTGAAACGGGCCGGGGTCTGGCAGTTTATTAACATTGAAAGATGTTCACTGTACTTTAGCAGGTTATCAGAGCGATCGTGTTCAATACTGTAGGCACCTTCAGACATAATTTCTGTGCGGGATACAATAGCCTGTAGGATAACAAATGCGGCGTCTGTTGATGTAGCCTGATTCTGAATGGAAGAAATACAGTCTGGGTGTTCTAACGCGAGAGGTCCCAGCACTTCAGGTAAAAGATGCCAGTTAACACGCCGGATACTTTCAATCAGGTCGTTGACTGATGCCGCAGTCTTCTGATTCATTGCGTTCTGAAATGCCCGCAGAATAACATCAAATTCCCGGCCGAAATATCCCTGGCACAAATAGTATGCCGCAGATGCCATCGTGATGTTTCCACCGTCCTCATATAAATTTATTCCCTGATCGTAGTAAAATGGCTCAACCGCATATTCAATAAACATGAGAATAAGCATAAAACGCTTGTCAGCCACACAGATCACGCATGGGAAGTTTTCCAGCAACTCTTGCTGTAAAGTAAAAAGCGGCTTTGAATAGCTTTCTCGTCTTTTGAGAGAGCTAAATTTAAGTTCTGGAGCTTTGAATTTGGGAAAGTGTTTTTTTATAAGATACCGTGCGTCGTCATGACTTACACTTACTGCACAGGCTCCCTGAAATGGCTGCGAACGCTGGAGAAGATCGTGGCCAGTATAGCCCGACTCATCAACTGAAAATTTTTGCATCCGTTAAAATTCCTGTGTAAAAGATGCTGATAATTTTTCCTTCTCAATACAACCATCTCTGTTAATCTTTTAGAGTGGCATTACCGAAAAAACATTAGAAATTGCAATTATTTATCTTAAAAATAAAATTATGAAAATGAATTGCGCGCGGCCTCTAAAGCATCAAAATCACAAGAAATTGACACAAAATGGTATTGTTTTTTCTCTCTAACCAAACTCATTAACTTTACAGCACGTGCTTCGATGTCATCCTTGTGGATTTTTATATATTCAAGTTGTTTATTTAAAAGATTTTTATATCTCACATCTCCTAAGGATTCAATATCAAGCAATGTCACTTCTGAAGCCAGAAAAGGAATCATGTAATTCAAATTAATTACACCAAGAAATTCATTAGGTGGTTTACGATTGTAGATTTTAAATATTGACGCTTTAGAACTGTCGATTTTTTCTAAATGAGGCTTTGGTGAAGACAAGGGAGCAACATATTCAACCCCATTTACTTCTACAACGATTCCGACAAAAGGTCTCTGGCCATTATAATTATCTGGAACTTTTGAGTCAGCTTTTTGTAAATGAGAGATATATCTGTCGGACACAGTGAAAAACTTCAAGTTTCCCCCTCGGTAGCCATATAATTAGTAAAAAAAAAGCGGCGATAGCCGCTTTTTCATTCCGCACTTAAGGTAGCGAGTCACCTGGATTTTCGTCCCGCACTTAAGGTAGCGAGTCACCTGGATTTTCGTCCCGCACTTAAGGTAGCGAATCACCTGGATTTTCGTCCCGCACTTGAGGTAGCGAGTCACCTGGATTTTCGTCCCGCACTTGAGGTAGCGAATCACCTGGATTTTCGTCCCGCACTTAAGGTAGCGAATCACCTCGAACTACACTGCAATTATTGCATACTAAATCATGCATTTCAACTTTGTGTATCTATGGTGATGGTTAACGCTATTCAATTGTAATTTCGCAAAATTCTACCATGCGAATAATGGACAAACAGACCTTAACATCTTTCATGAACACATGTGTTAGCGTGTTTGTTGAGCTTCTCCTGATAATTACTTTTAAGAATGGATGAAAGGCTGATTTGACGCACAACTGATTATATCTATGGAAAATCTGGCATGTTAGGGTCTGTAAGCACGTTCCAGGACCACCACCCCGGGCCGTATTCCTTATCGTAATGCGCGGTTTTTTCCTGTTTGCGCTTCAGGTACTCCGGCGTGTTCATCCCGAAGACCTCCATGGGCAGCGCATCCACGCCGGCAACGTCCTTCAGCACAAAGTCCGGAAACACGTCTTCCTCGCCGTCGTAGCGTAGCGGCTTAATGAAGGCACGTTTTTCCTGCCACAGCTTCTCTTCGACACTGCCCTCATAGCCGGAATCCAGCGGAATGAAGCGCGGGCTGACCGTCATCAGCGCCACGTCGATGACGGTGCTGCAGCTGAACGGCCGGTTGCGCCCGTCTGTGTGCCTGAACGTCGTTTCCGGCGGCTCCGTTTCCGCAATGACCACGACCTTCATGCCCCGGCGCCAGTCGCCCAGCTCGCGGCCAAAGCTCCTCTCCAGGCGCAGGCGCACGTCCTCCGGCAGCACCAGGTCAGGAAAACCAGAAAACAGGCCCAGCGGCAGCGTGGACTGCAGCCGGGCTTCAGCAGCCTCGCTCCAGCCGGCAAGCACGGACACCACGATGAGGCGCCTTTTGCTCTTCCCGGCCGCTCGCAGGTGCTCCCGGTTGGCCACGACCTGCGGCGTGCCCTTCATGGCCATGAGCAGCAGCGACTCTTCCAGCGGCACGCGGCCGACGCGTATCCGGCCCGCCGTCTGCTGCAGGTGCCAGCTCACCCAGCCGGGCGTGCGTTTCTTTTTGTCGAAGGCGGGGTGCCAGACGTTGATGCCGGACTGTTCCCACAGCAGGTGAAGTAATCCCAGCAGGCGCATCGAGGGGCGGCGTTTACGCTTCACCGGTTCATCACCGGGCTCGTTCTCAGCCGGCCTGACCTCTGACGGGGCCTTTTTCTGCAGGCCGGTGGGCAGTCTGACCACGATGGTGCCGTCCGCGGCGGTGCGGACGGCATAACCCTGATAAATCTCCGCCTGGCGTTCGTCTGACCACACCGAATAAAACCGGCAGTCGGGTTTATGCTCATTGCCGGTGAAGGCGTAGGAAGAGAGCCAGCAGCGTTCTGTCTCCCCGGAGTAGTGGACCTTCAGGCGGCGTCTGACGGGTTCTGTCTCTGCCGGCAGGCAGCTGCAGGTGACCACCGTGGTTTTCTTGTTGTCGCGGGCGTGCTTCAGCCAGCGCTGCCAGGTCCCGGTTTCCTCCTGCT
>Ga0207655_1000848_pt1 | contig 32781 bp, 36 predicted proteins | sample KBSM44metaG_FD_184398 | JGI IMG/M metagenome (GOLD analysis project Ga0207655, IMG submission 184398) | Miscanthus rhizosphere microbial communities from Kellogg Biological Station, Michigan, USA - KBS M4-4 metaG (SPAdes) (version 2) | ecosystem: Host-associated > Plants > Roots > Rhizosphere >... | reverse complement strand
TACCCCGATCCTTGAGGACCGCCATGTTCAGCCGTGATTTGACCATTGCCAAGTACGACGCCGAGCTCTTCGAAGCCATGCAGCAAGAAGCCCTGCGCCAGGAAGAGCATATCGAGCTGATCGCTTCGGAAAACTACACCAGCCCGGCAGTCATGGAAGCTCAGGGCTCGGTCCTGACCAACAAGTACGCCGAAGGCTACCCGGGCAAGCGTTACTACGGTGGTTGCGAGTACGTCGACATCGTCGAGCAACTGGCCATCGACCGTGCCAAGGAACTGTTCGGCGCCGATTACGCCAACGTCCAGCCGCACGCTGGCTCCCAGGCCAACGCCGCTGTCTACCTGGCCCTGCTGTCGGCCGGTGACACCATCCTGGGCATGAGCCTGGCCCACGGTGGCCACCTGACCCACGGTGCTTCGGTAAGCTCGTCGGGCAAGCTGTACAACGCCATCCAGTACGGCATCGACGGCAACGGCCTGATCGACTACGACGAAGTCGAGCGCCTGGCGGTCGAGCACAAGCCGAAAATGATCGTTGCCGGCTTCTCGGCCTACTCGCAGGTTCTGGACTTCGCCCGCTTCCGCGCCATTGCCGACAAGGTCGGTGCCTACCTGTTCGTCGACATGGCCCACGTTGCCGGCCTGGTTGCCGCTGGCGTGTACCCGAACCCTGTTCCGTTCGCCGACGTGGTCACCACCACCACCCACAAGACCCTGCGCGGTCCACGTGGCGGCCTGATCCTGGCCCGTGCCAACGCCGACATCGAGAAGAAGCTGAACTCCGCTGTCTTCCCGGGCGCCCAGGGCGGCCCGCTGGAGCACGTCATCGCCGCCAAGGCCATCTGCTTCAAAGAAGCCCTGCAGCCTGAGTTCAAGACTTACCAGCAGCAAGTCGTGAAAAACGCCCAGGCCATGGCCAGCGTATTCATCGAGCGTGGCTTCGACGTGGTGTCCGGTGGCACTCAGAACCACCTGTTCCTGCTGTCGCTGATCAAGCAGGAAATCTCCGGTAAGGACGCTGACGCCGCTTTGGGCAAAGCCTTCATCACCGTCAACAAGAACTCGGTACCGAACGACCCACGTTCGCCGTTCGTCACCTCGGGCCTGCGTTTCGGCACCCCAGCCGTCACCACCCGTGGTTTCAAGGAAGCCGAGTGCAAGGAACTCGCTGGCTGGATCTGCGACATCCTGGCTGACCTGAACAACGAAGCGGTGATCGACGCCGTACGTGAGAAGGTCAAGGCCATCTGCAAGAAGCTGCCGGTTTACGGCAACTGATTGGCGCCAGCCTGAAGTGAAAAAGCCCGGCCCAGTGCCGGGCTTTTTTGTTTGATTCAGGCAAACCGCCGACCTTTGTAGGAGCGGCCTTGTGTCGCGATAGGACCGCAAAGCGGTCCCGGCTACTCCGGCGGCGAAGCTGAAATCGTGGGGCCGCTACGCGCCCCTATCGCGACACAAGGCCGCTCCCACAAAGACCGCGTTCCCAGTTCATCACCCCACACAGGCCGCACCTTGACCAGAGAACAACTCGAGACCCACCAGATCCCGATCTACTTCGCTGCCGTGCTCGCAGCCGTTGCCTTCGGCTTGATGGCCAGCGACAGCGCGCGCCACCTGGAAACCCTGGTCACCCCCGCCATTGCCGTGCTGATGTACGCGATGTTTCTGCAAATCCCTTTCCTCGACCTGCGCCAGGGCCTGGGTAATCGCCGTTTCATGGGCGCCCTGCTGCTCGCCAACTTCATTCTTGTGCCGCTGTTGGTCTGGGCGATCACCCGTGGGCTGGTCGAGCACCCGGCGATCCTTGTCGGGGCGCTGCTGGTACTGCTTACACCCTGCATCGACTACGTGGTGGTGTTCACCCACATCGGCAAAGGCGACTCGCGCCTGACCCTGGCCGCCACCCCCGTGCTATTGCTGGTGCAACTGGCACTGCTGCCGATCTACCTGGCCCTGATGCTGGGAGACAGCAACAACGTGGCCATTTCCATCACCCCGTTCGTGGAAGCCTTCGTACTGCTGATCGTGGTGCCCATGCTGCTTGCGGTGCTGACCAGCGCCGGTGCCCGCCACTCGCGCACCGTCGCGGCCTGGAATGACGCCTGGGCGTGGTTGCCCGTGCCCGCGATGGCCTTGGTGCTGGTGGTTGTGATCGCTTCGCAGATTGCCACGGTACTGCGTGATTTCGACCGCTTGCTGCCGGTGATTCCGGTGTACATCGGCTTCATGCTGCTGGCGCCAGCGCTCGGCTTCATCGCGGCGCGGCTGCTACGCCTGCCGGCCACCGAAGCACGCTCGGTAACCTTCAGCGCCGCCACGCGTAATTCGCTGGTGGTGTTGCCGCTGGCGTTAGCGTTGCCGGAGGAGATTCGCGGGCTGGCCGCAGCGGCAGTGATTACCCAGACGCTGGTGGAACTGGTGAGTGAGCTGGTTTATGTGCGCGTAGTCCCCGCATTACTGCGAGGCTGATGAGCAAAGGCAGGTTCAGGGAAGCTGAACCTTTTGCTTGTACGCGCGCGACCCTATGCTGATAGAATGCGATGAATTCTCATTAACATTCATTCTATCCCGTGCAATCCACTTCATCGGTAAACCACCACCAGCATCAGGCCATCGATCAGCTCTACAGCCACCATCACAGTTGGCTGCAGAGCTGGTTGCGCAAGCGCTTGGGCAGTGCCGCCGATGCCGCAGACCTGGCCCAGGACACGTTCGTGCGGCTTCTCTGCAGTGCGGCTGGCGAACCGCTGAACTGCTCGGCTCCACGCGCCTATCTGGCCACCATTGCCAATCGCCTGACCATCAACTTCTACCGCCGCCGGTCACTGGAGCAAGCCTATCTGGCCGCGCTGGCGGAAACACCGGAAGCACTGGCACCGTCGTTGGAACATCAGGCGCTGGTGCTTGAAGCCCTTGACGAAGTTGACCAGGTACTTGCGTTGCTGCCAGCCCAAAGCCGGCAGGCGTTTCTGATGGCGCAGCTGGAAGGTTATACCCAAGAAGAGATTGCCAGCCGCCTCAAGCTCAGCGTACGCACGGTACAACGCCACCTTGCGCGGGCGTTTGAGGAATGCATAGTGCTCGCCAGCCTGTGTGTGCAACATGAGTAATACGCCCATCGACCGGCGCATTGCCCGTGAAGCGGCCAGTTGGTTCGTGCGCTTGCAGAACAGCAGCGCCGGCGCCGCAGAGCATGCGGCCGGTGCCGAGTGGCGAGCGCGGCACACTGACCACGAACGTGCCTGGCAACTGGCCGTGCGCTTCAGCAGCCGGGCCCAGCAGCTTACCGGTGAACCCGCACGGGCGGCCCTGGAGCGCCCGCGCAGCCTGGAACGCCGGAACGCGCTCAAAACCCTTGCGCTGCTGATCGCCGCCGCTCCGCTTGGCCTCGCTGCCTACCGAGGGCTGCCGTGGCGCGAATGGCAGGCGGACGCGCGCACCGCCGTCGGGGAGCTACGCACCGTGCACCTGCCGGATGGCGGGCAGATTCGTCTGAATACCGGCAGCGCCGTCGATATCGCCTACGACGACAGTGCTCGCCGCGTGCACCTTATCACCGGTGAGATGCTGGTCGAGGTGCTGAGCGAGCCTGCAAGGCGCCCATTCATCGTCGATACCGCCGAAGCGCAAATCACCACGCTCGGTTGCCGTCTGCTAGTGCGTCATTACCCAGGCAGCACGTTCCTCGCCGCACTGGAGGGCGCTGTCGAAGTGCGCCCGCGGTTGTCACCGGGTGATGGCCTGGTGCGCCTGGCTGCCGGCCAGCAAACCCATGTCAGCATCCAGGCTGCACAGCCCCCCATGCCGCTGGCCCAGCATCATCTCGACTGGCTCAGCCATGTGCTGCGGGTAGAAAAGACGCGCCTGGATGACTTCATCAGCGAGCTGGGGCGCTATCGACCCGGTCTGTTGCGATGCGATCCGGCCGTGGCCGGGCTGCTGATTTCCGGCACCTTCCAGTTGCGCGACACCGATCAGATTCTGCGCGCCCTGAGCCAGACATTGCCGGTGGATGTCCACTACCGGACGCCTTACTGGGTCACCCTCACTGCGCGTACCAACGCGTAGAAAGAATCGTTGTCGTGTTTTCCTCAAGCTGCGTGTCCCTTCCGTAAGCACATCACTTTCACAGGGCGGGGACGAACACATGGCGACGACACAGGGCATGCAACCATTGGCGCGGGCAGTGCATGCTGCTGCACTGGGCCTGATCATCACCGGTGGCAGCCTGGCGGCAGTTGGGGCGCAAGCCGCCGGGCAGACCGCGCAGCAGAGCCGTACCTTTCAGGTACCAGCCGGTAACCTGAGCAGCGTCCTCGCCGAGTTCGCCAGCCAGGCGGATATCACCCTGCCCATCGAACCGGGCCTGGTGGAAGGTTTGCGCAGCCCTGGCCTGAACGCCGCCACCAGCGTGCAAGACGGCCTGCACCAACTGCTGCAGGGCACAGGCCTGCAAGCTTCACCACAAGGCAATGGTCTGTACCTGCTGACACCGCAGGTTACAGGCACAGGCATGGAGCTGGGCGCTACCAGCATTACCGGGCAGGGCCTGTCGGCGACTACCGAGAACAGCGGCTCCTACACCACCGGCACGATGCAGACTGCCACCAAGCTGCCCCTGAGCCTGCGCGAAACGCCGCAGTCGGTCAGCGTGGTTACGCGCAAGCGCATGGACGACAAGGCCATGACGACTATCAGCGACGTGGTCAAAAGTGCGCCGGGGATTTTTCTCAGTAACTCCGGTGGCGCTGGGCGGCCTTCTTTCAGCGCCCGCGGTTTTGACGTCGACAACATCATGTACGACGGGTTTCCCACCAGCTTCCTGACCTACCTGCCCAGTGGGGAAGCGAACCTGGCCATGTATGACCGGGTGGAGATCGTACGCGGGGCCACCGGGCTGGCCCAAGGCGCCGGCAACCCAGGTGGTGCAATCAACCTGGTTCGCAAGCGCCCCACCCATGAATTTCAGGGCACGCTCACCGGCAGTGCCGGTAGTTGGGACGATTACACCGGCACGCTGGATGTCGGCGGCCCGCTCAATGAAAACGGCACCCTGCGTGCCCGCACCGTGGTCTCCCGGCAGGACGCCAAAAGCTTCCGTGATTCGGTAGAGAGTGATCACGACCTGTTCTACGGCGTGGTCGACGCCGACCTGAGCGAAAGCACCACCCTGACCCTGGGGGCCTACCGTCAGAAGAACCACACCAACTATATCTGGGGCGGGTTGCCCATGGCCAGGGGCGGCGGCCACCTCGGGCTGCCGCGCGACACCTTCCTGGGCCATGACTGGGAATATTCGGACAATCGCACCACCGGCTATTTCGCCACCCTGGAGCATGCCTTCGCCAACGACTGGTCGCTTCGCCTGGCGGCCATGCAGACGAAAACCGACACCGACGTATTGGCCTCTTCTGTATGGGAATACGATCGCCACTATCTATGGACAGAAGCCATGGAGCAGAAGGAAAAAGGCTATGACCTGGCACTCAGCGGCCCCTTCCAGTTGCTCGGCCAGACACATGACCTGACCCTGGGCGTCAGCAAGCGCCAGCTGGACTATCGCTCTGGCAAGGCCTGGAGCGATTTCATCGACACCGGCAGCAACCCCTTCGAATGGAACCCCCGTGGTCATGCCAAACCGGATTACGTTACCGGCCCTGACGGCATGCCCCAGACCACCACGCAGGACAGCGTTTATGCCAGCAGCCGCCTGCGCCTGACTGAACCACTGTCGCTGATTCTGGGTGGCCGTCTCGACTGGTATGAATTCGATGACAGCAAAAACAGTGAAGGCAACTACAAGATCACGCGTAACCTGACCCGCTATGCCGGCCTGATCTACGACCTGGACACCCATCACTCGGTCTATGTCAGCTACACGGATATTTTCAAGCCGCAGACCAGCAAGGGCATGGACAGAAAAGTGCTCGACCCTGTGGTGGGTGAGAACTACGAAGTGGGTATCAAGGGCGAATACTTTGGTGGCGCACTGAACGCCAGCCTGGCTGTTTTTCAAATTGACCAGAAGAACCGCGCCCAAGAGTTGCCTGACAACAAGGGTTGCGGTTCAGGCGCCGCCAGCGCCTGCTACGAGGCGGCCGGCCTGGTACGCAGCAAGGGCATCGACCTGGAAATTCAAGGCGCCCTGACCGACAACTGGCAGCTGGCTGCCGGCTACACCTACACCCAGACCAAGTACGTCAGCGACGCCAACAAGGCCCGCGAAGGCGAAGACTTCGACCGCGCCAAACCGCGCCAGCTGTTCAAGCTGTCCACAATCTACAACCTGCCCGGCGATCTGCAGCGCTGGCGCGTTGGCGGTGATATCTACCAACAGAGCCGCATCCGTACCTCTGGGGGCGCCGGTGCTACTGCATGGCAAAACCAGCAGGGCTCGTACACGGTGGTCGGCCTGGTGGCAGGCTACAAGGCCAGCGAGCAGCTAGACCTGCAGGTGAACGTCAACAACCTGTTCGACCGCACCTACTACAGCAGTGTGGCCAACGGTGGATGGAGCCCATACGACATCTACGGGGACCCACGTAACGTGAAACTGACTGCCCGGTACAGTTTCTAGTACCCGGTTAATCGCCGCGCGCGTGGTGGAGGTGGCTGGTGCGGCGATGTCAGTGTTGCGGGGTCGAGGCTGCCGGTTAGAACCTTGCCCGGAACGCCACGTTGACGAAATACAGAGTGACAATTAATGCCGAGCGTTCTGGGTTACGGAACCTTCATGACCGGTAACTTCCCCTCACGAGAGAGACAATCGCTCCCAAGCCGAAGAGGAGCGTTTTCGACATCAGTGGGCGACAGATCACACTAGGGTTCGGGAAGAAATCTGTTCTCACGACTCCTTGGAAATATCCCGCAATTCAGCGAGTAATGCCGCCCTGCCACCAGGACCGGAGAATGGGGCAGACGCGCGTATTTGGAGCGCGCTCAATGAGCTTCAGGGGCAGGCATAGAGGTCGAGATATGCGCTCCGAGCGTGTTGCGAACTATAAGGGAATCCCGTACATTCATATGCGCACAGTAATTGAGACGCCCACGTTTCAGAAAGCGGCAGCCAGGTTGTGGTCTGAAGAAGAGCGCGTAGCTTTCATCGACTGGATTGCGATCAACCCGCTGGCAGGAGATGTCATACCCGGTGCAGATGGCGCGAGAAAAATACGTTGGAATCGCTCTGGCTGCGGTAAATCCAGCGGTACTCGAGTGATTTACTTCAACCTGCACGAAGATGAAATTGTGCTGTTGCTAACTGTTTATACCAAGGCCGAGCGCAGCAACATGAGCCCTGCCGACATCAGCAAGGTGGTATGAAATGCGTGATATTGAAAGTATTGCCAAGGCCATCGAGGCCGATGCAGGTGAACCGCTCCCTGACCTGCGTCAAGCACTCAAGGAAGCCAAGGTGGGCGCCGGACGGGTAACCACCCCAGAGCAGATTCTGGTACGCCAGGCCCGCGAGCGATGCGGCCTGACCCAGGCTTCTTTTGCCGAGCGCATCGCAACGCCAGTGGCCACCCTGCGGGATTGGGAACAGGGCCGCTTCGTGCCTCCGGGTGGTGTGTTGTGCCTTTTGCGCCTGATCCTCAAGCACCCTGAGCTATCACAGGAACTGGCCGAGATCTGACCGCAGTTTCCAATGGCTTTATCGCCTACCTTCGCGTCGGCGATAAAGCCATCCCGATCGCTCAAAGCGTCTTCATCTCGGCAATATCCCGCGCCACCTGATCCGCAGAATGGTCGAACATCGCCTGCTCCTGCGCATCCAGCGGCAACTCGATCACCCGCGCCAGCCCTTGGTCTGCCAGTACACAGGGCACGCCCATGGCAATGTCCGTGCGCCCGTACTCGCCCTGCAGAATCGCCACCGCCGGCAAGATGCGGTTTCGCCCATTGGCGATGGCGTCGACCATCTGCGCGATGGCCACACCCGGCGCATCGCAGGCGCTGCCCAGCTTCTTCAATCCCAGAATCTCGCCGCCACCCTTGCGCGTGCGCTCGACAATCTGCTCGATCTGTTCACTGGACAGGAAGTGCGACAGCGGTACCGAGCCGATCTGGCAGTAACGCATCAGCGGCACCATGCTGTCGCCATGGCCGCCCAGCACCAGCGCGGTGATATCCCGGGCAGAGAACCCGGTTTGTTCGGCGATGAAACACTTCATGCGCGCGGTATCCAGCACCCCCGCCTGCCCGAACACCTTGTCGCGCCCAAGGCCGCTGACGCTCCAGGCGCGGTAGGTGAGCACGTCGACCGGGTTGGACACCACCAGCACCGTGGCTGCCGGGGCATGGTGCTTGATGTCGGCCATGATGCTGTCGAGGATCGGCAGGTTGATGCTCAGTACATCCTGGCGCGACTGGCCAGGCTTGCGCGGCACGCCTGCGGTAATCACCACCAGCTCGGAGCCGTCCAGCATGTCGGCCTTGGCCCCGCCGTAAACCCGGGTATCGGAGCCTGATTCCACGGCTGCCTGCCACACGTCCAGCGCCTTGCCCTGCGCCAGCTCACCCTGCACGTCCATCAGCACTAGCTCACGGCACAACTCGTCCCGGGCAATGATCTGCGCCGCCGCCTCGCCGACCAAGCCGGCGCCCACGATTGAAAGTTTGTTCACCTGACACCTCCCAGCGGCGCGCGCCACCAGGAACACGCCTGCGTATACAGAGAAGTATTGCGCGCCGAGGCGAAAAGGCCACCCAAAGGCTGATGGCCGGCAGCTGAATGGACACTGGCCTGCCTTGCCCGGGGATCAACGGTCTATTAACCGCGCATCTGCCAGAGAATGAAATCCACTTTCTTCAGGTCGGTCAGCTTGTTGTGCTCTGGGGTCAGTTGGTTGAACTGGTCAATCCAGCTGGCGCCTTCGCTGGATGCGAGGAAGGCCTGGTACCAGTCTTCCATCTTTGCGTAACAGCCCTTGGCGTCCTCGATTTTTTTGCGCGAATAGTAGGCCGGCGCCTTCTGGTTGATGTTGCGCAGCACATGAATATCCCAGACCGGTTTGCCAGGGTTCAACGTCGCAACCAGTTTGCTGGAGAACGAAGGTTCGTAACGGCCGGTGGCTTCGTACATATGATCGAGCACTTCGCCAAACGTAGGCTGCGCGCCCTTCATTTGCTCCATCAACTGGTAGTAGGCGCCATACCAGGAGCGTTCACGCCGCTGCACGCGGTAAAACCCGTTGTACATGCGCTGGAACACTGCGTCGGTCGAAACATCCACCGTTTCCACTTGGTCCATCAGGGCCAGGTATTTCTGGATGCCAGGCTTGGCGTTGATAATGGCAGAGGTCACATCAGTGCTGACCATAGTGTGTATTTCCTTGGTTGGCTGACAGTTGCCCGGTGAAAGGCGCTTACTGGGTATCGGTTTGGCCACGTCGCGCTTGAGCGATCATGTCATCCAGTTGTTTGATCAAATCGTCTGCGTCGATTTCTTGAAACGCTCCACAGGACGCAGCAATGATGCGTTCAGCAAACTGAGGGCTGTATTCCGGCGCTGCGCTGGCAGGGTCGGTAGGGTCAATGCTCGTGTACCACCATTGGCCGTCTACTTCCTGGCCGCAAAGATGGCCCTCTTCCTGGAGTGCGAACAGGGTCATCTGAATTTCAATTCCCGCCAGATGGGCGCCCTGTGGCATTAGCCGCAGGAACAGGTCCGGAGCACTGATGCCGTCGGCTGCGTGTTGAACAATCAGTGCCTTCACCTTCTCGATGTCGCTCATCGCGATGCCCTCTTTATCTCTGCTGCACCCTCGACGCAGGGCGCGGGAATACCGTGGTCAAGGTCGTTGCCTTGCCAACGAGGGCCATATTGAACTCCAATAGGGACAGTTTCTGTCCGGATTCAAACAAAATGATCAATCGTGCCCATCGCCGCGACTATTTGCGCCAAATTCTTCATGCAGCGGGTGAGCCACTCTCCACCGCCGACGTGCACGCGAGGATGGTTGTGTGGGTTCGGCGCCATGGGGATGACAGTGACGACCAGCACGAAAAAACCACCATCAGGGATTTGAAGGTGCTTGAGGAACTGGACTACGTGAAGTCGCTAACGGACCCTGCAGACAAACGAAAGTTGGTCTGGTTTGCGGTGGGCCGAAGCCACTCGCTAGTGCTTTCACCTACAGACGCCATGTCACTCTGGGCGGTTTTCCAGCACGCCGAGCGGTTCGGCCTGCAATCAGCCACCGATGAGTTGAAGGGCTTGCGCGACTATACGGAACTGGTGATGCAGGACGGCGCTGAGCGCAAGCTGAACTTCACCAAGCGTATTACTTCAGGAACGCGGTTCACTCAGCTGCAGCCGGGCAAGTACAAAGCACGACACCTTCAGTTGATACAGACGGCTATCCTCGAAAACAGAGCCCTCGAGGTCTGGTATCGCCCGCGTAATACCGACGGTGTCGAGTGTGTCTACCAGCTCAAGCCACTGGGTTTGTCACACCAGGATTCCAATATTTACCTCTCTGCCTATGTCACTGAAGAACAGTGGCTGGGTAAAGCACCCGACCCCGACGTGCCACGAGGCAAGTACAGCAGCAATGGGCCCAACACACTGTGCGCGCTGATGCTGCACAGGATGACCAAGGTAGAACCGGGCAAGCGAACAATCGCGGACCCGGAGGGTTACGATATTCACGCAGACGAAGCCCAGACAGACTTGGTGAGCATCCACTCCCCCGCGAAGAGAACGCGCCTTCGCCTTAGTGAGAACCTGTACAACCGGCTTTCTGAAAACCCGCTGGATAAAAGCCAGAAGCTACTGCAGGACGGCGACAAATGGCTGCTGACCTGCAAGGTTCGCGACACCCAGGGGCTACGGTTGTTCCTGATGGCCAATGCTGCCGATATCGAAGTGCTAGAGCCGCTTGCCTTGAGGGCGCACATCCATGAAATGCTTACCCTCGCCCTGAAGACCTACGAACAGTGAACACCGCGGTTCCAAAAGCACCTTCCTTGTGCCGGTAAATCAACGGACCAAGGTACGAACCACAACAAACAGTACTACCAGGCCCACAAGCCCAGAAGCAACCAGCCACCCGGTCGAGGCCATTGCCTGGAAAAACCCCGGGAAGAAAGGAGTCCTCCCAAGCTTGACCAGCGCCAGGCAAAGCCATGGCATCAGGATGATGTAAAGCAGCGGGATATAAACGATTGCCTGAAGGACTAGCGTCAATCCGCCGGCCCAGTCATTCCAGTGGTGGTTAGACATGGTGATTTCCTTTTCTTGAACGTGACGGCGAATCCGCCTCTTGGTACCCCATACCGCCGTTAGTACACAAGGCATGAGCCCCATTTACCATGCCTGCAAAAATATCCCCAACCCGCCCCAATGCGGTCATTTGTAGGAGCGGCCTTGTGTCGCGAAAGGGCTGCAAAGCAGCCCCAGTAATCTGAGCCTGCGCACCAAACACCGGGCGTATGAGCAGCTGCCCTGCTCAACTCCTGAGACCTGGCACGATCCCTGTGAGAGCGGGCGAGCCCGCGAACACGGGCGCAGCCCGTGCCACCCACCGTGATGCCTGCTCAACGGCTAGCCGGCGGCGCACTGCGCAGGAAGCGCCAATCAGCAAAGGCCCAGCCTAATCAGCCGGGGCCTGACCACTCTGCTCCATCACCTTCCCACACTGCTCACTGGCCAATCGACTGATGATCCGGATAGCTTGGTGAATGCCGGCAGTGTTGCGGAAGCTCAGTTGCGGGTTGTGTTCGCATTCCAGCATTTCGTCATGCTGGACCAGGGCCTCGCCTAGTAGTTCGAGGGTCCAGGCGTAGCTTTGGATGGTGGAGAGGCGTTCTTGGTCAGTCATGGCGTACCTCCGATTGGGCGGAGGCGAAGCGGGATTGGCTAACGGTGAAATAGCTGAGGGTCATCGAGGAACGACGGAGGAGAACGGATGCGAGGGTCCTGCTTGGACTTGAGGTAAGCATGCATGAGGCTCCAAGTTTTAGTTGGAGCTGCCACGATCCTTCCTACGGGATTGGGTGGCAGCTGTGTGCGGGGTAGGAATACCGGGAAACTTGGAAACCCGGCCAGGCCGAAGCCTGCCCACACACAGCCGCCATGACACAGCACGGCAGACACAAAAAAAGCGCCAGCTGTGGTGCAGGGGCGCCTAGTGCATGCGCCAAGTTTACCAACGGGTTCCTACGCCCGGTCACGGGATTTACCGTGACGCAGAGATTTAGCCTCACATTGCTTGGCCGGGCAAGTATGGAAGTTGTAGGAAACGTCTCTGAGTAATGTACGAACGGCGCCGAAGCAGCTGCTAACCAGACGTACGACTTCTGCATTTCTACTTACATGCCTGGGCTCATGACCGACCCTCGTTTAATCGACCAGAGCGTCCGCCGCTTCGATTTCAACGTAGTTTGACTCCCCACCACCCTGTGCCCCCGACAACCAACCCCATACGAAATGGAGCGTAGTACGCCCCGCATCATCGACCCCGACCCTGCCACGTGACCAACCGGCGAGCATTTCGCCGTCGTTAGTGATGCAGTGGTAAAGCAGCTCGATGGTATCGGAGCCAGTTATTCGACCCACCTGATGGCCGGTCCGAATCCGGCCACCCTGGTAGGTGCTGGTGATCGCAACACCATCGACCTGGTAATGGAAAACCGTGCCAGTGCCAGACAGGCCCTGGGAATTGTTGGCGACGGCGAAACGACGATTGTGCAGCCGGTCTTTGACTTGGGCGAAAGTGCTTTCCATAGCGATGTATTCTCGATGTTGGATGGAACTGGGGGCAGCTAGCTGCCGGTAAGTCAACGGACCAAGCTACGAACCACAACAAACAGTACTACCAGGCCCACAAGCCCAGAAGCAACCAGCCACCCGGTCGAGGCCATTGCCTGGAAAAACCCCGGGAAGAAAGGAGTCCTCCCAAGCTTGACCAGCGCCAGGCAAAGCCATGGCATCAGGATGATGTAAAGCAGCGGGATATAAACGATTGCCTGAAGGACTAGCGTCAATCCGCCGGCCCAGTCATTCCAGTGGTGGTTGGACATGGTGATTTCCTTTTCTTGAACGTGACCGGGAATCGTCCGTTTCTTGGTACCCCATACGGCCGGTAGTACACAAGGCATGAGCCCCATTTACCATGCCTGTAAAAAAATCCCCAACCCGCCCCAAGTGGTCATTTCTAGAAGCGGCCTTGTGTCGCGAAAGGGCTGCAAAGCAGCCCCAGTAATCTGAGCCTGCGCACCAAACACCGGGCGTATGAGCAGCTGCCCTGCTCAACTCCTGAGACCTGGCACGATCCCTGTGGAAGCGGGCGAGCCCGCGAACACGGGCCCAGCCCGTGCCACCCACCGTGATGACTGCTCAACGGCTAGCCGACGTCGCACTGCGCAGGAAGCGCCAACCAGCAAAGGCCCAGCCTAATCAGCCGGGGCCTGACCACACTGCTCCATCACCTTCCCACACTGCTCACTGGCCAATCGACTGATGATCCGGATCGCTTGGTGAATGCCGGCAGTGTTGCGGAAGCTAAGGCGCGGGTTGTGTTCGCATTCCAGCATTTCATCGTGCTGGACCAGGGCTTCGCCGAGCAGTTCGAGAGTCCAGGCGTAGCTTTGGATGGTGGAGAGGCGTTCTTGATCAGTCATGGCGTGCCTCCGATTGGGCGGAGACGAAGCGGGATTGGCTGACGTTGAAGTAGCTAAGGATCGTCGAGGAACGACGGAGGAGATCGGATGCGAGGTTCAGTAACGGACTTACGGTGGTCATGCATGAGTTCCTTTCGTGATGGAACTGCCACCGCTCGCGGCCAAGCAAGTTAAGGTGGCAGCAGTACGCGGGTTGGCCGACCGGGACGAAAGGAGCCCGGCACACCCGAAGGTGTCCCGCGCACCACCGCCATAACACGACATCGCGGGCACAAAAAAAGCGCCTGCGATGAAGACTGGGCGCTGATGCGCCTTTCGATTCCGACCGGCCAAGGTCGCGTCGCCGATGCTTCGGCGACTGAGGGACTTTATTCCTGGGTGGCTGTTTTCGCAAGTTTTCGAGGATACGAAAGGGCTGCGCGTTTCGTAGGAAATTGCTCGCCACAGGTAACGCACCCACTCCAGGCCATATGCGGTCCGTGTAGGAGCTGGCTTGCCTGCGATGGGCTGCGCAGCAGCCCCATACCCCGGCCTGGCAGGATTAACCCACCATCGGCCTTCAACAGAAGGAGCCAGCTGCAACCCCCGACATCTGGCCCCCACTCATCAACGACCTCCCCTATCCCTCCAACTCATGGCCGTTCCGCTCCATCACCTTCCCACACTGCTCACTGGCCAACCGGCTGATAATCCGAATCGCCTGATGGATACCGGCCGTGTTGCGAAAGCTCAATTGCGGGTTGTATTCGCACTCCAGCATTTCATCGTGCTGGACCAGGGCCTCGCCTAGCAATTCGAGGGTCCAGGCGTAGCTTTGAATGGTGGATAGGCGTTCTTGGTCAGTCATGGCCTACCTCCGATTGGATGGAAACGGAGCGGGATTGGCTGACGTTGAAGTAGCTAAGGATCGTCGAGGAGCGACGGAGGAGAACGGATGCGAGGATCATGGATGGACTTGCGGTTGACATGCACGCGGTCCTTTTCGATTGAAGCACCACGCTAACCGTCGCCAAACGATTAGGGTGGCAGCTGTACGCAGGTTGGCGAACCGAGGAAAAGGAACTCGGCAGACCCGAAGGTCTCCCACGCACAGCCGCCATTACACGAAACTGCGGACGCAAAAAAAGCGCCTGCAATCGTGGTCGGGGGCGCCGATGCGCCTTTTCGTTCGGGTCGCCAAACCCGGTCGCGGAATTGGCCGCGACTTGAGTACGGTATCGCTACTGGGGTTACAGTTCAAGGTTCGGGGCTATGCGAATGGCCGCTGAGTGTCGTAGGAAAAGTCAGGGAGCATTGCGTCTGATGTCACTCAGCAGAACCAAGTTCAGCAGACGGAGATCGTGATGAGAAGATGTGGCCATCTAAAAATTATCTCTAATCGGCAAACGCACTATCTCTAAATTGTCTGCAAAACATCCTGTAGTCATTGGGCGAAATGCAGTTAGCTGCCAAGCACTATCTCAAAAACCGTGCATCCCTAAGTGGAAATTCGCTAACGGCCAAGTCGAAAAAGTCACGGTAAGTGATTGGATGGAGGGCGTAGCTGCGAATGAAGCAGAAACAAAAATGCCCGCGCTGGGCGGGCATTTTTGGGGAAGGCATTATGCAACCAAAGCTGCATCAAACCTGCTGAACTGGTGCCGGAGACAGACGGACGGTTGTTGGTCGTGAGGGCCCAGCTTTGGCGGGGCTGGAATTTGGTGGATTTTTTGATGTACCTCATAGGGTATCTATAAAAAAATCAGCTAGTTATGGATTTCAGTGGAATCGAATCGGAACTTGCGAAGGATCCAGTAAGAGCTACGGACACCCGCGTCAAATGCGAGGTGAGGGCCGACCCAAAGCGGCCTTTAGCGTGAGGCATAAAACGGCCAGAGGCCGCCCCTGAGGAAACTGACTAATTCTTCGCCACGAGCACAGCCGCTCGACCCAAACAGCCCATGGACACACTGCTATTGACTTTGTAACCTCTGCAAGAGCCATGTCGCTTTTTCTTCCTGCTTCTTGTTGCGTTTCCACCGAGCTACGCGCCGCTGAAGATTTTTTCATGGAAGAAATCCTTATCAGACACAAATGGCGGAAAATATTACGCCGCTTGTGGCGTTTAATTAATAGTTGGCGTCTGGAGAGAAATTTGTCTATTACGATTCCAAACTCAGTTATAGGCGCAGTCGCCTCCGTCATTGGGGCGTACTACTTCAGCCATTCGACGCTTAACTCTCTACTTATGGAAAGCGGAGCGCCCGGTGACGTCCCCGTCGGGAACTGCGAGACGAAATGTACCCTTTGGCTGAAACGCTGCAACGAAGATCCGTCAGTGGATGCCTTGGTAGTACTCGGCCAAGTCATACAGAAATTCATGGATCAAGAGCCCAACGACTGGCGTCCGGAAATCGCTATCGGCCAGAAAAGAATCCGTGAAAGTCTCGCAAAGAATCAGCTCACATATCAGCTAAACGGATACGTAGGGCTTGTAGGAGCAAGTCTTGCTACTAGAACACTAGCTGACTTCCTACGGGATGGCGATTTTACCTCTGTTGAGGTTGAATTCGAGCGGGCAATCGTTCAACTTGAGCGTGATCCCCATGCGGCTATCACAGCAGCCTGTTCAATCATTGAGGCGACTTGCAAAACCTACATTGATACGTTTGCTCTAGATATGCCGACCAACCAGACAGTCACGCCGCTTTGGCGCACTGTTCAGAGCCACTTGGGCCTTAATCTGGATCCAACGCTCCGAGATGATCAGAAGAGAATTCTTCAAGGGCTAGCTTCCATCGTAGATGGTGTTGGCGCGTATCGAACGCATATCGGTTCAGCGCATGGCCGTGGGGTAAGGCCGCCGTTACTCACTGTATCCGAGGCACGTCTCGCGGTGAACGCATCGCATTCGTTGGTCATATTCATCATGGAACGTTGGCACTCAACGCAGACGCCCAGCCATTTGTGCTAGCGGACTGCATTCAGCAGTCGCTTAACTCAAGATTTACAGGCCCTCTCAGTTTAAGAGCCATTTTTGAAGGGCAGTTATAGGTCGATAACAGCCAGTCACGACTGACCGCGCTATCGACTCAAAGCCGCCGTTCTAGGAAGCCAGGTAACGCCCATCGAGCATCAGTTGGGCGCGGGGGCCTTCGGCCATGGGTTTCGATGAAGATATCAGAGACTACTCTCCAGGCCTCATCCTAGAGTTCGCCACGCTTTGCCATCACGGAATTCCTTTCCGTCAATGGCGGGGCACTCTAAAAAACTCAGAGTTCGAAGGGCGGCGATTAGGTTTATCGGGATGTAGTATAGAGCCTAGCCTCTGTGTGAAAAGTCTTGAGACGAAGGTCAGGCAAGGCGAAAAAGCCGAGGAAGCGGAGTTTACGGGGTGTAAATGAGCATTCCGAGGCTGTTTTCAACGCCGCATCACCAAGTATCAAGGCTTCTCACACAGAGCCTAGTGTAAAGCATTCTGCCCCCTGTAACTCTATTGCCGCATAAGTGAGTTGGCACCTCATGCCTTAAGTTATCAACCGCCAAACTTAATAGTAAAAACTTAATGATCCAGCACATTTGATTTAAGTATCCGAGAGCGAAACTTGCATTTTTTCCCTACTTTGACACATAATGGCATACCTATGGCTCACGATGCATAGAACTATAGTTACAAGGAGCGAACAAATGCATGACTATGCTATTTTTGGTCACGATAGAGTCGCCATTGGAAGATGGTTAGGAGTTGGCTCTATATTATTGGCCGGTGGACTTTCTCAAGTCATTTCTTATGCCGGTTCTTTGACGGGATGGGAAGCCTTCGGTAAGGCTACGATAACCACTGGCGCGATATACTTCGCATTGCATTGGCTGTTTAACAAGTGGGTCTGGAAGCTCAAGATCCTGGAAGTACCGGATATAAGCGGTGAGTGGTCTATTGTTGGTCGCACATTAGATGAGCAAGGTAATGTACGTTGGGACTGGAAAGGTGATATAGGCATTGCTCAAGACTGGAAGCAAATACTGATTCACCTAAAGACCGAAACCAGTCAAAGCTGGAGTTATACCGCTACATTTTCAAAGCGAAGTGGCCCTTTAGGAGGGTGGCTGCTGTCTTACAGCTACGCTAACACGCCTGAAATTGAAAGCTCTCATGAATTAAACGCTCATAAAGGTTATTGCGAAGCCGAACTGAATACTGATTTGACTGCTGGAAAAATACGGTATTTTAACCATAACGGGCGAAATACGTTTGGCGTAATAGAAATGAAAAGGAAGGCTGCGTAATGGATTTTTCGTCTAGGCTTGATGCACTTAAGAAACGTCGAGAAGGCCCATCGACTGCTTATTCGATGGAGGCTTATGATTCTATAACGGGCACGGCTTCCAATAGGGAAGTGTTTGCTAAGTCTAATATATTCGAGTCGCTGAAGGAGCCTGACGGGGTTAAGTATGCGGTTATTGCTATGACCGCAGTAGATGCAAAGGATACCGAAATTTCTATTAAGGAAGGAGAAAGAGTAGCAGATAGCTTGGCTAAATCCCTATCCGGTGAAGGAGTGGAGGTTGATACGAGGCTGCAAGGTTCTGTAGGGCTGAATGTACATATCAAAGGTTATTCCGATGTCGATATGCTTGTACTTGTTGGGAGTACGATTTTAGTAGAGCGACCTCACGTACGCCCAGGGACATATCCTCCAGCTACGGATACTAGACCTATGACCGAAATTGTGGGTGACTTGCGCGCACGGTCTGAAAGGATCTTACCAAAAAATTTTCCAGCTGTAGATGTCAATGTTGATGGGCCTAAATCCATTGCGCTAGAAGGCGGAAGCCTTAAGCGTAAGATCGACATTGTTCCTGCTACGTGGTACCACACCTTAACCTATCAAAATAGTCTTCTTGATCATGACAAGGCTGTAAAGATATTCAATAAGGAAGATAGTTCATTCATCGTTAACTTCCCATTTCTTAACAGAAAGATAATTAATGATGCAGATGCCTTGGTGAATGGTAATATTAAGCGTATCGTCCGACTGATGAAGACTTTGCAATCCGACTCAGATGCTGAGGCAATCAAGAAGATTAACAGTTTTGACGTGCTATCTATTGCGTATGATATGCGTCACCTTTTGAATATTCCTGCCTACCTAGAACTTGCATTAGTTGAAATCTTGCGCGCCAGGCTCGAATTCTTGATGGAAAATAAATCGCATCGCGAATTGATGGACACCCCTGATAAAACGCGTAAAGTTTTTGATAATACCAACAAACTAGAGGCATTGACATTGCTATTTATTGAGTGCAGAGACCTTGCCAATTCATTGGTGAAAGAAATAAACCCATATCTCGGCCAGTATAGTAAAGATATACTTTTGAACAAGGCAATAATTAGGTAGTGCTGTAGCTTTGCTGAGGATTGGTTGTGAACTCTTCAGGTGGTAGATCTACTCCTTTGCCGGGTAGACTACCACAGAAGCAAAGCTTAATTTTTCTAACATGAAATTCAGGTTTTCCGCTACCCGATGGCGCTCGGTTGCGCGTGAAGCAGTTGAGTCTTTTATACACCCCTGACGTCATGCTACTTAGATGCGAAGCGCTACGCACGAATGCTTTGCTGCCGGCTCACTTAATGATTCAAAACCATAACCCACTTTCATATAACTAGCGGACCTGCAATGCTATCACTAAACATTTTTATTCTTCCATCTTGAGAAATCTTTATAGCCAAGCCATTTTCTGCCAATAAAGCGGCCACAGTCTCCCCAGTACCTTTGACTCCTTTTACAGGTTTTTTTGAAATATCAATATGGGAGCCATATGAAACAAGATCACCCTGCCTTGTAAACACAGAAGCACCGTCACTGGATAGTATTCGCAACAAAGTTTGAGTATGTCTTTCACTCATTATTGACAACGGCTTTCTCGTAAAACTGTTATCAGACAATAACAACGAATTGACAGAGTCCATGTCAATAGGAATCCAAATAATTGAGCTCAGGCGTCGCCGAGAAAGATAAAGAATATAGTATAAAAGACTTTGGACAAATGGCTCATCTACACCCAGGGTGGCGCGAATCACTGCTGCAATTTTGTTCAGGTCTCGAACACGCCACCCATTCTCCTTATAGTTGAACTCCACGCCTTCAGACCCGACAATCGAAAACTCTGACTGACTTGTAACCCTGAATAAAACATCACTACCTTTAATGGTTTTACTAAGAGTGTAATCATCAACAAAGGAGCCAAGTGATTGGCGAGAAGAATCAACCACAAACAAATTTGAAATCTTCAACTGTTTATTCGCAACAAAAAAAGAGGTCTGCCCGTCAGCCAGATACCAAAATCTTTTGTCGAGTTGATTGATTGGAGACAAAGTGCTCCCACCTACCAACGGATAAAGGTCGCCTTGACGCTCTTGATCACTCTTCTTAGAAAATGCATGCAAGGATCTTGTGAGCACTAACCCGGTTGTAAACCCTCTACCTTCAAATTGCGTTGTTGATAATTGACCGAATAATCTGATGAGGTATTGAATATATCTGTGATCAAAACTACCCTTGCCAAAATGCTTCGCAATAGTAAGTTCAACCAAATCATCGCCGAACTGTTGCGGCTTCACAACTAATTTCTTTATTGCCGCACTACTCAAGGTCAATGCTAGAGCAGCCTCAAAGTTATTTAGCAGCTTTTCTAAACCTGAGAAATATGAGCCGGTCAAAATTAACGAAAACGCAGCTTTAACCTCCTCCTCCTGGAGAATACGGCCCAACAATATTACAGTCTTCCCATCATCCACTACATAAACACCACGATTAACATTCTCGAGAATGTCTATGCCATGATGCATTTTGACGCCGACAATCGGACGCGAGTCGAATCTGACCACACAGCCAAAAAAACGACGCACTGCTCCTAGCAAGTAAGGGAGCACAATTTTTTCATATCTCTTATAGTCTGGCCAATCTGCAAAATCTATCATCGGACTATCGACGGCTCCAACTTAAGCATCATAGTTCGCTCAAGAAACTAATGGTTTAAGGTAAGGAGTCAACACACATGTAACTCCCAGCATATCCAAAATAAACAAAATTTGAAATGCAATGAATGAGACCGGAACCACATATGGTATAGCGTAAATAGTAACAGCGCGAACTCGTTGGTACACTCTAGAAATGCCAGTTATACGATAGTCATCCTTCATCTCAAGTGAGGCCAATGAGAAATCAACCCGCGTATGGTTTTCAGAGTCAGTAGATATGAGATTGTATCGCTCATGAAACTTTTCTAGCGGAATGCTTATACCGCTCAACTTTGACTGTTTTATCTCCGTTCTGAGTTCCCTAATCAATTCTTTTATCTTATCCCCGCACTCATTTAAAGTTTGAGAACGAACTTCATATCTAGCAGTAGAATTTATGACCGAATAAACCAGAACGGCTACTGCAAGAAAAATCTGCAGCATATTTAAAACTTTTGAGCTGAATGCAATATTCACATCTGAATTTTGCACCAAGGGTATAAAAATCAAACCTAACGACAGCATTGTAGTGGTGAAGAACGAAAAATTACTCTGCCTTTTCAAACGCACAGAAGCATTAAATCTGCATCTAGCGGTCACGCGCATGCTGTTCAAAAGTTTCTCTGCGGGATCGTCAATATTTTTTTCAATAGGACCCAAGCTAAAGACCCATGAGAAAAGAGCAGCACCCGCACTCTTAACGCTTTTAAAATACATGAAATTCTTCTTGACTGGATTAATCTAACGTTAGTGATAGTAGCACTTAACCGTGAAATGCCCACTCCCTTCTAGAGCGAATATATCACAGCCACTCTTTTGGTCAATATCAAAAAGCCATTATTATTGCATTTATGAAAAAAACTCGAACTGCGGAACCTGGCCTTTACTTTTTAAGGGGTAGAAGCTGAGCAAATTTTAGATCTAAGCGGCTTTAGTAGTGGAACCTGAGGTCGGAATAAAGCCGGGGTGGCGTTTTGCATTTACAGGATCGGCATCACGAGTGATTGCGAGCATATGATCTTTGTATTCTAATTTAGAGTTCATGAGACTTTTCTCTGCCATCATCCTGCCTGCTCCAGCAAATAACATTTAATCGGAGAGGGCGGCATCGGGTCAATTTCTGCCTATCACTAAGGGTTGCTAAGGGCCGAATTTTGTCAGTCCTGCCTATCAAAATCAGATCTTCGCTCAGAGGTTGAACACCCATGTTTTCTGTAACCGGCGAACGAGTAACCGCACGGTCAGAAGGTAGTAGTACCGCGTCATCCTGCTGTGTCCACCTAAGTGATGCTCTAGAAACCAAGCCAAATGCTTTCTCTGCCAGGCCCAAGGCGTCTCTCGCTGCCAGCGATTTGCAATTTCATCTTGGATAAGCGTTGCCTGCCGCAAGTGGCGTTTTCGTGTCGTGTGCGAGCCCGTCAGCACGCCAGCCAAGAACAACTCCATATCGATTGGTTTGCTCATGTCCGTCCTCCAATGTACGCCGCGACCACGTCGATCCGACCGTGACCCAACTCGTAGCTGATGCGCCTCCGGGCCTCGCGATCAAGGTGCTGATCTGTCTGGTAGCATTCACCGCCTTTGATAGGTGCGCGGTGTTGGGTGATTTGCTCGTAGCGGTCACATGCGTACGCAGCTCGTAACTCATGGAAGCCTTTCAGGTTGTGTGCATGCAGGATGCCCCGAGCGCAGATGACTTCTGGCAGGACATTCAGGAAGGTTTGGTGGGGTGCGATCAGATTGCGGCTACCCACAGGCGACACCTGCCGTGCCAACTCAAGCGCCTCTCGAATATGGTCATCCATCGCAATCCAACGTGGCGCCGAGGCGCCAGCGCGGCCACCTTTGGTGCCATCCTGGATGTTAATCCTGCCTACGTCGTTAGCCTCACGGCTTAGCCGTGGCAGGTCAGCCAAGATGGCCTCACGTAATCGCATGCCGGTGGCTCGCGCCAACAAAACAATCGCGGCGGCCCGTAGTTGATGTTGGTTGCAAAGCGCATCGACGATCTGCTTAACCTGTTCGCGGTCTTGGCCCTGCGGCACTGAATGTCGAACCCCGGTGCGCTGCATACCCAGCGCCTTGCTCGGACTGGGCAATTTCACGCACTGATCACCGCGAAGCGCCACCATGGTCCTGTTAACGCTGGATAGGCGGTTTTGTGCGGTACTGACAGCAAGGTCACCGCGCCTAACCACGTCGCGCAGATACGCCGCATAGTCCGCCAACACCTTCCGATCAATCTGCCGCGCATCATTGATACCCGGCCCATGTTCTGAGCGGCACCACTTCACGAATGCCTGCCACCGATCACAGTGTGCCTTCACCGTGCCGTAGTGGCCGCCGCCGAACATGTCTTTCAACGCCTGCGGCCCTGCATAGCTCAGTTGCCTGCCGTAGCCGAAATTGCGGCCATCGCGTCTGCCCACCAATGCCATGTTGGTCACCTCATCTTCCGATCTCCGATCCTCGCCCCACGTCATCCCGCCAAGAATGCTGAGTGTTATCAGGGATCAAGGCCCCTGCGACCTGTGGGGAATGTCCACTACGCGGGACTGTCGGCTCCTTACGTCCGGGAGCAAGGGCATCTCATGATCTGGCCTCCTGAGCACCGTTACCGGTGGGCGGGTGGAGGCTGCATTGGCTGACGAGACCAGTGCCGCGAGATCCTGAGCCAGGTGCAAGCAGCAATGCGATGACCGGGGCATGCCTGACTGTCAGTCAGGTGCAGTCCATTCCGTGGTCTGCGGCACCATCATCTGCAGGGCTGTTGCTGGTGACATCGGCGTTTGTCACGCCGATTGTCACGAGTGTGAATGCCGCAAAGCCATGTGCGATCAGGGCTGCAGCAGTGTTAGAAGTGCCCGTCTCTTTCCAGAAGAAAGAGACGGGCACAGGTTGGCGCAAGATTCGGCCAAGTGGATAGGTTGCTGCAGGGCAGCGAAATAGGAAGTGTGGTCTGGCGCACGAGGGCCATGAAATGTAGTTGGCATCCATCACCGGGGAGGTGACCGGGCGAGCTGCCGGATGCGAATCGCCCTTGGGGAGAACCACCGCGGGAGCGGCGTGACCTTGAAGGTTCGAGTCACCTAGGGTGCTGTCATCGACAGCGTTTGCATGGCCAGTTCTACGCCTGTGGATAAACCCGGTCAAGCGTCGAAATTCAGCGCTAATTGGGACGTAAAAAGCGGTCATCCATCGGTGGAATTCCGTGGTAAACCCCGGACAACGTAGTGGCTTTTAGCTCTTCAAAGTGAGGTCCATCCAAACAGGGCGGCTTTGCAGCCCTGTTTGGATGGACCCGCGTGAAAGAGCAGCCAGCGCCAATCTTGCAGGCTCACCCGCGATTGAATGCGCCATGGCCATTTGGCAAGGCGGTGACGTTGTCGCCTACCGGATGGGCAAACTCATGCGGAGTGACATGGCCTAGTCTGTTGGCATCGATGTAATTACTCCACCACGCCATGATCAACCGACGCTGCTCCAGAAACTGGGCCTTGTGGATATACGCGGCGCGCACGCGGTTACGCTCCTGATGGCTCATCTGCCGCTCAATCGCCGCGTCCGTCCACAGACCTGATTCGAGCAAGGCACTACAAGCCATGGTCCGGAAACCATGCCCGCACACGTCCTTGGTGGTGTCGTAGCCCATATTGCGCAGCACCTGGTTAACCGTGTTCTCCGACAAGGGCTTCCAGTACCTGTGATCACCGGGCAACACCAGTTCAGAGAAGCGATTCAAGCTGCGCAGCCGCTCAAGGATCTCGATGACTTGAGGCGACAGCGGCACGATCTGAATGTCTCCACTCATCTTGGTCCCACGTGTGGAATAGCGGACGCCCTCAATCGGCTTGCGGTTATCGGGGATCTCCCACATCGCCCGTTGCAGGTCGAATTCATCCCACCGCGCAAAGCGCAGTTCACTGGAGCGCACGAACACATGCAACGTCAGCAACACTGCGAGCCGAGTCAGCTCTCGACCGGTGTATTTGTCGATTCGATCCAACAGTTCAGGAAGGCGATTCAGCGAGAGTGCAGGACGATGCACAGTGCGCGGCGCTTGAATCGAGCCGGCCAGATCGAGCGCCGGGTTTTGAGTGATCTGCCGCGCCCGCTTCGCACCCCGCATGATCGTGGATAGATAGTTCTGCACACGCAGCGCTACATTCATGGTGCCGCGATCCTTAATCCGCTGGGTGACCTCAAGGAGATCATGGGTGTCGAGTTCAGCGATGGGCCGCTGACCAATCAGCGGAAACACATGGGTACGCAACCTACTCAGCACCGTCTTGGCATGGCCCTCAGTCCACCGTCGGGACATTTCGACGTGCCACTCCAGAGCGACGGTTTCAAACAGAAGACTCGCCCGCTGAGCTGCGATCTTGGCCTTCTGCTTTTCTTCCATCGGATCAAGGTTGTCGAGCAACAGAGCTTTAGCCTCATCGCGCTTGGTCCTCGCGACGGCCAACGAAACGATGGGGTACTTGCCGATGATCAGCGTGCCTTCCTTGCCGTTGGGTTTGAAATACCGCAGCCGCCAAGTCTTCGAACCACTGGGCGTGACGTACAGGTACATGCCCCCACCATCGAACAATTTGTAGGCTCGATCACGCGGTTTGGCCGTGCGGCATTTGAGGTCGCTGAGCGGAATGGCTAGACGTGGCATAGGGGTACGTTCTCCATTCAGGAAAGACGCTGTACCCCAAAAATACCCCCGGTTATTGGGGATTTTGTTGGTTCCCGACGGAGGGTCGTGGAAACGAAAAACCGGCCAGAAGGCCGGTTTAGAGGGCTTCCAAAGCATTTAGCGGAATGCAGTGGAGCTGGATGTGGTGCCGGAGACAGGAATCGAACCTGCGACCTTCGCGTTACGAGTGCGCTGCTCTACCGACTGAGCTACACCGGCGTGTAGCGCAACGTACCACTGCTCACACCCGCAACGCAAACCCCTGTTTCCGCTAGTTTATTGCGCTGCCCTCAAGCCCCCTTGCACCCCTTGGGCGCCAGGTCTTCCTCGATGTCGGTGGTGCACGCCCAGCCGCTGGCCGAACGGGTCAGGGTCAGTGCCTTGCCCAGCACGTTGGCCGGCGCATCCACCAGCGTGCAGGCAATGCTGCCGCTGCCATCCGCCGCCTTGCCGCTAGCGGTAATCGCACAATGCGCCGTCGCCGGCTGGCCGCCCAGTTCGGCCACGGCCGCTACGTCTTTCCCGTCATTCAACCGCAGGTCCATCGCCGTCTTCAGCGCGCTGATTTCCAGCAGGCCGGCCGCGGCCTTGGAGCGTGCCTGGTGGTTGGTGTACATCGGTAAGGCGATGGTCGCCAGAATGCCGATGATCGCGACAACGATCATCAGTTCGATCAGGGTGATACCGCGTTGCCCTTTCATGAACATCTTTCCTTTTTGATTCGCTTACACATTGAGGTGGGTTGCGCCCCAACCGGCAGCGGCGCAGTAGGCCTGAACAGACACCTTTTGTCACCCCTGCCCGCTTGGGCGTCATCTTCGCTGAACTACTCTAGTGAGCATCACGGACGCGCGCCCTTGCATGGAGGCGGCAAGCTGTTTCCAGGCTTGTCGCTGGGGCAGAAAAAGGACCTTTGCATGACTTCAACTTCACTGCTTTACCGCTGGCACGGCACCGACGCCAACGGCACGCCGGTCAGCGGCCAAACAACTGGGCGCAGCCCGGCTTATGTGCGCGCCGGGCTGATTCGCCAAGGCATCACGGTGGCCAGTCTGCGGCCGGCCAGCGGGCTGGCGTTCAGTTTACCGAAGCGGCGGGCGAAGGCGGACCCGGCGGGGTTCAGCCGGCAGTTGGCGACCTTGCTCAAGGCCGGAGTGCCGCTGTTGCAGGCGTTCGAGGTGATGGGGCGCAGTGGTTGCGATGCGGCGCAGGCGGCGTTGCTGAGTAGATTGAAACAGGATGTGGCCTCGGGCCTGGGGCTGGCGGATGCGTTGCAGCGCCACCCGGTGTGGTTCGATGCGTTGTACTGCAACCTGGTGCGGGTGGGTGAGCAGTCCGGCACGCTGGACCGGCAGTTGGAGCAACTGGCGGGCATGCTGGAACAGCGCCGGGCGCTGCACAAGAAGGTGCGCAAGGCGATGGTCTATCCGCTATTGCTGTTGCTGACGGGGCTGGGGGTGTCGGCGATCTTGTTGCTGGAGGTGATCCCGAAGTTCGAGAGCATGTTCTCGGGCATGGGCGCGGCGTTGCCGGCATTTACCCAGTGGGTGATCGACTTGTCCACAGGGCTGAGCCGGTTTGCGCCGCTGTTGCTGGTGATGGGGGTGGTGCTGGGTTTGGCCGTGCGCCAGCTGTATCGGCAGCATGCGCCAGCGCGCCTGTGGATATCTCGGCGGGTGCTGGGCTTGCCGGTGTTCGGCAAGTTGCTGAGGGAAGCGGCGCTGGCGCGGTTTGCGCGTAGCCTGGCAACGTCGTACGGCGCCGGGGTGCCGTTGCTGGATGCGCTGGGCACGGTGGCCCGGGTGACGGGGGGCGAGCTGCATGAGCAGGCGGTGTTGCGGCTGCGCCAGGGGATGGCCAATGGGCAAGGGCTGAACCAGGCGATGGCAGGCGAGTTGCTGTTCCCACCGCTGCTGGTGCAGCTGACGGCCATCGGTGAGTCCAGCGGCACGCTGGACCAGATGCTGGAAAAAGCCGCCAGCCATTACGAGGAACAGGTCAGCCAGGCGCTGGACCAGTTGACCAGCCTGCTGGAGCCGGCCATCGTGCTGATCCTGGGCCTACTGGTGGGTGGCCTAGTGGTGGCGATGTACCTGCCAATCTTCCAGTTGGGTAGCTTGATCTGAACATGACTTTATGGGCTTTGCTGGCTGAGCAGCCGGCGTACTTCCTCACCCTGGCCACGGTGCTCGGCTTGCTGGTGGGCAGCTTTCTCAACGTGCTGGTGTATCGCCTGCCGATCATGCTGGAGCGCCAGTGGCAGCGTGAGGCGCAAGAGGTATTGGGGCTGCCGCTTGCGCAACACGATCGCTTCGACCTGTGCCTGCCGGCATCCCGCTGCCCGCATTGCGCGCATCAGATTCGCGCGTGGGAGAACATTCCGGTGCTCAGCTACCTGGCGTTGCGCGGGCGGTGCTCAGCCTGCAAAGCCCGTATCAGCCCGCGCTACCCACTGGTGGAGGTGGCCAGCGCGCTGCTGTCGCTGGTGGTGGCCTGGCGCTTTGGTGCTTCTGCCGAGGCGTTGCTGGCACTGCCGCTCACTTGGTGCCTACTGGCCCTGAGCCTGATCGATGCGGACCACCAGCTGTTGCCGGATGTGCTGGTGCTGCCGATGCTGTGGCTTGGGCTGATCGTGAACGCCTTTGGCCTGTATGTGCTATTGGCCGACGCGCTGTGGGGCGCGGTGGCCGGGTACCTCAGCTTGTGGACGGTGTACTGGGTGTTCAAGCTGGTCACCGGCAAGGAAGGCATGGGCTACGGCGACTTCAAGCTGATGGCGCTGATCGGGGCCTGGGGCGGCTGGCAGGTGCTGCCGTTGACGCTGCTGCTGTCGTCGGTGGTGGGGGCGCTGGTTGGCCTGTGCCTGCTGCGTTTGCGCCGGCATGCGATGGGCACGGCTATACCGTTTGGCCCTTATCTGGCGATTGCGGGGTGGATTGCTGTGCTCTGGGGTGATGAAATGTACGCCTCATACATGCAACTGCTTGGATACTGATGGCCACTGCAGCCTTTACCCCCTGGATTCTCGGCCTGACCGGCGGCATTGGTAGCGGCAAGAGCGCCGCTGCCGAGCGTTTTGTCGAGCTTGGCGTGCACCTGGTCGATGCCGACCAGGCGGCGCGCTGGGTTGTCGAACCTGGCCGCCCGGCCCTGGCCAGCATCGTCGAGCGCTTCGGCCCGGGTGTGCTGCAGGCTGACGGCCAGCTTGATCGGGCCGCCCTGCGCCAGCTGATCTTCGCCGACCCGGCGCAGCGCAAATGGCTGGAGCAACTGCTGCACCCGCTGATCGGGCAGGAGATTTTCAGCTACCTGGCCAAGGCGCAGTCGCCGTATGCGGTGTATGTGTCGCCGCTGCTGATCGAATCGGGGCAGTACCATAAGACCCAGCGCGTGCTGGTGATCGATGCACCGCAGGAGCTGCAAATAGCCCGTACCCTGGCGCGGGACAACACCAGTGCCGAACAGGTGCAGGCGATTCTGCAGGCCCAGCTGGCCCGTGAAGAACGCCTGCGCCATGCCGATGATGTGGTGGTCAACGACGGCGACCTGGCCGCGCTGCATGAGCAGATTGACCGCCTGCACCACTTTTACCTGACTTTGAAAGGAGGCCAGCCATGAGCCAGCCGTTGACCGTCGATTGCCCTACTTGTGGCGCACCTGTGGAATGGGCCGAAAAAAGCGCGTTCCGGCCGTTTTGTTCGGACCGCTGCAAACTGATCGACCTTGGGGCCTGGGCAGCCGAGGAGCACAAGATTGCGGGGTCGGAAGAGTCCGAAGATGAGCTGTATTCGGGGGACCTGGAGCCGCGGCACTGAGCTGATTACAAGGTGGCTGCGCCGGCCCTTTCGCGGGTGAACCCGCTCCCACAAATATCGCGTGCGCCCGAAACCTGCGCGGTACCTGTGGGAGCGGGTTTACCCGCGAAGAGGCCGGCAGAGCCACCCCACATTTACCGCTCATCCTCCTTCCAGGGCGCCTGCAGATACCGTGTGCGGTTGAAGGTTTCCAGCCACTCCGGGCAAAACACCACCAACGCACTGATCACCATGCCGTTGATGAACGCCTCGGGGAACATCATCAGCCATAGGTAGCCGACAAAGTCGCTGAGCCACTCCGGCAGGGCAAAACGCCCGTCCAGCCACAACAACCCTAGCGCCGCAGGCACGCAAACCAGCACGGTGAGTGCTGCCGGGAAGAAACCCGAACAGAAGATATAAACGAACAGGTTTCGCGGCTGGGCGCGCTCGACCACTATCGCGCACACCTCGGTAATCAGCACCGGCAAGCCAATCAGCAACAAGCCATTCACCCCCAGCGCCGCCAGGTCCTGGCGCCCTAGCGCCAACAAACCAAGCTGGGCCAGGAACCCGCCCAGCACCGCCAGCGGCCAGTCCAGCAACAGGGTGACAGCGGTCATGCCAATGAAGTGGTACGATACCCCGGTATCAAAATCGCGCCTCACCAGCCACAGCGCGAACAGGCAGAACACCGTGCCAAACAGCAAATGCTGGCGGCGCCGGTCGGTGAACAGTTCAACCCAGCTAACCCGGCTTACCGCCCAGATCAGCAACGGCACATAACCCAGCCAGCCAAGGCTTAGCGTAGTGCCGGACAACACCTGCGCGCTGATCACCTGATCAATACCCCTTGCAGCCATGTGGATAAGACCGAGTCTACACCCATTCTCCCTTTCCTTCGGCTGCGGTGGGTTGGCGCCCTCATTCCATACAGCGAGCATCGGTCATGCCCGAAGAAATCGGGCGCACCTGTGCAAGCGTTGCCGATACTGCGCTGATTCCCACGCTTAAACAGCATCTTACCGTCATCGATTAGCGGCTAAGCTTGTCTGCATGGATGACTCAGACTACCTGCGCCTGCTTACCATCCAGGCCGAACAAGCTAACGCCTTTCTCTCCAACGCCCGCAAGTGGGAGCGGGAGCGTTGGGTGTGCCAGCGACTGTTGCAAGGGTTGAACATCCCCTACCGCAGCGAAGACTTCACCCCGGCCGGCCAAGAGCCACCCGATGTGCTGTTCCGCGACGCGGCCTTCGAGGTGTTTTTCGTGCTCGATGAAGGCCGTCGGCTGAACGATGAGTGGCGCGAAGAGCTGCAGCGCCGGCGCAGTGCGTTTTCCCTCGCACAACTGGTGCGCCGTGAAGCACGGCCGCGGCGCATCAGTGCCACCGAGCTGCTGGCGCGCCTGGCACCGACCTTGCGCAAGAAAGCGCACAACTACCGGGAACGCGGGCTGGAGCTGAACGAGCTGGACATCATCGCCTTCTCCAGCCTCAAGCGCGAAGTGCTCGACCTCAACACCCACTTCCCGCCGCCCACCGAATACCTGCGCCAGGGCTGGCGCTCGTTGTCGCTGGTGGGGCCGACGTTTGCCCGGGTGCTGTTCGCCCACCCCGACGCGCCAGACTTCCTGCGTGGCAACCTGGGGCGCAGCATTGTTTTTGATGTGGGCATCAGTCTTTGATCCAGTGCAGCGAGTGTTTGCGATGGCGTACACTCGGCGCCAGGGATAGAAAGCATTATCATTTGTTTCGAAGCGCCTGCACGAACGCTGTAGCGTTTGCGCAGTCACAAACGTCTACCTGACGAGGCCCACCATGACCAGCCGCCTGAATCCAGAAGATCAGCGTCGTGTCGATGAGTATCTGCGAGCCCCCCAGCACCAAGTCGAGCGCAGGCCCTTCCGGCCGTGGCTGCTCCTTGTGCTGGTGGTGGCCGTGACCATCGGGTTGGGTCTCATCAGCCGCCTGCTGAGTGGACTGGTGCTATGAGCTGCTTCGCGCTCGCCCTCCCCTCGTGCAGTTTGCGGCCGGCCGCCAGGGCCACGAATTCCGTAAACCTTATGAGATATCCCCATGACTCATCGCATCGTGATTGTCGGCGGCGGCGCCGGCGGCCTGGAACTGGCGACCCGCCTGGGTAAAAGCCTGGGCAAGCGCAAGCAGGCCGAAATCACCCTGGTCGACGCCAACCTCACGCACATCTGGAAGCCACTGCTGCACGAAGTGGCCGCCGGCTCGCTGAACTCCTCGGAAGACGAACTGAACTACGTGGCCCAGGCCAAGTGGAACCACTTCAACTTCCAGCTGGGGCGCATGAGCGGCCTGGACCGTGAGGGCAAGCAGATTCAACTGGCCGCCACCCTCGATGATGAGGGCCGCGAGCTGTTGCCTGCACGCACCCTGGGCTACGACACGCTGGTCATTGCCGTGGGTTCCAACACCAACGACTTCGGCACCTTGGGCGCGGCGCAGCACTGCCTGTTCCTCGACACGCGCAAGCAGGCCGAGCGCTTCCACCAGCAGTTGCTGAACCACTACCTGCGCGCCCACGCCGGCGACGTGGCCAGCGAGCAGATCAGCGTAGCCATCGTCGGCGCCGGTGCCACCGGTGTGGAACTGGCGGCCGAGCTGCACCACGCCGCCCACGAACTGGCGGCCTATGGCCTGGACCGCATCCAGCCCAAGGACATGCACATCACCCTCATCGAGGCAGGCCCGCGCGTGCTGCCGGCGCTGCCGGAGCGCATCAGCGTGCCGGTGCACAAGACCCTGGAAAAGCTTGGGGTGAAAGTGATGACCAACGCGGCTGTCAGTGAAGTGACCGAGGACGGCCTGAAAACCAAGGACGGCGAGGTGATCCAGGCCAGCCTGAAAGTGTGGGCGGCGGGTATCCGTGCGCCGGGCTTCCTGAAGGACATCGATGGGCTGGAAACCAACCGCATCAACCAGCTGGTGGTGCGCCCTACCCTGCAGACCACCCGCGACGACAACATCTTCGCCTTCGGTGACTGTGCTGCCTGCCCGCAACCGGGTAGTGACCGCAATGTGCCGCCGCGTGCCCAGGCGGCGCACCAGCAGGCTTCGATGCTGGCGCAAAGCCTGAAGGCGCGGCTGGAGAACAAGGCGCTGCCAACCTACGAGTACAAGGACTATGGCTCGCTGGTGTCGCTGTCGCGCTTCTCGGCGGTGGGCAACCTGATGGGTAACCTGATGGGCAGCGTGAAGCTGGAAGGCTGGCTGGCGCGGATGTTCTACGTGTCGCTGTACCGCATGCACCAGATGGCGTTGTACGGGTTCTTCCGCACGGCCTTGATGATGCTGGGGAGCAAGATTGGCCGGGGTACCGAGCCTAGATTGAAGTTGCATTGAAGATTGTAGGGGGGCGCTCTGCGCCCCTTTCGCGACACAAGGCCGCTCCTACAAGAGACCGCGCAATGTTTGGTATGCATGTCTTCTGTAGGAGCGGCCTTGTGTCGCGATGGCCTGCAACGCAGGCCCATAATCTGGCAGGCAAAGAAAAAGGGCATCTCTTTCGAGATGCCCTTTATTCATGGTGGGTCGTGTAGGATTCGAACCTACGACCAATTGGTTAAAAGCCAACTGCTCTACCAACTGAGCTAACGACCCAAAAATGGTCGGGGTGAGGGGATTCGAACTCCTGACATCCTGCTCCC
>Ga0207655_1000845_pt1 | contig 32859 bp, 32 predicted proteins | sample KBSM44metaG_FD_184398 | JGI IMG/M metagenome (GOLD analysis project Ga0207655, IMG submission 184398) | Miscanthus rhizosphere microbial communities from Kellogg Biological Station, Michigan, USA - KBS M4-4 metaG (SPAdes) (version 2) | ecosystem: Host-associated > Plants > Roots > Rhizosphere >... | reverse complement strand
GATGAACTGGGGCATGATCTGGAACACTTCCTTCATGCGGCCCTGGCGCATCAACTCGATCATGCGGATGTCCCACTTGTAGCCGTCGTATCGCTCCGGGTGCTCCTTGGACATGTCCTCGGGCGGGACCGGCTCTTCGTGGAAGTGCCAGTGCGAAAGAGTGTTGCTGGCCAGCAGGACCGCTTTGCGGCCGGTCTTGCGGATCGCCTCGCGAGTGGCGCGACCCAGAATGTCCATCTCGCCCAGGCCTTCGCCCGTGCTCAGGTAGTACGGCGTGTTGTTGGCGGAGATGCCGACAACGGGGATGTCCCACTGCGGCCGGATCATGTGCAGCGTCGTGATGGTTCCGTAGTCCACGCGGAACTTCGGGTTGCGCATCATCTTGCTGACGATGCCCAGCTTGTTCGCCTCCTCGCAGCAGGCTTCCGCCAATTCGACGTCGACGTTCAAGCCGAAGTCATAACGGAACAGGTTCGGAAAGATGGGATCCACCGACCGGCCTGCTAGATGCGGCACTCCCAAAAAATGGTGGCCGACCTGGGTGATCCAGTGGGGCGTGTGCACGAGCAGAACGTCCGGCTTGAGTCGTTCGATGCTTTCGCGTGCGCGGTCGTAAGCCCAGCGCAACTGCTCCCATCCACCTTCCGAACGCGGCTCGTTCTGTGGTGGGTTTTCGGCGTAGACGATATGAGGCGGATGGGGCGCCAGCAAGCCAGAAAGAATTTTTCCTTCGCTCATTTTGTGTTCCTCTCAGGTTGACAACTGAAACTCGATTTCCACCGCAGCACCCAGCGGGAGGGACTTCACGACCGTGAAGGTTCTAGCGGGCGGAGCGAGCTGCGAGAAGAACTCGCTCCACACCTCATTCATGCCGTTGGAGGCGGCGTCTCCCGCGCAGAAGACACGAGCCAGCACGAGGCGGTCGAGCGACCAGCCTTGCTCCACGCACAGCGCTTGCAAGTTGCGCAGGATCTGCCGGGTTTGCTCCGCCGCGTCTTCGCTCACCAGGCGGCCGGTGGCCGGGTCCAGCCCAACCAAACCGGACACATAGATGTCTGTCCCCACCTGCACCGCCGGTGCGTATCTGAAGCGGGGTTCGGGGAGCGCTTCTGACCGTTCGATGCGCCGAAGCAATGGCGATGATGGATTCATGTCAGAACTGCCTTTTTGACCTGTCATGCCTAGGTAATGTTGCCGATGTTTTATGACGTATGCGTACTATCTTAGGTTGATTCTCTGAAGCGTGTCTAGGGAAATTTACCTATATATTCGAGCACCAAAAGGCTGCGCACCAGCTTGCTGCATGCCCCAATAAAGTACGTATACGTCATTCAAAGGTGGCATACGGAGCTCCCTCTTAAACTGCCACGAAGCTCGCCCACCGCTGCACCGTCAGCTGCAGCCCCTACCTCATCGTCAATGCCAAAAATATCGTCGTCGCCATCGGTCACCAAGGAAGTCCAAGGGCTTCTGCGTCAGTTCCGGCTTGAAAACGTGCCTTCGCATCTGCTGCGACGAGCTCACTTCAAGGCGGAGGAAATTTTTGCGAACACGTTCTCGGAAGAAGACGTGACGCCGCGGCAGAAAGCCGCGCTCGTGCTGTTGCACCAAGAGCCGGGCTTGAACCAGAACGCATTGGCTGAACGCTTGTCGATGGACCGCAACACGGTGGCAGAGATGGTCAAGCGCATGAGCAAAGGCGGTCTCATCGAACGCAGGCCATCGCCGGGCGATGCTCGCGCCTATCAGTTGTACGTCGCTCCGGGCGGCATTGAATTGCTCAACCGGGTGATGCCCAGGGATGCCGGAGTCGAGGATCAGCTTCTGGCGAAGTTGCCACCTGAGTACCGCGGACTTTTTGTGAAGTGCCTGCGCCTCATCGCTGAAGTCGACGACGAATCCACACGCTCGCGTGCGGCTTAGCAAAGCCTTGCTGGGCGCCATACCGGTATCAGGCCGCTATCGGCCAAAACCCAGCCTCTTTTCGGCTCGAGAACGGGGTCAGCTGAATCCAGATCGATCGCGGGGATGTTCAATGCAACGCCGCAAGCGCCAAGCGGAACCAGGACGCTCCGACTCAGCGGGATGACCTTCGTCGCGGGATTCAACGTCGGCCGCATTCCCCGCATGGGCTGGATCTCATCGATCAAGGTGGCCTTCATGGTGCGCGCCCATTGACCAACCGGCCCGCATCGGCGCGAACGTTGCGCGAACCTGCGAGGGTAAGTTCGATCTCGCGCGCTGCCTCTTGCAGCTTCGGAAGCAAGCCGTCCAGCGATTTCATCCGGAAGGTTGGAGCAGCAATCGTGAGTACTCCGGCCAAAGCGCCCGACGGCAGGAACACAGGTACTGACAAGCTGATGACGCCGTCCTCTATCTCTCCACAGCTGCGGGCCACCTTCGATGCACGTATGCCCTCGAGTTGCTCCGCAAGTTCTGCGCAAATCCGCCGTTCGTCCTTCGTGCTCGCCACGCCTTCGATCGCGGAAAGGATGCGGCGGCGCTCTCGCTCTGGAAGAAATGCGAAATGGGTCTTGGCCGAGGAGCCTACGTGGATCGGGGTCTCCCGCACGGGGTCGATGCCGACACGTATCGCTTTCGGACTCTCCGTGTAAGTGGCGCACTGCACGCGGTCGCCCACGCGAACGGTGAAGAGAGTCGTTTCACCAACCGTCCTTGCCAGTTGAGCGACCACCGGCTCTGCAGCGGCCGTTGGCGAGATGCCTTCCACCGTGGCGCTCACCATGTGCGCGAACCCTGCGCTGATTCGATAGTCCCCCGACGAGCCGACCTCTTCGATCAACCCTCTGGATCGCAGCACTTGAAGGTATCGATAGGTCGAACTACGTGAGGTCCCGAACGCCTCGGCAATGCTCTGCGCGTTGCCGGTGGCGCCCGGGGCTGCAAACATCAGCAAGATGTCCAGCACTCGCTCCACAGACGAAAAGCCAAGTCGATTTTCCGACGCCTCACTCATGTACAGTCCCTGTATGTGGGAATTGAATTCCCATCATATGCGACTTGATTGAGATTGCAAGAGGAACATGGGGCGCGAGAAGGCACCCCGCGCGGCACCGGGGGGTGAACACAAAGCTCGGTGCCTGACGCAGCGAAGGAGAACTGTCGAAGAGTGCTTTCCGTACGCTCAAGCACTGGGCGGGCCCACTCGGAAAACGAGGGGCGCGATGAATGAGGCAATCGATTGAACGCGAAAGTGCCGTCCGCCCCGGCGACTTCTATCCGAAATGGGTGGTGAGGGGCGTTAATGGAATGGACGCCCCCTCCCCGCATCGCAGGCCAACCAGATTCGGGGATTGCTGGCCGAGTTTGGATTGGTTATCCCTCAGGGGATCGGGAACATTGCCAGGCAGGTGCCACAGCTGATCGAGGACGCGACCAATGAATTGCCAGGCTCATTGCGTCTTCTCATGCAGCGGTTGCTGGAACAGCTGAAGGAGCTGGACCGTCAAGCCGACGAAATTGGCGCCCAGATCGAGGCGTGGCACCGGGATAGCGAGTCAAGCCGAAAACTCGCTCAAGTTCCAGGAATCGGACCGATTACCGCCAGGGCGCTGGTGGCGACCGTCGTCAGCGCTGGGAACTTCACCAGCGGTCGCCAATTGGCGGCGTGGCTCGGTCTTGTGCCTGGACAAAGCTCCAGTGGAGGGAAGAACGTCTTACTCGGCATCAGCAAGCGGGGAGACGCGTATTTGCGAACGCTGCTCATCCATGGCGCTCGCGCGGTGAGCACCCGGGGCATTGCTCGAGTCAAGGCTTCCAGTCGCGAAGGTTGCAAACCGTCTTGGTGCCTGGGCCCATGTCCCTGACTGTGCCGGCTCCAGGGGCTGGTTGGCATGGCCGAGTCGACTGCTCGTTGTCCATGGCAGAGGAGCGCACCCATACGGAGACCAGACCGGAATTTTCGATAGTCTGGTTGCAACCCTCAAGTGCGTGGAATGCGTGAATGGCGTTTCGTTCAAAGTATGTCAGCCACTCCTTGTTCGAGTCGGTGTTGGCGAACCACTTCTTCCACCGGCCGTTCGAACCGTCAATTTCGACTGTCCAGCCCTTGTCGCCTCGCTTCTGACGAAACTGGTCGCTGTCCCAATGCATGACCATGTATTTGTTCTGGTCGATGCACTGCGGCTTGGTCAGCGTTGCGTACATCTCCTGTGGGTGGTGATAGTGGAATGGGTACGTTGTGTTGAACAACTGTGCTGTCATGCCGACCTCGGCGCCGACGGTTTCCCCATCGATCTCCTTGATACGCAGGTTGCCCCATGGTCCCATGACCTCTGCGTAAAGGTAGCCACCGCGGAAGCGTTCGCTGCCAGCGGCCTTGTTTTCGGCATAGAAGGGGATCCAGCCCACCGAAGACCATAGAGTCGGCAGCCCGTTGATGCTCACGTCCTTTGCCCAATGGACGCTCGTGTCGGTTCGCGAAGTGACGGCGACGAAGTTCTCGTTGAGCTCCAGGCCGGCCTTGCCCACTTCGCCGCCCATCTTCTTGTAGAAGTCGGTGAGCAAAGGGCGGTTGAGCCACTTGGCCGTTGCCGACAGGTTCCTGGTCTGCTCGCTGGGCGTGTACAGGGGAAATTCCTTGTAGCTCTTCTGCGTGTCGAAGCACGCCTTTGCCTTTTCCGGCTCCGCCAGGATGGCTCTCAGGTGCTTGGCCATCAGCTCGACGTCACGATACTTGAGTACGCATCGTGTCTGTGCCTTTCCGGTTTGAGAGCTGTAGGTCTGAACGGTTGCTTGTGCAGAGTCCTTGCATTGGCCTGTCGGCGTTTCGATGGTCTTCAGGAACTGCCCCAGGTATGTGAGCGACTCGTTCCAGAACTGGTCCACGAGCTTCTGCTCTTCAGGCGTGTGTTTCGCAGGTACCACGTCGTCCTGGCACTTGAAGTCGGCAGCGAAAGCATGGACGGATACGAGTGCGCTGCCGATGAGGCAGCTCAGAATGCGTTTGCTCATGTTTGTCTCCTTGGATACTGCAAAGGAACAGAAGTCGAGTCGCCCTCGAGCAGGCGAGGCCGCTCGCTGAACTCAGGAATTGACGTCGACGACGACCCGCCCACGGACCTTTCCGTCCAGCAGCTTTGGAGCCGTGGCGATGACCTCGGAAAGGCCGATCTCCTCGGCGATGTGCGGGAGCTTGGAAAGGTCCAGGTCGGTGGACAGGCGCTTCCATGCCGCGATTCGTTCTTCGCGGGGACACATCACGCTGTCGATGCCTACAAGCGTTACGCCACGCAGGATGAACGGGGCTACCGATGCGGGAAGGTCCATTCCTCCAGCGAGGCCGCATGCGGTCACGACGCCGCGGTACTTGGTTGCGGCACAGATGTTCGCGAGCGTGTTGGAGCCAACGACGTCGACGGCCCCGGCCCAGCGTTCTTTCTGCAACGGACGTCCGGGCGCTGAGAACTCGGCACGATCCAGGACGATGCTTGCACCAAGTTGCGTGATGTACTGGGCCTCATCCAGGCGGCCGGTCACGCCCGCGACCTTGTAGCCGAGCCTGGCGAGGATCGCCACCGCAAAGCTGCCGACGCCACCGGCTGCCCCGGTCACCACGATCTCGCCCGCTTCCGGTGTCACCCCGTGGCGTTCGAGTGCCATGACGCAGAGCATGGCGGTGTAGCCTGCCGTGCCGATTGCCATGGCCTCGCGCGGAGAGAACGTCGTCGGCAGCGGCACGAGCCAATCGGCGTCAACGCGTGCGCGCTGCGCCAGGCCTCCCCAATGCCGTTCACCCACGCCCCAGCCATTCAGGAGCACGGCATCGCCGGACTTGTACATCGGGCTTTCGGACTCTTCGACCACGCCCACCAGATCGATGCCTGGAATCATCGGGAAGGAGCGGGCGATGGGAGCGCGTCCGGTGATGGCCAGCGCATCCTTGTAGTTGAGCGTGGAGTAGCTCACGCGAACCGTCACGTTGGCATGCGGAAGCTCGCTGTTGTCGAGCTGCTTGAGCGCGGCTCGATCCGGCCCTGGGCCGTCATCGATGACGATGGCTGAGAAATGTGATTGCATGGTATTTGGACCTGTCTTCTGTGAGGGGAAAAGCCGGTGCGCGGCAAATCAACGGTGCCGGAATACGGGCGCGCGTTTCGACAGGAAGGCATTCATGCCCTCCTTCTGGCCGTCGGTCGCAAAGGCTGCCTGGAACAGCCGGCGCTCGTGCAGCATGCCTTCGGACAAGCCTATTTCCAGGGCGCGGTTGACGGCTTCCTTTGCCATGCGAACGGCCGGGGCGTTGTAGCCAGCGATGGTGTGGGCAGCTTCGAGAGCCGTCTGCAGCAGTTCGCCCGCCGGCACGATTCGCGCGACCAGGCCGGCGGCCTTTGCTTCGGGCGCGGTGAGGCTGCGACCCGTAAGAATCAGGTCCATGGCCAGGGCCTTGCCCACCGATTTCGTGAGACGCTGGGAGCCACCTATGCCGGGCAGGATGCCGAGCTTGATTTCGGGCTGTCCGAAGTGCGCATCCTCTGACGCGATGATGAAGTCGCACATCATCGCGAGTTCGCAGCCGCCGCCCAACGCATAGCCGCTGACGGCCGCGATGATCGGCTTGGAGACATCGGCAAGCTCATTCCACGAGGCGAAGATGTCGCGCGACTGGAGCTCTGCAAACGTCTTGTCGGCCATCTCCTCGATGTCGGCTCCTGCGGCGAATGCGCGGGGGCTTCCGGTGATCACGATGGCGCCGATGTTGTCGTCCAAGTCGAAGGTCTTCAGGGCATCGACCACCTCGCGGGACATGCGCACGTTCAGCGCGTTGAGCGACTTGGGGCGATTCAGCGTGATGAGGCCGACCCGATCGCGGCGCTCGACGATGATGGTCTCGTACCGTGCGGACGGTGCGTCTCGTGTCGCAGGCGGCGTGGCAGCGTCGGCGGCCGGTGCGGGGATGCTCCTGGCGGGGGCTGGCGCGGAGGTCTTGGGTGAAGTTGCGGCAATGGACATGTGGAGTTCTCCTTCGGACAGATGAGACGGATGGTTCAAGCGGCGGCGTCGAGCTCTGCGCTGCCGGCCGCGGGTGCGTAGTCGCCGGTGCGCGACATCATTTGCGCGAGGATGCTTTCGCGGTGTTCGTCCAGGCCCGGAGCGCGCAAGGGCGTCAGCACGTCGATGTCGGCAAACGCGCTCATCTTGATGGGGTTGCCGGCTGTACGGATGGGTTTCTTTCCCGCGCCTTCGACTTGAACAATCATGTTGCGCGCCAGGAGCTGCGGGTGGTCGAACAGCTTGTCGATGGTGTTGATCGGCGCGCACGGAACGCCGGCGTCGTTGAGCCGCGCGATCCAATGGGCAATCGGCTCGTTTCGTGTGATGTCTTCGATGGCCTGGACCAGCGCCGGACGGTTCCGGCAGCGCAGGTCATTGGTGAAGAACCGCACGTCCAACGCCAGCTGAGGGCTCTCCAGCGCATCTGCCATCAGCATGAACAGCTGATCATTGCCTGCGGCGATGACGAATCGCCCATCCTTGGCGGCGAAAGTCTCGAAGGGTGCGAGGGAAGGATGGCAGTCGCCAGTCCGCGTGGGGACCTTCTTCTCCACGTCGAAACGAGCGAGTGCCGTTTCCATGAGGGCTGCCTGGCAGTCGAGCATGCCGATGTCCACGCGGGTGCCCTGGGCGTCACGTGTCCGCTTGTAGAGCGCCGAAATGATTCCGATGGCTGCGAACAGCGCTGCGCTGAGGTCCCCGAAACTTGTGCCAACCCGTGCCGGAGGCGCGTCTGGCCATCCGGTCAGGCTCATTACGCCTCCCATGGCCTGCACGACCATGTCGTAGCCGGGGAGGTCGCTGAAGGGGCCTGTATGCCCAAAGCCCGAAATGGAAGCGTAGACCAGATGAGGGTGGGTTCGAGCCAGACGCTCTGCGCCGTAGCCGAGTCGGTCCAGCACACCAGGGCGGAAGTTCTCCACCAGTACGTCCGCTTCGGACAACATTCGCTCGAGCAGGTCACGATCGCGTGGGCTCTTGATGTCCAGCGCGATGCTTTCCTTGCCTCGGTTGAAGCACATGAAGTACGCCGACTCATGATCCACGAAGGGGCCGAACGCTCGGGTGTCGTCGCCAGTCGCGATGCGCTCGATCTTGATGACGCGCGCTCCGAGGTCCGCCAGCACCATCGTGCAATAGGGACCGGCAAGTACGCGCGAGAAGTCCAGGACGGTGATTCCGTCCAGCGGCCCTTTTTTGGGGGGCAATCCCTGGGGGGTATTCATGGCGGATGTCTCCTCTGTTGGGTGAGTCAGATGCCAGCGAGAATCCAGCGTGCGGCCTTCTCGGCAATCATGAGCGTTGGACTGTTGGTGTTGCCGCTGGTGATGGTCGGCATGACCCCGGCGTCGACCACCCGCAGGTTCTTGACGCCGTGGACTCGCAGATGGCTGTCGACGACCGAGAGTGGGTCGCGAGCAGGGCCCATGGCGGTGGTTCCGACCGGATGGAAGATGGTCGTTCCGATGTCGCCTGCCAGCCGGGCGAGTTGCTCATCCGTTTCGTATTGAGGTCCGGGCTTGTACTCGACCGGCTTGTAGGGGGTCATGGCTGGTTGAGCGGCGATGTGCCGCGTTACGCGCAATGAGTCCGCTGCGACCTGCCTGTCTTCCGAGGTGCTCAGGTAGTTCGGCGCAATGCGCGGAGCCTTGTTGAAGTCGGGGCTCGAAATGGAGACTTGCCCGCGGCTGGTTGGGTTCAGGTTGCAGACGCTCGCTGTGATCGCCGGAAAGGTGTGAAGAGGTTGGCCGAACGCCTCCAGGCTCAAGGGCTGAACGTGGTACTGAATGTTCGGGTGAACGTACGACGGGCTGCTGCGAGTGAAGATTCCGAGCTGGGACGGGGCCATGCTCATCGGACCGCTGCGCCTGAGAAGGTACTCGAGGCCGATTCCCACCTTGCCCCACAACGTCGAGGCTTGGGTGTTCAAGGTCTTGGCTCCCTCCACCTTGTAGACCGACCGGATCTGGAGGTGGTCCTGGAGGTTGGCTCCGACGCCCGGCAAGTGTTTCACCACGGGAATCTGCAGCTGACGCAGGGTGCTCTCGTCGCCGATGCCTGAGAGCTGCAACAGCTGCGGGGAGCCGATCGCACCGCAACTCAAGATGACTTCGCCCCTCGCGTGAACTGTTTGGCGATGGCCGTTCATCACCAATTCGACGCCATGGCAGGCAGGCTGGCCGTCGGCGGATTGCTTGAGCAGGAGCCGGCTGGCTTGCGCACCCGTCCACACGGTGAGATTTACGCGGCTCCTTCGAACGGGCCTCAGGAATGCCTTCGAGGCATTCCAACGCCATCCGCTGCGTTGATTCACCTCGAAGTAGCTGACGCCATCGTTGTCGCCGCTGTTGAAGTCATCTGTGGCAGGGATGCCAGCTTGCCTGGCCGCGTCAGCGAAGGCATCCAGCACTTCCCACTTGAGGCGTTGCTTCTCGACGCGCCATTCTCCGCCGGACCCATGGAGCGACTTGAAGGCTTCTCCATGTCCATTCAATGCTGCTGCGTTCCGGGCATCCAGGCGGTAGTGGTTTTCGTGCGCCCTGAAGTCGTTCAGGCAGTTTTCCCAACGCCATGCGTCGTCGGCGGTGATGTTTGCCCAATGCTCGTAGTCTCGGGCCTGTCCGCGCATGTAGATCATGCCGTTGATGCTGGAGCAACCGCCCAAGGTTTTGCCCCGTGGATACAGAAGCTCGCGCCCATTCAGGCCAGGTGAAGCCTCGGTGCGGAAGCGCCAATCGGTTCGGGGGTTGTCTATGCAGTAGAGGTAGCCGACCGGGATATGAATCCACGGATAGTTGTCAGGTCCGCCCGACTCCAGGAGAAGGACCTTCCTGGTCGGGTCGGCACTGAGCCGGTTTGCCAGCAGGCAACCAGCTGTGCCTGCACCAACCACGATGTAGTCAAAGGATGAGGCGGTCATGGATGAAGTCCTGGCGCGGCAACCAGCGTGAGGTAACCCATTAAATAGACCGATCGTTTTTTAAAAGGCAAAAAAAAAGGAGACCTTGGCCGCCGCACATCGCAGCAAGAGGCTGCCTTGGCTCGCCCATGGCGGGATGCTGAGAGAGGTTCTGGGCATGCATGGGACGCGTGTCATCTTGTAGTGCGCCAAGTGGTCAGTCGCTAGGGTAAGTCGGTCGATCTATTGCTGGGACGTCCTTTCGGACAGGTTCGCCAGCCGCCCAGTTCTGCGGCAGGGCCTGCATTGCTGAGAGCTAGCCGCCCTTTCGTCGACGGCAAACAAATATTAGACCGATTGCCTAATTAAATGATTAGGGTTTGTTCGGTGTTTTTCATGCTCCGAAGGCGCGCGTTTCCTTGTCCAGGTGTCCCGAGGAAACACTCTGGACATATTGAGCCGATTGGTCTAATACTTGCACGATGCATTCACTCGCCGCACTCCCTCGCAGAAGAGGGCGGCCGCCAAAGGCGGCTGGTGAGCACCGCGAAACTCGTGAGCAGCTGCTGCGAGCTGGAGTCGCCGCACTTACCGAGAAAGGTTTCTCATCGACCGGCATCGACGAAGTGTTGACGGCTGTTGGTGTTCCGAAGGGGTCGTTCTATCACTTCTTCGCCAGCAAGGAAGCCTATGGTGCGGAGCTCATCAGGCTCTACGCCGACTACTTTGTTCGCAAGCTCGATCTGGCGTTGCTTGATACGAGCCTGACGCCGCTTCAGCGCATCGATGCTTTTTGTAAGGAAGCTGAGCAAGGCATGGGCCGGTTTGACTTCAAGCGAGGCTGCCTCATCGGCAACCTCGGCCAGGAAATGGGCGCGCTCCCAGAAGCGTTTAGAGCGCAGCTCAGCGACGTGCTCCTTGACTGGCAGGCGAGAGTTGAACGCTGCCTCGAGGAGGCGAAGCGTCTCGGCGAGATTCCAGAAAGAGCGAACTGCGCACGGCTATCCGCTTTCTTCTGGATTGGCTGGGAAGGCGCCGTCTTGCGAGCAAAGCTCGAGCGTAAGAACGAACCCCTGCGGATATTCGCCGAAGCTTTTCAGGCGTGCGTCAAGAACTAGAGTGATCTGCACCAATCGGGCTGAGGCATGAAGTGCGTCGGAATTTCCGCTCGGTGCGCGCAAACCCTCAATACCCCCCGCCCCACATGCGGTCGCCCTGGGCGGAGCTGGGACGCGGAGCAGCAGCAGGTACTTTTGCAGGGCTTGAGCGTCACATCCGCCCGGTCCACTTCCGCTCGTATTCATGGTCGGCAAATTCATCAACCATGAAGTTGATGAACGCGCGAACTTTCGCCGACAAGTGTTTTCGATTGGGGTAGGCGATATTGATCGTGAGTTGCGGCAACTCCCACTCGTCCAGTACAGGCACCAAGCGACCGGCAACAACGTCGTCGTAGAGGATGTAGCTGGGCTGCACGAGTATTCCATGGCCGTTCAGCGCAGCTGCCCTGAGGACTTGGCCATCGTTCGACTCGAGCAAGCCATGAACCGCCACTGATTCCCGCTGCGCCCCGCGGGTGAAACTCAGTTCATTCGGGTTCTTCGCATAGACGTATAGCAAAAGCGCGTGCCGCGAAAGCTCGTTCGGGTGTTGCGGCACGCCTCGGTTCGCAAGGTATGCCGGCGAAGCCGCCAAGAATCTCCGGGTGGTCCCCAGCCGGCGAATAGTGATGGTGCTGTCCGGTTCCAGTTCGCGTGTTCGGATTGCGACATCGATCCCGTTGTCGATCATGTCCAAGTACCTGTTCGCGGTCTCTATGTGCACACGCAGCTGCGGGTACAACTGTTGAAAACGTGGCAAGCGAGGCGCAATGATTTGCATCGCGAAAGACAGCGAGGCACTCACTCGTAGAACGCCCGAGGGATTGAGCGTAGCGCTTTGGAGTGCCGATTCCGCGTCTTCCAACTCACTGAGGATGTGCCTCGCACGCTCAAGAAATTCCTGCCCCTCGCGTGTCAGGTACAGGCGACGCGTGTTCCGCTCTACGAGCCGCACCTTGACGCGGTTCTCGAGCGAAGCCAAGGTGCGACTTGCCGCAGGATTCGACAAGCCCAACGCCTCGGCGGCCTTGCCAAGCCCCCCACGCTCAGCAACCTGAATGAAGAGCGATAGCTCAGTGAATCGATCCATTTTTCCGACTTTTGGAAATGTGAATTCCGGGCTGGGTGGTTTTCGTCCTAATTGTGAAATTCTAAAGTGTGGCTCACCGGTTCGGTACATGGGTCTTATCCGAATCGCCCACTTTGGAGAAAGCATGAGCATCAATCGTTTCCGTGCGGCTCTTTCCCGCCGTACCGCGTCTGTACTCACGGCAGCAATGCTCGTAGGCGGATCCGTCTTCGCCCAGACAGCGTTTCCGACGAAGCCCATTCGGCTGGTCGTCGCCACGCCAGCGGGAACGTCACCAGACGTTTCGGCCCGTTTTGTTGCCGAGCGCCTCTCCAGGGATCTTGGACAGCCAGTGCTTGTAGACAACAAGCCGGGGGCAAGCTCGATCATCGGCGCGGACACAGTGGCCAAGGCTCCCGCCGACGGATACACGCTTTTCTACGGCACAGCTCCCGCGATCTCGCTCAATCCGCATTTGTTTACCAAGCTGCCATACAAGTCTTCGGACTTTGTGCCGATCATTCACCTCGTCGACGTTCCCTTTGTGCTGAGCGTTCGTACGAGTTCCCCGTACAAGTCAGTCGACGAGGTGTTGCAAGCCGCCAAGCAGCAGCCCGGCAAGCTGACCTATGCGTCTCATGGTCCGGGTACCCCCAACCATGTTGCGATGCTGGAGCTGTTGCAGAAGACCGGCGCGACGATGACGCACGTGCCATACAAAGATGGAGGCATTCTCGACCTCATGAGCGGAGTCGTGGATTGGGCGTTCGTCGCTTCGGCGGACGCCATTCCTCAAATCAAGGGAGGGAAGCTGCGCGCGCTGGCGGTATCTGCGAACGGACGTATGCCAAGTCTTCCTGGCATACCCGCCCTATCTGAGAGCTTCCCCGGCAGCCAGTTGTACTCGTGGAACGGCATCCTGGCGCCGCGTGGCACTCCTGCGGAAGTGGTGGATCGCTTGTCTGCGCCACTGCAGAAGATCGCGGCATCGAGCGAGTTTCGGCAGTACCTGCTCGAACTTGGATTGATTCCCGCCGGGGGAACGCCAGCAGAGTTTCGTTCGTTCCTGGCCAAGGACTACGAAAACTGGGGAGCAGTCGTGAAACAGAACAACATCAGGCTCGACTGATAGGGCCATACGAACAGCATCAATCTCACCATTTCAAAAGCGGAGTTTTTAAGTCATGACTTTCACGATCATTGCGCGCGACAAGCAGTCGGGTGATTTCGGTATCTGCATCTCGAGCTTCTCGCCAGCGATCGGTTGGATAGCGCCCTTCGCGTCGGCGCAGGCGGGGGTGCTCTCCTATCAATCGTCCGTGGAACCTCGGATGGGCAAAGTGGCCCTGGGTCTGCTCGAGAGAGGCTATTCGGCACAGAAGGTGCTGATCGACATGGCACAGATGGACACTCATTGGGAATACAGACAGGTCGGTGTCCTCGATTCGCGGGGTGGAATGGCCGTCTTCACGGGCAAGAACAATCGCCAATGGGCCGGGCACCGGATCGGCTCCGATTTCATTGCCTTCGGCAATGTGGTCGCTGGCGAAAAAACCATCGATGGGATCTGCGACGCTTGGGAGAGCAATCGCACAGCAAGCTTCGACGACCGCTTGCTGCGGGCGATCGAAGGTGGTCGCGATGCCGGAGGCCAGGTGGATGGCCAAACCTCAGCGGCAATCAAGACCTTCGGTCGCAGGGGCACGGCGCGGCTCGATCTGCGCTGCGACCACGCGGCGGAGCCGATTGCGGAACTGCGGCGGCTCGTCGACTGGTACATGCCGCTGGTGCCCTACTACGAGGCGCTCGCCGATGATCCGACGGTCATGCCCCGCCACAAGGAATGGCTCAAGGAACGCGGCTTCGAACGCGAGTTCGGCAAACCACCGGCGCACCTGGCCTGAGCGTCATCTCATCGATCTCACACGATCTCGAGCGCAACCCTTAAACCTGTTGTGGAGCTAAATATGAGCACCAACCGTTTCCGTTCGGCCGTTTCGCGCCGAGTCGCGTTAGCACTCGCGACAGCAGCACTCTTGTCCGGATCCGCCTTCGCTCAGACGACGTATCCGACAAAGCCTGTGCGGATAGTCGTCCCCTGGCCGGCGGGAGCTTCGCCGGATGTAACGGCCCGATTCATTGCAGACCGCCTCACCAAGGATCTCGGGCAGCCGGTCCTGATCGACAACAGGCCGGGCGCGAGCCAGATCATCGGGACAGACCTCGTGGCAAAGGCTCCCGCTGACGGACACACGCTTCTCTACACCGCGGCTCCGTCGGTCTCTCTCAATCCGCATGTGTTCAGCAAACTTCCATACAAGGCATCCGATCTGGTGCCGGTCATCCAGGTCGTGGAAGTTCCTTTTGTGATGATCGTTCGCACAAATTCTCCGTACAAGTCGGTCGATGAATTGTTGCAAGCTGCGAAGCGGGAGCCGGGAAAGCTGAACTACGCGACATACGGGGACGGCACGCCAAGCCATATTGCCGGCCTCCAGCTGCTGCAGAAGACGGGGACAACCATGACGGCCATTCCGTACAAGGACGGGGGCATCCTTTCTGTCATGAGTGGGGATGTGGACTTCTCGATGGAAGCGTCGGCCGCCGCCATCCCTCAGATCAAGGGAGGCAAGCTGCGAGCGCTGGCAGTGTCCGCAAACAAGCGCATGTCAAGTCTGCCTGATGTCCCCATCCTGTCGGAAATGTTGCCCGGCAACCAGCTGCATTCGTGGAACGGCATCTTCGCGCCACGTGGCACCCCGCCGGAAGTCTTGGACCGTTTGTCGGTGGCATTGCAGAAGATCATCGCATCGAGCGAGTTCCAGCAAAACGCGATTGAACTCGGCTTGATTCCTGTTGGCGGAACACAGGCACAGTTTCGTTCATTTCTGGCCAAAGACTTCGAAGAGTGGGGAGCCGTCGTTAAGCGAAACAACATCCGCCTGGACTGAGCCCATACCCTTACCCTGACGATCAATTTTCAACATGACCTACACAGTAATCGGACGCTGCCCTCGGACTCACCAGATGGGTATCGCCGTCGCGACATATTCAATTGCCTTTGGATCGTTCACGCAAGGCGCGCACAGCGCGTTCGGCGTGGTCATGTCACAAGCCAACGGACGCAGGGCCAATGCGCCGCTTGGGCAGAGCCTGCTGCAGCAGGGGCTGTCGAGCAAGAGCGTGCTTGCGACCTTGGTCCAGAACGACCCGCACGAGAGTCACCGCCAGATCGCCGTGATGACTCGCAACGGCTCGGGTGCCGTCCACACGGGCGCTAGCGTTCAGGGGTGGGCTGGAGCCAAAATCGGCGCTGACTACACGATCTTCGGCAACGTGCTGGCAGGTGAACATGTGCTCACCGCAATGGAGGCCTCGTTCCAAGAGGCCGAGGAGCAACCGCTGGTTGAGCGTCTCATCCGCGCGCTGGAGTCCGGCAGGGACGCAGGCGGCCAAGCCTCCAAGGATCGACATGTTACCGAGCGCTCAGCCGGTGTAGTAGTGATGGATCGCAAGAGCTATGCGGCATGGGACCTGCGCGTTGACCTGCACGGAACCGCGGTCGAGGAACTGCGACGAATTTACAGCCTGTACAAGCCGTATCAGCCCTACTACGAAGACCGCGAGGAAGACCCCAGCAGCTGCCCGACGCAGATGGCATGGGAGCGCGAAAACCTGACGGATGCCCAACTGCAGGAAACGCTGAAGTAATCAGCACCAGCGACTGCCGGCCCACTGTGCCGGCTATCCGGGCGCCTTGCGCGCAATCGATCGGAACACCCAAGCACTCTGTCTTCATGATCTTCGCCGGCAACTTCGGCTACGTAGCGGTGGAAACTGGGTCGATAGGCCGGCTGCTGTGAACAGGCAACCCAAGCGACCGCCAAAGGCTCCATGACGGTCCCCCTTTTGGCTGGGGCCGCATTTTTCAGCGCGGCCGCCTTGCGCATCTGCGACGCGATGCTGCCTCGACTGGCGAGCGACTTCAGCGTGACTCCGGGCGCGGCTGGGCAGGTCATCATCTGGTTTGCCGTCGCCTACGGCTTGGTGCAGCTGCTGTTCGGGCCCCTGGGTGACCGTTATGGCAAGGCACGTCTGGTTCGTCTGGCACTCGCCGGCTGTGCGGTAGCGTCACTGGCGTCGGCGCTTGCGCCCGATTTCGAGATGCTTGTCTGGACCCGGGTCGCATGGGGCATCGCCGCCGCTGGCGTGATCCCCCTGTCCATGGCGTGGATCGGCGATACCGTACCCTATGACCAGCGCCAAGTCACGCTGGCGCGTTTGCTCACAGGCACCATCATGGGCATGATGGCAGGCCAGTTGGCCGGCGGTTTGTTTGCCGAATCGGCCGTCGGCTGGCGGGCCGCCTTCTTCAGCTTGAGCGTGGGCTACGCCGCGGTGGCGCTCCTGCTGATGACACGAGCGCGGCAGGTACATGCCTCGATCGACGCGCCCTTCAGTGCTGCTCCTCGGGTTCCGATGAGACAGCAGCTGCTGGCCGTTCTGCGCCTGCCCTGGGCGCGTATCGTCCTGTTGGCGGTACTGGCAGAAGGATTCTTTCTGCTGGGACCGCTGAGCTATCTACCCACATACCTGCACGTGCACCACAAGCTGCCGCTTTCCACGGCCTCGGGCCTCGCGGCTCTCAATGCGGTCGGCGGCCTTGCATACGCCTTCACCGCCAGACACATCGTGGCCCGCTTGGGGGAATGGCGAATGGTACTGGCGGGCGGCTGGCTGATGGGGTTCGGCTTCCTGGCTTGGTGGATCTCGGCGTGGCCCTTGCTGGCCGGCCCCATCGCCCTGGTGGTGGGCTTCGGCACCTTCCTTTATCACAACACCTTGCAGACTCACGCGACCCAAATGTCGCCCTCGGCACGGGGCACGTCAGTGGCGGTGTTCGCATCTTTTCTTTTCACCGGGCAGGCGCTGGGCGTGACAGCCGCCGGGTATGTCGTGGACCACTTCGGCTTCGCGCCGGTGCTGCTGTCGGCGGCGATCGCCTTGCCCGTTGCGGGATGGGGTTTCGCACGTGCGCTTCGTCGCCGGGCGGCGGACCATTGAGCATCGCGGCCTCAATGGTGCGCACCGATAAAGCGGTCAATTTTTCCAGCTCCCGGAAATATCATTTCCACTTCAAAGGCTTTCTATCTACTTTGTGAAATTTTAAAGTTGAACCAAGCCTGCTGAAAACGGGCTTTTTGTGAACCATGCGAAACCTCAATCAAGACAACATCACTCAGGCTGTGATCGCCAGCTTCGCCAATGCCGGGACTCCTCGTCTCCAGCACATCATGACGAGCCTGGTACAGCACCTCCATGCCTTTGCACGTGACGTGAAGCTGACCGAGGGAGAGTGGGCCCAGGGAATCGACTTCCTCACGAAGTGCGGGCACATCACGGACTCGAAGCGGCAGGAGTTCATCCTGCTCTCCGACGTGTTGGGACTGTCCATGCTCACGGTTGCCATGAATACCGAGAAGCCACGAGGCTGTACGGAGTCGACCGTATTCGGTCCCTTCCACGTCGAAGGTGCGCCCCGGTATGAGCTCGGCGATGACATCGCCAACGGGGCGAAGGGCACGCCTTGCCTGGTGCGCGGGACCATTCATGACATCTCCGGAAACCCCATTCCGCAAGCCGTGCTGGACGTGTGGCAATCCGACGAAGACGGGCTGTATGACGTGCAGCATGAGGGCCTGAATCAGGCCCAGGCGAGAGGTGTATTGACGGCGGATCACGACGGGACGTTCTTCTTCCGATCCATCCTCGCCGTTCCATACGCAATTCCTCACGATGGTCCTGTGGGCAGATTGCTGGAAGCCACGGGACGCCATCCTTGGCGCCCTGCGCACCTTCATTTCATGATCAAGGCGCCCGGCTACGAGACGCTGGTCACGCATGTCTTTCGCGACAAGAGCGACTATCTCGATTCGGATGCCGTATTCGGCGTGCGCCAGTCGCTGATCTGCGAGTGGAAGGAGCAGGCGGATGGCAGCTACCTGCTGGAATTTGACTTCGTGCTCAACCCGGCTCGGGGGCACTCGGGTTGATGGGCATGAAGGACTTCGTCTATACCGCGCAACCCTCGCGAGTGGTTTTCGGTGCCGGAAGCTTGTCGCATCTCGAGCGGGAGATCGATCTGCTGGGCGCCAGGCGAGCGATCGTGCTTTCGACACCCGAACAGGCCGAGCAGGCTCGCGCGATTGCCGAGCGCATCGGCAACCGAGCTGCAGGGGTGTTTGCACGTGCGGTGATGCATGTGCCGATCGAAACCGCGCGGGAAGCCCGTGAGTTCGCGCGTCAGCTCAATGCCGATTGCGCCATTGCGATCGGCGGTGGATCCACGACCGGACTGGGCAAGGCGATTGCGCTCGAGTCTTCCCTCCCTGTGCTTGCAATTCCGACGACCTACGCTGGAAGCGAGATGACGCCGATCTATGGCATCACGGAAGCCGGGCTCAAAAAGACAGGCAAGGATCTGCGCGTGCTGCCTCGCACCGTGATCTACGACCCCGAACTCACGCTGACGCTTCCAGTCGGCATGAGCGTCACCAGCGCGATGAACGCCATCGCGCATGCCGCAGAGGGTTTGTACGCGCAGGACAGCAATCCGGTCATGGATCTGATGGCCGAGGAAGGGATTCGCGCACTTGCACAGGCGCTGCCGGGAATCCGGGCGGACGCCACGGAGATAGCGGCCAGGAGCGACGCGCTGTACGGGGCTTGGCTGTGCGGCACCGTGCTCGGAACGGTCGGCATGGCGCTGCACCACAAGCTTTGCCACACGCTTGGCGGAACATTCAACTTGCCCCACGCTGAAGTCCATACCATCGTGCTGCCCCACGCGATAGCGTTCAACTCGACCGCGGCCCCACAAGCAGTCAGACGCATCGAGCGTGCGCTTGGAAGAAATGGGGTGAGCGCGGCGGCTGGCCTTTTCGACCTTGCGCAGCAAAACGGTGCCCCGGTGGCATTGAAGGATATTGGCATGCGGCACGAGGATCTCGACAAGGCTTCTTACATTGCGGTTGCCAACCCATATTGGAACCCGCGTCCGATCGGCAGCGCCCAGCGCGCCGAGATCCGCGATCTGCTGCAGCACGCCTATGAAGGCGTGAGGCCGAGTTCGATTGGCGCACAAGTGCCTTAACCGCCTGCCTCTCGAGGCAGATTTAACCAACCTTTAGGAGAGCAACATGAAGAGAACCGTCATTCACACGAACAAAGTCCCGCCAGTGAAGGTACCGCTGTCACAAGGCATCAAGGTTGGCGACTGGATCTACACGTCCGGCATGCTCGGTATGGATCCCGCCACGGGGCAACTGGCTGTGGGCGGCATGGAGGCGGAAACGCGCCAGGTCTGTGAGAACCTGAAAGCCGTTCTCGAAGCCGGTGGTTCGTCGCTTCAAGATGTCCACAAGGTGGTCATCTATGTTGCGGACCTTGCGGAAATGTTGCCGATGAACAAGGTGTTCAGCGAGTATTTCCCGAACGATCCGCCGGCGCGTACGACGTTCCAGGCGGCAGCGCTGGTCATGGGCGCCCGGGTGGAGATCGAGGCGATCGCCACCGTCAAGGACTGACCAGGCCAATCAAAGCCCCGCCGACGGGAGCCATGAGGCTCCCGTCGGTGGTGATTCGATACGCCGGCATATCGCGACCATCATCAACGCCCAGGCTCCACGACCTCGAGTAAAGGGACCTGGACGAGTCAAGGCAAGCAAAGCCGATCGTCGGCGGTGTCCGATGTCCGGTGGCCTTTGTTTTCCCCGAAGAGCTGCGCGGTTGAACGCCGCGCTCTTGGGGCTTCTTCGATATTGCGAGCGTCAACCCGCCGACTGCGATGTTCCCTGTCCACGGCACTTGCGAGGATGCGATATCCCAAAATGCTCTACACATTCTTTTTGATCGACAAGCCTGGTTCGAAGGAGCTACGCCTGCAACTTCGGCCCGCCCACAAAGCATATCTGGCCCAGGTAGCTGACCGGATCGCCTTTGCCGGCCCCCTTCTCACGGACGACGGAACGTCGATGATCGGTAGCTTGCTGTCGATCGAGTTCGCCTCCCGGGACGATGCACTCACATGGCTCAATGACGAGCCGTTCACGCACGCTGGCGTCTATGCATCAAGCAGTATCCATGCCTTCCAGAATCTATGGCCTCAGAAGGCGGGCTTTCCGCCCGCAAAGTAAGCGTCATGGAGAGCAATGTGATCAAACACATCGTCATGTGGAAGCTGCGCGGCGAAACGCCTGAACAGCGTCGGCAAAACGCTGGCCAGCTCGCGGAGAGCTTCCACAGCCTTCGCGGGCGAATACCCGGCCTTCTGCACCTGGAAATTGGAATCGATACAAGCGGCGTGGACTATGCGTGCGACGTCGTGCTGTACAGCGAATTCGCCTCCCAAGCAGACCTGGAGGCCTACGCGAGTCACCCCGAACACCTGCGCGTGAAGCGCGAAGTTGGCAATCTGCGTATCGCGCGGCACCAGGTGGATTACTTCACTACAAGACTCGCGGCATAGGTCCGCGGACCTCGTCTAATTTCGACTGGAAACCCGATGAACATTCTTGGCCTGTCCGGCAGCCTCCGCGCCGGCTCTTACAACACGCTGGCACTCAAAGCAGCTCAGAAACTCGCGCCTTCAGGAATCAGGATCGAGATCGCAAGCATCGGCGATGTTCCCATCTACAACGACGATCAGCGCGTTCAGGGTGAGCCCGCCGCCGTCGCAGCGCTGAAGGAAAAAGTGCGCCGCGCGGATGGACTGCTGATCGCCACACCAGAATACAACTTCTCCATCCCCGGAGTGCTGAAGAACACTCTCGATTGGATGTCGCGCCCGCCGGAGCCCCCCTTCACAGGCAAAGTCGTCGGCATCATCGGCGCGAGCCCCGGGCCAGTCGGGACGGCGCGCGTGCAGTACGACCTGCGCAAGGTCCTGGTGTTCATGGATGCGTTCACGGTGAACAAGCCCGAGGTGTTCATCAATCATTGCGCGGACAAGTTCGATGCGCAAGGACAGTTCACCGATGAGGGTGGCAGCAAGCTCATCATTGATTTGCTGCTTGCCATGCAGGCCCTGAAACAGCGGCTCGGCTAAGCCATGATCGACGATCCAGTACGGCTGCTCTCCATCCTCTGCGGATTGATGTTCATCCCGCACAGCGTTGCGAAGTTCACTGCGCGCCAAGCCGTGGACAAGGTCTTCGAGTCCGCAGGATTGCGCCCAGTCGCCTTCTTCGTCATCGTGTCGCTGATCATTGAAATCATTGCGACTATCGGTCTCGTGTTCAACCTGCTGCAGCCATACACCGCGTGGCTTGGGGCATTGTTCATGCTTTCCGCGGGAGCGGCCTCGTACAAGATCTCGGGCGGTAAATGGAACTGGAGCCTGGGGGGCTGCGAACTGCATGTCTTCTGGGCACTCTGCATGGTGATCGTCGCCATCCATGGCTGATGTGGCGGGCCAATCCGTTCCCCACTTGTCCGTCGCGACGTCAACTGCGCCTTTTACCCGTGCGGCGTTGACCAGGATCTCGTGGGGATCGCCTTCCAATTGAACGGTCGGAGCCGATCTTGTGATCGGCAATCTACAGATCGACGGCGGATCTCAGCTTTTTCAAGCTGGTGAAACCGTCGGGTCCGATGTCCTTCCTGGAAATATCAGGGCTGAGGACTTCGACTTGGAAGGAAACGCGCGGTTGACGAGCTGACTCAATTCTTCCGATCTTCGTAAATCTCAATTCCAAGTTCCGTTCTTCTCTAAAGAATGTCGAAATCGTAGATTCCGTCTCATGGCGCCAGTTATGGCACATCGCATTCCCATCCAACCATACGATCATGAGGTCAGAATGAGTTCTGCTATCACCCGCCGTACCGCATTTGCATTTGCCGCGGCAACATACTTGGCTGGAGCCGCTGGCGCCCGTGAAAGATCAGCAATTTTCGATCGGGGCGCCGAGCTGATGGCACCGCTGGCACCGCCCCCTCGCAAGCTTCTGATTCGAGGCGCCACGATCATCAGCATGGATGACAAAGTCGGCAATATGCCCAAGGGAGACATCCTGATTGCCGACGGCGCCATTGCTGCCATCGGCGTGAACCTTGATGCTGGCGGAGCCGAAGTAATCAACGCCGCGGACATGATCGCCATTCCAGGCATGGTCGATACTCATCGCCATTCCTGGGAAGGCCAACTGCGTCGCATTAACCCCAATGCGGCAACGCTTGAGGACTATAGCAACGCTACCCACCTCTCATTTGCCAAGTACTACCGCCCGCGCGACATCTACGTAGGCAACATGATCACGGCGCTGGGTTGCATCGATGCCGGTATCACTACCGTGGTCGACGATTCGCACAACAGCCGTACGGCCGCGCACTCCGACGCCGCAGTTGACGCACTGCTCGAGTCAGGCATCCGGGCAGTGCACGTCACCGGGGCGCCGGTCGCGGGCGATTGGGATACGGCACATTGGCCGGGCAACCTTGCACGTTTGCATGCCAAGTACCTCGCCAATCGGCCTGCAGGCTTGTTGACACTTGGCGTGATGGACGCCTTTCCAAAGCTTGAAACGGACCAGTGGGCCATTGCACGGGAACTGGGCGCTGTCATCGTGACCGAGTTCATTGGCGCCGACCTGGCAGCCCAACTTCCGGACCTGCACCGCAAGGGGCTGCTACGTAGCGACAACATCTTCAACCACTGCATCGGCCTGCCGGAATCCGCCTGGAAGATCTTGCGCGAAGCAGGTGTGCGCGTCAGCGTGACCCCACGTTCAGATGCCCACTACGGCATCGAGGATGGCATGAATGCGTGGCAGAAGGCGCTCGAGCATGGCATTCGCCCTGGCTTGAGCGTCGATAACGAGACCTCCTACAGCGGTGACATGTTCATGGAGATGCGCGTGGCCTTCTATCTGCGACGGGTGCTGGGACACGGTGGCAATCCCGATGTGTCTGCATCGACAAATGCCTCCCGGTTGCTGCAGGCTGCCACGATCGACGGCGCAGCAACTGCGGGACTGGAAAAGCGCACTGGCAGCCTGACACCGGGCAAGCAGGCCGACGTGGTTCTGATCCGAACGAGGGACCTCAACATCTACCCGGTCAACAACGCGATCGGTACCGTGGTGCACGCGGCTGAGCGCAGCAATGTCGATACCGTCATCATCGGTGGGCGGCTGCGCAAACGTGATGGCGTCGTGCTGGGCGTAGATCGAGCAAAACTGCGCGCCGCGATCGACGAGTCCCGCGCTTATCTGTTCAATGCCGCCGGCTACAAGCCAGATCCATTTTCGGAATCGTTCATGCCGCTCCGCCGTATGTAAGCAACGCTTGGGGACATCGCAGCGCTGGTGTCCTCCATCGTCGGCTACCGGCGGGCTCTACTCAAAGTTGAACTCCACGCGTTAGCGCTCCGTCAACTACCAAGTTGGTGCCGGTAATGAAACTCGCCGCCGGACTGGCGAGAAACACCGCCGCATTGGCCATTTCCTGAGGCGTGCCCATCCGCCCTGTTGGATTCAGCGCGAGGGCTTCCGCAAACAGCTTGGGATTGTCAGTCTCGATCTGAGTCCAGACGCCGCCGGGAAAGTATGTGTTTCCCGGTGAGACCGAATTGGCACGGATGCCCTTACCCGCCAGATGAAAAGCCAAGCCTTGTGTGTAGTGCACGATCGCGGCCTTGAACGCGCCGTACGGCCCAGAGGCAAAGTCGATCTCTCGCGCGGAGACGCTGGCGATGGTGACCAAGGCCGCGTGTGCACTCTTTTCCAGCGAAGGCATGGCCGCGTCAACCAAACGGACCGTGCCCATCAAGTCCACCTCGAACCCGTTGCGCCAGGCAGCTTCGTCGTGCGAGATGGCGAGCGCACTGACATTGGCGACGACAATGTCTATGCCGCCAAAATCGGCGTTGATTTCGGCAATCCAAGCTTTGAGTGAGTCGCCATCGCTCACATCCAGTGCGTGGCCCCGAACCTTCGCGCCGCCGGCCGAGAGTTCAGCTTGCACTTGTGCGACTTCGGCGCCATGGCGCGCGCAAAAAGCGACCCTTGCTCCCTCAGCCAGAAGCGTTTCAACGATCGCTCGTCCAATGCCCTTGGTGCCGCCGGTGACAACGGCTTTCAATCCTTGCAATCGCAGGTCCACATCGATCTCCTATGCCTTGAACAGCTGACTCAAGCCAGGTCGGCGAGGTACTTCTTCTCCACGCCGGCGGCCACCGAGTACTTGGGGTCCACAAAGTTGCCCAGGCGAACCTTGCCGCACTGACTGAGCATCATGTAGGCATCCCACTGGTCGTAGCCGTACTCCTGGGCCATCCAGAGCACCAGTTCACGGTAGGCGATGCGGGTAGCGTCCTCGAGCGGCCGGGCACTTCCGATCACCATGATCTTGTCCTCCGTTTCCAGACGGGGCCAATCAATCTCCCAAGCCTTGATGAGGTCTACGTGAATCGTGGTTCGGCTCGCGTACTCCACCGCCGTGCCGCAGACCTCACCGTCGCCTTGGCAGGCGTGCGCATCACCAATGAACAGCCGCGCGCCGGGCGAACGAACCGGCAGGTAGGTGATGCTGCCCGGCCCCATGTCGGGGATGTCCATGTTGCCCCCGTGGTTGTCGGGGGTGAGCGAATTGATGGAGTCGATCTCGGGCGAGAGGCTCAGGGTGCCGATATGCGGCCGGTAAGGCAGCGTGACGCGGCGACTCCAGTAGACGCCGTCTTCATCGAGGTCGATCTTGCGAGTGATCTCCGGCAGCGGATCGTTGAGCAGTGCCGTGAAGTCCGTGGCTGCGAGTCCACCAAAGCGCGGGATCAGGCAACAAGTGCCTCGGGGGTTGGCGCCGCGCGGCAACATCGACTCGATGTAGACCGCCACCACGTCGCCCTTTTCAGCACCCTCGATCATGATCGGGCCGCTTTGGGGATTGAGGAACGGAACTCGCAGCTTCTGGCTGGGGAGGTCCTGTTCGGTCTGGATCTTCCCGTCGAACGCATCACGGGTGTCCACGACGATACGGTCACCCGGTGCGACTTGCATCACCGGCTGCGAGTAGGGGCCGATCGTGTAGTGAAAGGTGCCTTGGCGGGCCTCGCTCAACTCATGAGTCTGCCCCACTTCACCGCGGGCGACACCTCGCATGTGCATGATCGATTGTTTGAGCCAGTCCATTGTCTTTTCCTTGCTTTGGTTAGGTTGAAATCAGGGAGAGGTCTGCCGGGCTGGTCAGACCGAAATCAGAGAACGAATGTCGGTGGCCGCCATGTCACGGCCTTCACCACAGGCCGCGACCTGACCTCGCACGAGCACAGTGAAATGGTCAGCCACCGATTCGGCAAAGTCGACGTATTGCTCCACCAGAAGAATCGATAGCTGCCCCTTGAGCGAGGCGATGACGGCCTGGATCTCCTGCACGATGGAGGGCTGGATGCCTTCCGTGGGTTCATCGAGAATCAGCAGCGTTGGCTGGGTCAGTAGCGCCCGCGCAATGGCCAACTGCTGTTGTTGACCGCCCGAGAGATTCCCGGCCAACCGCTGCCCCATGCTCTTGAGCACGGGAAACAGGTTCACGACGTCTTCGTAGGTGTGGCGGGGCCGGCGGTCCGGTCCGGCACCGTCTCCATGCCCTACTGGCCTGCGCCGCCGCTCAGCGGTGATTTCGCCCACGAGCAGGTTTTCACGCACCGTGAGTTCTGGAAACACCTCGCGGCCCTGAGGCACGTAGCCCATGCCTGCCTGCGCGCGGGCTTCGGGTGTCCACGATGCCACCTCCTGACCACCCAACATTACCTGGCCCGAACGAATGGGCAGCAGTCCCATGAGGCAGCGCAAAAGAGTGGTCTTGCCGACGCCGTTTCGCCCGAGCAGCACCGTGCAGCCGCCATCAGCCACCTGCAGGCTCACCTGCCGCAAAACGTGGCTGCTGCCGTAGTACTGGTTCAGTCCTTCAATCTTGAGCATCACCATCACCTTCCCAGATAGACCTGGATGACCTTCGCGTTGGTTCGCACCGCCTGCATCGACCCTTCGCCCAGCAGCCGCCCTTCGTGCAGCACGCTCACCAGATCGGCCACGCGACCGACAAACTCCATGTCGTGTTCGACGACCACGATGGCCCGGGCGGGGGAACGCAGAGAGGCAATCAACTCGACCGTTCGCTCGGATTCCGCCTCGGTCATGCCCGCCACCGGCTCGTCCAGCAACAACACCTTGGGCTCGGCCACAAGCAACATGCCGATCTCCAGCCACTGCTTCTGGCCGTGCGAGAGTTCGGCCGCCTTGCGCTGGCGCTCTTCCTGCAATCCAATGGTCACGAGCACCTCATCGATGCGCTCCCGCTGCACCGCGCTCAGCCGCGACATCACCATCGCGCCCCAGCCCAACCCGCGCCGCACGGCCAGTTCGAGGTTCTGCGCCACCGGCAACGCCTCGAAGACGCTGGGTTTCTGAAATTTGCGTCCGATGCCGCTGCGCGCGATTTCGGCCTCGCCGCGCACGGCCAGATCCAGCGTGCGGTCCAGAAAAACCTCGCCACTGTTGGGTCGTGTCTTGCCGGTGATGACGTCCATCAAGGTGGTCTTGCCAGCGCCATTCGGCCCAATCAGGGCACGTGTTTCGCCGTAACGGATTTCCAGTGTGAGATCGGTGATGGCCGCGAAGCCCCCGAAACGAACGTTCAGCCCGTTGATGTACAAGGCGGTCGTCTGGCTCATGACACAGCCTTCCAGGCACGCAACTGCTGCAAACCGCCCCACAGCCCGTTTTGCAAGGCCACCGTGATGAGCAGCGTGATGCCAGCCAGCACGAAAGGCCAAGCGCTGGGAATCTCGGCGCTCAGCCAGAACTTGAGGCAGCTGAGGATGACCGCCCCGAGCACCGCACCAGCCAGCGTTCCACGCCCCCCGATGGCCACCCACACCGCGATCTCGACCGAGAGCGTGGGCGAGACGATGCCAGGATTGATGATCCCGACCTGAGGCACGTACAGCATGCCGGCCAGTGCGGCCACGGCAGCCGACAGGCACCAAGCGGCGAGCTTGATGCGGTCGGTCCTGAAACCCAGAAAGCGCAACCGCGCCTCATCGTCCCGCACGGCCACCATGGCTTGCCCGAAGCTGGACAGTGCCAGCCGGCGCAACAGAAAGAACACCGCCGCCAGCACGACGGCCGACAAACTGGCCAACGCTACCTGGGTCGATTCGTGGGCCAGGTTGAAGCCCGCCAGCAGCGTGAAGCCCGTCAAGCCGTTGTTGCCACCGAGACCCAGGTCGTTGTTGAACAGCAGAAGCATCAACGCGTACGTCAAAGCCTGGGTGATGATGGAGAAATACACACCGTTGATGCGGGACCGGAACGCTGCCAGCCCGACCACGCCACCCACCAGCACCGCCAGCACCAAACCCAACAGCAGGGCCATGGGGAGGTCGGCAAAGGGCTTCAGTGCCGCCGGAAATGTGCTCCATCCCATGAACTGCATGAAGTCAGGCAACACCTTCGTGTCTGCATAGGCCGAGTTGAGAAGGTGGAACCCCATCACGTAGCCGCCGATGCCGAAGAAGATGCCGTGTCCTAGGCTCAGCACGCCCAACAGACCCCACACGAAGTCCAGCGCCAGCGCCAGCAGCGCGAAGCACATGATCTGCCCCACCAGATTCACGACGAACAAGGACAGATGCAGCGGGTGGCCGGGGGAAAAGACCGCGTTGAAGAGCGGCAGCACGAACGCCACGCACACCAGCAGCGCAGGCAAGCCGATGCGGCTGGCTGAGCGAAAAGGGGTTCGAGGGGAAAAGACGGAATTCGGCATGGTTCAACCCCGGGTCTTGAGCGCAAAGAGGCCCTGCGGGCGGCGCTGGATGATCAAAACGATGAGCAGCAGTACGGCCACTTTCGCAGCCACAGCGCCATGGAATGGTTCGATCAACTGGTTGACCTCGCCCAGGATCAGGGAGGACACGGCCGTCCCCACCAAACTCCCTGCCCCACCGAGCACCACCACCATGAAGGCATCGATCACGAAGCCGGTGCCCATGGAGGGATTCACGCTGGCGATCTGGGTAAGCACAACGCCAGCCAAGCCGGCCAGGCCGCTGCCCAGTCCGAACGCCAGGCGGTCGATGGAAGACGCGGGAATGCCCAGTGCCCGTGCAGTATCCCGCCGCTGCGTTGTGGCGCGGATCAACAGACCGAACCGTGTTTGGCGGATCAGTGCGTAGGCAGTCGCAAAAATGACCAGCCCCAGTGCGATGGCGAACACGCGATTCCAAGTGACAAAGAAACCGGGATACAACTGCACCCCTCCCTGCAAGAACGACGGTGTGATGAACTCGACGTTCTGCGAGCCGAAGAGGATCTGTACCAGCTTGATCAAGGCGATGCTGACCGCCCACGTCGCCAACAGCGTCTCCAGCGGCCTTTTGTAGAGGTGTCGGATGATGGTCATCTCGAGCACGATCCCGATCAGCGCACACACGAGGAAAGCAAAGGGAATGGCGAGGAACACATACGCATCGAACCAACCAGGCGCGTGAGCCTGAAGCCATTTTTCGACCACATAGGTGGCATACGCACCGATCATGATGAATTCGCCGTGCGCGAGGTTGATCACACCGAGCAAGCCAAACACGATCGACAGACCCAGTGCGGTGATGAGAAGAACCCCCGCATAGCTCAGGCCGCTGAAGAAGATCGAAGCGGCCCTCCCTACCTCCAGTGCACGATCAATCTGCGACAGTGACTGCGTCAGTGCCGCGCGCTCGCCGGCACTCATATCCGGGCGATCCTCTTGGTACTTTTGCAAGAGAGAGCGTGTGCTTTCGCTGGGCGCTTTACCCATGGCGCGTATGGCTTCGACGCGCACTTCCACTGACCCGCTGGCGAGGCTGCGCTTGGCCAGGGCGAGCTCGAGCGTCGCGATGACTTCAGGGTCCGCAGCCTTGGACAATGCCAACCGCACGAGGGGCTCGTTGATCTGTGCGTATGCCTGGCTCATGCGCTGGGCCGCCGCTCGGCGAATGAGCACGTCGGGACTGAAAAGCTCTATCTCTGCCTGCGACGTTTTCAGCAGTCGCGCCAACACCAGCGTAGGCACCATGGGCAATTCATCGACGGCCTCGGTGACGGGTTCGAACGTAGCCGCGTCCACAACGCCGTGGTCCACCTTGAACACCGGGGCACCTTGCGCGCGGCAGATCACCGCCACGGCTTGAAGCCGCTCCAGCAATGTCTTGCCCCAGGCGGCGTCCTCCGAAGAGGCGCCAACCACCGCTTGAACGATGCGATCCAGGGCGCCGCGATACGACCCAGGATCGGTACAGATGGACGCGACGATAGAGCTGCGCTCTTGCGCGGGCATGGCTGCCTGTGCCTGCAGCAATGGTCCGCACAGGCACGCGAGCATCAGATGCTGGAACCAGCGGCGCCAACGCGCTGTTCCGCGCAATGGTTCGAACAAAGACTTCATGAGAGAGCTCCACAGTCAGGAGATCCGACGTGCCGTGCACGTCGGCCGCGCGCAGGCGCGATCACGCCTTGACGAAAGGGCTGTAGGGAACCGGCGCAACGATGTCCTTGGACTTCCAGAGAATGTCGAAGCCTTGCTTGGCGTTGATGGAGCCGATCATGGTGCCGCGCCACAGGTATTGATTGGTCGCATCCATCTTCGCGACGTAACCTGCAGGATCCGCGACCGTCATGCCCGCCATGGCTTTGCGTACGGCCGCGGGCTCGAACGACTTTGCTTTGGTAACAGCCTGCGCCCATAGCTGGATTCCCATTACCGTGCTCACCATGGGATCGATCACCATGTCAGGGCGGTGCTTGAGTTGTTTGGCCTTGACATAGCTCGCCCAGTCGGACTTGAGCTGGCGATTTGCAGGGGTGTCGACGTTCTGGAAGTAGCACCAGCAACTCAGATGCCCCGTGAGTGGCGCCGTGTCCAGCCCTTCGAGATCGCTGTCCACCACGTCCAGGCCGAGGATCGGGATGTCTGTGGCACGAATGCCCTGGTTGATGGCCTCTTTGAACATCGCGGGAATCGAATCTCCCACCACTGTCAGCACCACGATGGCCTGGCCGCCGGGCTGCGCCGCGAAGGCCTTGATGTCGCGCACGATCGACTGAAAGTTCGAATGGCTGAAGGGAACGTACTGCTCGCGGATAGCACTGTTGGGCACACCCTTGGTCGTGAGGTAACCCTTGAGCATTTTGTTGATGGTGCGCGGCCAAACATAGTCGCTGCCCAACATGAAGAATCGCTTGGCCTCACCGCCTTGGGGGGTCATCAGGTATTCAACTGCAGGAAGCACAGAGCTGCTGGGCGGAGAGTTGAGGTAGACGACGTTCTTGGATTGCTCCTCGCCCTCGAAATGCAGCGGATAGAACAACAGGCTGTCTTGCGCCTCCACTACAGGCAACACCGACTTGCGCGAAACCGAGGTCCAGCAACCGAAGATGGCCGCCACCTTCTCGCTGAGGATCAACTGCTTGCTCATCTGTGCATACATCGGCCAGTCGCTCGCGGGATCCACCACGACACCTTCGACCTTGCGCCCCATCACACCACCTTTGGCGTTGATCTGATCGATCGTCATCAGCGAGATGTCCTTCAGCAACGACTCGTTGTTCGCCATGGCGCCAGATTGAGAGAACAGCAGACCCAGCTTGACGGGACCACTACCCGAAGGTGTTGCCGCGAGCGCGGTCTGGGAAAGATTGCCAGCCGACACCGCCACGACACCCGATCCCACTGCAGACAGAAAATTTCGTCTTTTCATTGCTTCACTCCGACTGAAGAAATTCGCGAACAAAAAAAAGAGCCCGCACCCCTCGGAGGGGTCGGGCTCTTTTGCCGTTGTCGCCATGGACGCCTTTGTCCGCAGCAACGTGTCCTGGATGCTTGACGATGGTGCGCATCCCAGAGACTGCTTCCACGATGCAAACGGCGTGCCACCCTTCAACACGGCTGCATGTAAATGGTCCTCACCTTGCGCGTCTGCGTGCTTCTCTCACAGGTGGATCGACGGGAGCCGATGGCTCGCTTCTTGCGCCGAGGTCTGCTCCACAGCGGCATGCACCGCGTCCGCGCACCCACACCGCACCATCGCGGTGCTGCATGGTGAACCAGCACAGCACATTCATACACATGGCACCCATCGAGATCGGCGTTCTTTATTCTTCAACCGGCGTAACGGCAGCTGTCGAGGAAACGCAGCGCAGAGCCGTGTTGATGGCCATCGAGGAAATCAACGACGCCGGCGGCGTGCTCGGCAGAGAGATCGTCCCGGTGTGTGTCGATCCCGCATCCAACCCGCGTCTGTATGGGCAGTTGAGTGAGCAACTCATCATTGAAAGCGGCATTCGTCTGTTCCTGGGTTGCTATATGTCGAGCAGCCGGAAGGCAGTCATTCCGTTGGTGGAACGACACGACGCGCTGCTGTTCTACGGCACTGCCTACGAGGGCTTCGAATTCAGCCGCAATGTCTTCTACGGCGGTGCCGTGCCCAACCAGAACATCTTGCCGCTCGCGGGCTACATGCTTGAACGCCATGGCAGCCGCGTCGCCCTGATCGGATCGGACTACGTCTGCCCCCACGAAGCCAACCGCGTGATGAGCGAACTCATCCACGAGCGCGGCGGCAGCAAGGCCCTGGAAACCTACCTGCCGCTTGATGCCGGTGCGCGTGACTACGAAGCAGCGGCCCAGGCCATCCGGCGCAGCGGTGTCGATTTCATCTACTCGACCGTGGTGGGTGAAGGAATGGCCCGGCTGCACAGAGCACTGGAACGCGCCGGCATCGATCGTCAAAGGGTGCCGGTTGCCAGCCATATGAGTTGCGAGGCCGACGTCCAGGCCATCGGCACCGAACTGGCAGAGGGGCTGATCACCTGCTCGACCTACTTCGAGTCTGTGGACACGGAAGCCAACGGCAAAGCCATCCAGCGTTATCGCCAGCGTTTTGGGGCCGACGCACGCACCAATGCCTCCTGGGAGGCGGCCTACGTGCAAACCCATTTGCTCGTCCGAGCCATAGGCGTAAGCGGCAGCACGGAGCCGGTTCATATCTCGCGCGCCATGGCGGGCCTTGAAATGGATGCGCCTCAAGGGCGCATCTGCGTGGACGGCAACAACCACCACACCCACTTGAACCCTCGTATTGGACGCTGCAATGCCAACGGCAGTTTCGACATCCTGGCGGAAGCGCCCGAACCCGTGATTGCGGACCCTTACGTCATGTCGCATGTCCCCCCCGCTTGGGCAGGCCGTCCGTACCCGCGATACAACGGCACAGGCAAGGTTGCAGTGGGGGCCGCATGACCAGAATCAACGAAAGCCAGGTCATCTTCAAAGACATCCGCCTGCTGCAGCTGCTGGTAATCCACCCCGATGACGCAGACCGGGAGGAACTCACGGCCCAGCTTTCGCGCATTGGGTGTTCGTTCAGCTGCACATGGCCGGCGCTAGACACTCTGCCGCAGGGGACCGACATGGTCCTCATGTCCGTTCACCCCGACACACTGTCGCAGCCCTGCTCATGGCTTGAAAGGCCGAATGCACCTCCCGTCATTCCCATCGTTGCGTTCGAGAATCCCATCACCCTTGCGGCGGTATTGCACTTGAACGCATTCACGACGATTGCTTCGCCCGTGAGGCCAGCCGGGGTGCTGACCGCGCTCGCGCTGACACTGCACCAAAGCAAGCAACGCCGATCAAGGGAGCACTACATACAGCGCCTTGAGCAGAAGGCGGCCCACCAGCAAGTCATT
>Ga0207655_1000842_pt1 | contig 32957 bp, 31 predicted proteins | sample KBSM44metaG_FD_184398 | JGI IMG/M metagenome (GOLD analysis project Ga0207655, IMG submission 184398) | Miscanthus rhizosphere microbial communities from Kellogg Biological Station, Michigan, USA - KBS M4-4 metaG (SPAdes) (version 2) | ecosystem: Host-associated > Plants > Roots > Rhizosphere >... | reverse complement strand
TGAGTTACGCGCTTTCGCTTGCTAACTCGAGGTGGCGTATATTACGCTTTCCTCATTCAGAGTCAAGCAATTATTTTCGCTTTTCTCTGTCAGAATTTCCGGAGAAACCCTGCTGACCCGGCGGCTTACTTGCCGTTGTTCCGTGTCGATGGAGGCGCATTATAGGGAGCTGCCGAGGAATGACAAGCGGAAAAATGCATTTTTATTTCAACCGCTCACCTTTTCGCCTCAACGGCTATTTATTCTGCTTTTTGATAGCCGCGGGCAGGGCTGCCAGGCTATCAATCACCCAATCTGCTGCATTTTCGGCCTCATCGGTAACAGGCTTGCCTGTACGCACTAAGACTTTCGTTCCTACACCTGCAGCTGCGGCGGCCTGCATATCTTCAACTTTGTCACCAACCATAAAGGAGGCATCCATATCGATATGCAGAAAATCACGGGCAGAGATAAGCATTCCAGGGTGCGGTTTACGGCAATCGCATACCTGCCGGTATTCTTCTACTGTTCCCTGCGGGTGATGTGGGCAGTAATAGATGCCATCGAGATCTACACCCCGATCCGCCAGCGACCAGTCCATCCACTCGGTTAATGTTTCAAACTGCGCTTCGGTAAACTTACCGCGAGCAATGCCGGACTGGTTCGTTACCAGTACCAGCGCATAACCCATCTCTTTTAACTCGCGCATGGCATCAATAGCGCCTTCGATAAACTCAAATGCGTCAATTTCGTGAACGTAACCATGATCGACATTAATGGTGCCATCACGGTCTAAGAAAATTGCGGGAACGGTTTTTGCCACCGGTTTGCTCCTGAATAAGGCATGTGAGCCTATTATCTCATGTTTGATGCGCCAATAAAGTGCTCATTATCGCTGCCCCGGATTGATTTAGACGTCTGGATGCCTTAACATCCATTTCATTGACGGTCGCTGCACTCTGCAGCAGCAGAAAATTCCACGGCAAATCACCTTACGATAATAAATAGCTAATGATAAAACTTTCAAACATCACCAAAGTGTTCCAGCAGGGCCACAGAACAATTCAGGCATTGAATAATGTCAGCCTGCATGTGCCTGCCGGACAAATCTATGGCGTCATCGGTGCCTCCGGTGCGGGTAAAAGTACCCTGATCCGCTGCGTCAACTTACTCGAGCGCCCAACCCAGGGAAGCGTGCTGGTTGCTGGACAGGATTTAACGGCCCTTTCTGAATCACAATTAACTAAAGCACGTCGTCAGATTGGTATGATTTTCCAGCACTTTAATCTGCTGGCTTCCCGGACTGTATTTGGTAACGTGGCGCTACCGCTGGAACTCGACAATACGCCTAAAGAAGAAATCAAACGCCGCGTGACGGAACTGCTTGACCTCGTCGGCCTGTCGGATAAGCACGATAGCTATCCAGCCAATTTATCTGGAGGACAGAAGCAGCGCGTGGCCATTGCCCGTGCGCTGGCCAGTAATCCAAAAGTATTGCTGTGTGATGAAGCCACTAGCGCCCTGGATCCGGCAACCACTCGTTCTATTCTCGAACTGCTGAAAGACATTAACCGCCGTCTGGGTCTGACCATTCTGCTGATCACCCACGAGATGGACGTGGTTAAGCGCATTTGTGACTGCGTAGCTGTTATCAGCAACGGTGAGTTGATTGAGCAGGACACGGTGAGTGAAGTGTTCTCCCATCCGAAAACACCACTGGCACAACAGTTCATTCAGTCCACCCTGCATTTGGACATTCCGGAAGACTATCTGGCGCGCCTGAAACCAGAAGCGCAGGCAGACAGTGTGCCCATGCTGCGTATGGAATTTACCGGGCAGTCCGTTGATGCCCCGCTGCTCTCGGAAACAGCACGCCGCTTTAACGTCAACAACAACATTATTAGCGCGCAGATGGATTACGCCGGTGGCGTGAAGTTCGGCATCATGCTAACTGAAATGCACGGCACACAAAACGATACGCAAGCCGCGATTGCCTGGCTGCAAGAACACCATGTGAAAGTAGAGGTACTGGGTTATGTCTGAGCCAATGATGTGGTTACTGGCGCGCGGCGTCTGGGAAACGTTGGCAATGACCTTTGTTTCCGGTTTCTTCGGTTTCGTACTAGGTCTGCCGGTTGGCGTACTGCTGTACGTTACACGTCCGGGCCAAATTGCTGAAAACGTGAAGCTGTACCGCACGCTCTCCGCGCTGGTCAACATCTTCCGTTCTATTCCGTTCATTATCCTGCTGGTGTGGATGATTCCATTTACGCGCGTGATTGTTGGCACCTCCATCGGCCTGCAGGCGGCGATTGTTCCCCTGACCGTGGGCGCCGCACCGTTTATTGCCCGCATGGTGGAAAACGCGTTGCTGGAAATACCGACCGGCCTGATTGAAGCCTCACGCGCTATGGGTGCCACGGTCATGCAGATCGTGCGTAAAGTCCTGCTGCCAGAAGCGATGCCGGGTCTGGTGAATGCAGCAACCATCACGCTGATTACCCTGGTGGGTTACTCCGCGATGGGCGGGGCTGTCGGTGCCGGTGGTCTGGGTCAGATTGGCTATCAGTACGGTTACATTGGTTATAACGCTACGGTTATGAATACCGTTCTGGTATTACTGGTGGTTCTGGTTTATTTAATTCAATTCTCTGGCGATCGTATCGTCCGGGCTGTCACTCACAAGTAACGTTACACACAACAAACAACTCTAAGAGTTAAGGAAAGAAAATGGCGTTCAAGATTAAAACCTTTGCGGCCCTGGGTGCCCTGATTGGTTCTCTGGCACTGGTGGGTTGTGGTCCGGATCAGAAAGACCCTAACCACATCAAAGTCGGCGTGATTGTGGGTTCAGAACAGCAGGTCGCTGAAGTTGCCCAGAAAGTGGCCAAAGAGAAGTATGGCCTCGACGTTGAGCTGGTGACCTTCAACGATTACGTTCTGCCGAACGAAGCGCTGAGTAAAGGCGATATCGATGCCAACGCCTTCCAACATAAACCTTACCTGGATCAGCAGATTAAAGACCGCGGTTACAAACTGGTTCCGGTCGGCAGCACCTTTGTTTATCCGATTGCCGGTTACTCCAAGAAAATCAAATCTCTGGACGAACTGCAGCCAGGCTCTCAGGTTGCCGTGCCTAACGATCCAACCAACCTCGGCCGCTCCCTGCTGCTGCTGCAGAAAGTGGGCCTGATCAAACTGAAAGATGGTGTTGGTCTGCTGCCAACCGTTCTGGACGTGACTGAGAACCCGAAAAACCTGAAAATTGTTGAGCTGGAAGCCCCACAGCTGCCGCGTTCCCTGGACGATGCGCAGATTGCTCTGGCGGTTATCAACACCACTTACGCCAGCCAGATTGGCCTGACCCCAGCGAAAGACGGCATCTTTGTTGAAGACAAAGACTCCCCGTACGTGAACCTGATCGTCAGCCGTGAAGATAACAAAGACGCGGAAAACGTGAAGAAATTCGTTGAAGCGTATCAGTCTGACGAAGTGTACGAAGCGGCCAACAAGATCTTCAATGGTGGCGCGGTTAAAGGCTGGTAATCTTTTCTCAAAGTAATATCATTCAGGACGGGCTTTACGCCCGTCTTGTCATTTCTGCTGGCACCTGATTCAATAAGCCCCGGTTTTTATATTCATTGAGGAAATACTATGCGTGCTTTACCGGTCTGTTTTTTAGCGCTGATCCTGAGCGGCTGTTCCATGTTAAACAGATCTCCCGTAGAACCTGTACAAAGCACTGCAACTCCGCCAAAAACCGAGCCCGCTAAGCCGAAAGCGCCACGCCCTGCTCCGGTAAGAATTTACAACAGCGCCGAAGAACTGGTGGGTAAGCCGTTCCGCGATCTCGGCGAAGTCAGCGGTGAATCCTGCCAGGCCTCTAATCAGGACTCTCCGCCAAATATCCCAACCGCCCGTAAGCGTCTGCAGATAAACGCCGCAAAAATGAAGGCCAATGGGGTTCTGCTGCACAGTTGTGAAGTCACCAGCGGCACGCCGGGTTGCTATCGTCAGGCCGTTTGCCTTGGAACTGCTCTCAACGTTTCGGCGAAATGAGTGATTTCTCCTTTGAGCAGATAGGCGTTATCTGCTCACCTTATAAAGAGAAGTTTGCCGTCCCACGCCAGCCTGGTCTGGTGCAACACGGCAACGGCGAACTTCACTTGCTCCCGCCCTACAATCAGCCGGATGCCGTGCGCGGCCTGGAAGATTTCAGCCATCTCTGGGTGTTATTCGTCTTTCATCAAACGATGGAAGGCGGCTGGCGACCGACCGTCCGCCCTCCCCGGCTTGGCGGCAATGCCAGAATGGGCGTATTCGCGACCCGTTCCACTTTCCGTCCTAACCCGATCGGCATGTCACTGGTTGAGCTGAAAGGTATTCGCTGTCACAAAGATCAGGTCATTCTACAGTTAGGCAGCCTCGACCTCGTCGACGGCACGCCGGTGGTCGATATCAAGCCTTACCTGCCATTTGCCGAAGCGTTGCCTGAAGCTCAGGCAAGCTATGCCCAGCAGGCACCTGTTGCCAGCGTGAATGTCAGCTTCACCCCCGAGGTGGAACAGCAGTTTCCAGTCCTCGATAAACGTTACCCACATCTGCGCGCCTTTATTACGGATGTACTGGCTCAGGACCCGCGTCCTGCTTACCGGAAAGGGGAGGAAACGGGGAAAGCTTACGCCGTCTGGTTACATGATTTTAACGTCCGCTGGCGCGTTACCGACGCCGGATTCGAAGTCTTTGCATTAGAAGCACGCTAATTTTCTCCTCCTCTCTTTTGACAACTCTGCCAGACTGATAAACTAAACCACATTTTTTGTATCAGGCGGGCATTCTCGCCTGTTCTGCTCGTTCAAATGGAACCGTAATAACATGCGTACTAGTCAATACTTGCTCTCCACGCTGAAGGAGACACCTGCCGACGCCGAGGTTATCAGCCACCAGCTGATGCTGCGCGCCGGGATGATTCGCAAGCTCGCCTCCGGGTTATACACCTGGCTGCCGACAGGCCTGCGCGTCCTGAAAAAAGTCGAAAACATCGTGCGTGAAGAGATGGATAACGCCGGTGCTATCGAGGTGTCGATGCCCGTGGTTCAGCCCGCTGACCTGTGGCAGGAGAGCGGTCGCTGGGAGCAGTACGGCCCGGAACTGCTGCGTATTGTCGATCGCGGTGAGCGCCAGTTTGTCCTCGGCCCAACGCATGAAGAAGTGATCACCGACCTGATTCGTAACGAGCTGAGCTCTTACAAACAGCTACCGCTGAACTTCTATCAGATCCAGACCAAGTTCCGCGATGAAGTCCGCCCACGCTTTGGTGTGATGCGCTCCCGTGAGTTCATCATGAAGGATTCTTACTCCTTCCATACCACTCAGGAATCCTTACAGGAAACCTACGACGCGATGTATGCGGCTTACAGCAAGATCTTCAGCCGTATGGGTCTGGATTTCCGTGCCGTTCAGGCTGATACCGGTTCTATCGGTGGCAGCGCGTCGCATGAGTTCCAGGTTCTGGCGTCCAGCGGTGAAGATGACATTATCTTCTCCAGTGAATCTGACTTTGCAGCCAATATTGAGCTGGCTGAAGCCGTTGCGCCAAAAGAACCCCGCGCGGCAGCGACCCAGGAAATGACCCTGGTCGATACACCAAACGCCAAAACCATCGCCGAGCTGGTTGAGCAGTTCAATCTGCCAATTGAGAAAACCGTGAAAACCCTGCTGGTGAAAGCGGTAGAAGACAGCGCATATCCGCTGGTTGCCCTGCTTGTCCGTGGCGATCACGAACTGAACGAAGTCAAAGCGGAAAAACTGCCGCAGGTGGCAAGCCCGCTGACCTTCGCGACCGAAGCAGAAATTCGTGCGCTGGTTAACGCCGGTCCAGGCTCACTGGGCCCAGTAAATATGAGCATTCCAGTGGTCGTTGACCGTACCGTCGCCGCCATGAGCGATTTCGCTGCGGGCGCTAACATCGACGGTAAACACTACTTCGGCATCAACTGGGATCGCGACGTTGCCACCCCGGAAGTCGCAGACATCCGTAACGTGGTCGCCGGTGACCCAAGCCCGGACGGCAAAGGTACCCTGCTCATCAAGCGCGGTATCGAAGTCGGCCACATCTTCCAGCTTGGCACCAAGTACTCCGAAGCCATGAAAGCGTCCGTTCAGGGTGAAGACGGTCGTAACCAGACCCTGACCATGGGCTGCTACGGGATCGGCGTTACCCGCGTGGTGGCGGCAGCCATCGAGCAGAACCACGACGATCGCGGTATCGTCTGGCCGGACAACATTGCGCCATTCCAGGTGGCCATCCTGCCGATGAATATGCACAAATCCTACCGCGTTCAGGAGCTGGCAGAGAAACTGTACAGCGAGCTGCGCGCCCAGGGGATTGAAGTGCTGATGGACGATCGTAAAGAGCGCCCAGGCGTGATGTTCGCGGACATGGAGCTGATCGGTATCCCACACACCGTGGTTATCGGCGACCGCAACCTCGACAACGATGAGATTGAATACAAATATCGTCGTAACGGTGACAAGCAGATGATTAAAACCGGCGACGTAGTGAGCTACCTGCTGAGCAACATCAAACGCTAATCTCCGTTCTCACGGACAATAAAAAGGCCCGTCACCGTTGGTGACAGGCCTTTTTTTATGACTATGGGGCGATTACTCTTTGCAGGTCTTCTTCGCGTCAAAGTGCGACGATTTGTCCGCTACCAACGTTGTCACCTTCTCGCCGGTATCCGGATTGGCCTGTAGCGTAAAGTGCGCTTCAACCGTCAGCAAAACAGGCTTACTCTCGTTGCCGCGCGCCGCGGCATAACCACGTTCAAGCTGGGCGTTGTTCGCCACCGACACACGTTTACCCGTGGCACAATCGGTAAAGGTGGCCGCATCCGCCATGTAAAAATACATACCGCGCATCGCCATTGGGGTGACAGGCAGGCTTGTTTTGACCGGCTCCAGGGTGTAATTCAGCGAGGAAACGATCGGATTGCCTTCGCGATCCAGCATTTCCAGCTTGTCGCCTTTTGCGCGATAGTATGATTTCTCACCCTTAGTGTCGGTCAGAACCAGCTTCTCGGCGGTGCGCGCCCAGGTGCCATACGACGCAAATGAGGACGGTTCACGCTCCACGCCCTGATAGTGCTCGTTCATCACCCAGGTACCGTCCTTTTCAAGGAACAGGGACGTTTCAATGCCTTCGCAGTCCGCACACGGCAGCACGCCGCGCCAGCTCTGCTGCATCGGCTGCAGGGCCGTTTCTTGCCCTTTGTTCACGGTTTGCTCATCTGAACGATTGTTACAGCCGGGCAATGCACAGAGCATTCCAACAGCCGCGAGGGTCACCAGTACCTTCTTCACCTTAATTTCCTTATGCTTTTCATTCAGTCGATCAGTCACCGGCGTTTCTGACTTTGCCACGCATCGCCTTCACCGAGGACTTTTGCGATTTTGACGCCAGTCGACGCTCTTTCGATGCCCGCGTAGGACGCGTTGCCCGGCGATGTTTTTGTTCTACGGTCAGGCTCTGAATCACCGACACCAGACGCGCGACCGCGGCTTCCCGGTTCATCTCCTGACTGCGATATTCCTGCGCCTTGATAATGATAACGCCGTCAGCGGTTAACAAGTGATGACTGGCGGCCAGCAGGCGCTCTTTATAATACTCTGGCAGGCTGGAGGCCCGGATGTCAAAACGCAAATGAATGGCCGTTGAGGCTTTGTTCACATGCTGTCCGCCGTTGCCCTGCGCCCGAATAGCGGTGATTTCCACTTCTTCGTCAGCCAACGATACCTGACGTGAGATGACAATCATTTTGCCTGCTGCCAATGGGTTGGGATGATTTCCAGATTATTCTTATCATCGGAAAGCCACAGCGTCCCTTCCTGCAAGGTGGCCTGCAGCGTCATATTGCGTGCGGCGAAGGCGGTCAACTGCGCCAGTTGGGTATCATCAAAATACCAGATACTGAGATTGCTAAACCCGGCCAGTGCGGCCTGATTTTGCTGCCACCAGATTTCCGCCGCCCGGCTGTTATAGGTAAACAGCGCGACCTGCTTCGAACGAGAGCAGGCTTTTTTGATCCGGCGTTCTTCCGGTAAGCCTAACTCAATCCACAAATCCACCCCCAGATGATCGTTGAGCAGCCACACTTCCGGCTCGTCATCGGCACTCAGGCCCCGGGTAAATTGCAAACGGTCGTCGGCATACATTATCCATGCCAGCAGACGCAGCATCATGCGCTCTTCGGTTTCGGACGGATGACGAGCCAGCGTCAGGCTGGCATCGAGAAACTGGTTGCGGTCGAGATCGGCAACGTTCACCGTCGCTTTATAAATTGTCGCTTTCAGCGCCATGATTTTACTCCTGAAAATTGGCCGTCATTGTACCTAATTCAGCCACAAAAGGCTGTCGCCAATTCATTGCTGCACAGCTCATCCTGCTGATATTGCTTAAATGAGTATGGTATAGTCACCTTGCTAAACAGAGTTTATCTTCGTAGGCTTAAACTTGCATCCCACAGTTAAGTCAGAACGCTGACAGGAGGGCATGTGGAAAAGTATTGTGAGTTAATACGCAAGCGATATGCGGAAATAGCCAGCGGGGACTTAGGATATATTCCGGATTCGCTGGGTTGTGTGCTAAAAGTATTGAATGAAGTGGCGTCGGACGATGCGATTTCAGAGTCGGTCAGGGAAAAAGCGGCCTATGCGGCGGCAAACTTACTGGTGAGCGATTATGTCAATGAATGAGTCTTATCAACCTATCAACTGTGATGACTATGACAACCTCGAACTCGCCTGCCAGAACCATCTCGTTTTGGCGCTGGAGCTGAAAGATGGCGAAGTGCTGAAGGCGAAAGCCAGTGACTTAGTCTCACGTAAAAACGTCGAGTATCTGGTCGTTGAAGCCTCGGGCGAAAACCGTGAGCTACGACTCGACAAAATAGCCAGCTTCAGTCATCCGGATATCGGTACCGTGGTGGTGAGCGAGGAGTAATCCATAGACGGGCAGTGTTACTGCCCGTTTTTTTGTCTGACGAGCCGTAAACCGGCTTCCCCTTCCCTGTATTGCCCTTCACGCGTGACGAAATACCCGGCCGCTGCGATTAACGTCTCACCATAAAACAGCAGCGGCGCGGTTTCCCGTAGCCACGGAGCCACGCCCATCTCCTGCCAGATTTTTTTAAGCTTACGTCCACCGTGACGCCCAACAATATGCAACGTGCCGGAGGCGGTAAAACGCACACTCACGGGTTCATCGTTCTGCGGCGCACGAATATCGCGGCCCGCCATCAGATGCAATTCACTGGCATCCGGTAACAGCAGCGGATGCGTGATATCTGCCCATTTCATGTTCAGAGAGGCCAGGCGTTCATAAGCCGGGATCCACCACAGTTGCTGCTGAAAGCGGCGGACTTCGAATTGGCCTAAGCAAAGCTGCGGATTGGCATCTTCCCGTGCCAGCGCCACTTCTTGCCAGAGACGCGTCAGCATCGCGCGCGACGGCATCACCGCCTGATGCTGTGCCAGCCAGCGGCGTAACAGCGCTGCCCGCCGAGCTTCACTCACGCTCATCAGCGGTTCGATGGCGAGCTGCCCTTCCGGCCCCATCAACGACATCAACTCTTCGGCAAGCAATTCATCCAGTAGCTGTTCCTGTTCGCCACACAGCGCGGCGCTTCGCGCGGCGGCCTCGGCGAAATGCGGCCAACGCTGCGTCAACAACGGCACCACGCGCAGGCGCAGAAAATTACGATCGTAGGCATCGTCCTGATTGCTTTCATCTTCAATCCAGCGCAACTGATGCGTGACGGCCCAGCGCTCAAGATCCCGCCGTTTTTGGTTTAACAACGGCCGCAACAGTTTGCTGCCCGCGAAATCTGACTCTACCGCCATCGCCGACAGCCCCGCCGGGCCGCTACCGCGTTTGAGTGCCAGGAGCAGCGTTTCGCACTGATCGTCCAGATGCTGCGCAGTGACTAATACCTCACCGGGCTGCAGCGCGGCACGAAACGCGGCATAGCGCGCCTCACGCGCATGGGCTTCAATACCTAACCCTTCCTCTGCCAGGGTGACCTTCACCACCTCAAGCTGCACGCCCCACTGGGCACAAACCAGCTCACAGTGCGCAACCCAGGCATCCGCATAAGCACTTAGCCCATGATGAATATGAATAGCGCGCAGCGCGACGCCCGGCGACTGTTCACGCCAGCTCACCAGTTGGTGTAAAAGCACCGTCGAATCCAGGCCGCCGCTGAAGGCAACCAGCAGCGATCGGTGGGAATGTAGGACGTCGATGACAGATTTCAGGCTCATGATTTATTGCTGATACAGCTCCAGCGGCAGTCCGTCCGGATCGTTGAAAAAAGTAAAACGACGCTCAGTGAAGGGATCGATTCGAATCGCCTCACACTTCACACCGTGGCTTTCGAGATGGGTCACGGCGGCATCGATGTCATCCACGCTAAACGCCAGATGACGCAGGCCGCACGCTTCAGGCCGTGACGGGCGCGCAGGTGGAAAAGGGAACGAAAACAGCTCGATAGTATACTGGCCATTCAACGCCAGATCGCCTTTCCAGGAATCCCGCGCCTCACGGTAGAACTCGCTTTGCAGCGTGAAGCCCAGAATATCGCAATAGAACGCCTTACTGTTGGCATAGTTGCTCGCGATGATAGCGATGTGGTGAACCTGTTTTAAACCCAGCATGTTTTCTCCTTATTGGTCTGCGCAGCACGTTACCTGTGGCAGGGCGACTGACGCAAGCGGTCAGGCATCTTTTAAGACTCGTACCCGGTAGACGCCGTCTTCGTCACGCTTAGCGCCATGAATGTCAGTTTCAAAGCCTGGATAATGCCGACCAATCGAGCACAGCATCAGCAGGAAATCGAGCACGGCGCGGCTTTCTTCGGTGATCATCTCTCCCGGCATCAGCAACGGTACGCCCGGCGGATACGGCAGGATCATGTTAGCCGAGACGCGGCCCACCAGCTGTTCAATCTCAATCGTTTCCACCTCACCTTTGATCTGACGCTGCCAGGCCTGGTGCGGGGTCATTTTCATTTCCGGCAGCACATCGAACGCCCGTAGCATCAGATGCGAGAGCTGATGCTGACGAATAAGCTTATGGATCCCCTGCGCCAGCTCCTGAATGCGCATGTTACGGTAGAAATCAGGATCTTCCGCGTACAGATCCGGCAGCATGTTTTTGACCCGAAGATTCAGATCAAAGGATCGCTTAAACTCGGTCAGGCCACGCAACAGGCCCATCGCCCGGGTTTTGTCGATACCGATACTGAACAGAAACAGCAAATTGTACGGGCCGGTTTTCTCGACCACCACGCCACGCTCGTCGAGGAATTTGGCCACCAGCGCCGCCGGGATCCCCTCGTCGCTCATGGTGCCCTGCTCGTCCATGCCTGGCGTCAGGATGGTGACTTTCACCGGATCGAGGAACATATGATTAGCATCGGCATCCGCGAAGCCGTGCCAGTCTTCACCCGGCGAAACCGGCCAGCACTCGGCCTCATCCACTTTTTCAGGTTGCCAGATATCGAAGAACCAGCCCTCTGACTCCTCGCGCAGCCGCTGTACCTCTTTACGGAAATGCAGCGCACGCTCAACCGAACGGTTGATCAGTCGCTTGCCCGGATTCCCGCGCAGCATCGCCGCTGCCGTTTCGATGGAGGCGACAATCGGATAGCTCGGCGACGTCGAGGTATGCATCATAAAGGCTTCATTGAAGGTGTCTTCGTCGTAATCGCCTTTGATGTGGATAAGCGACGCCTGCGACAGCGCCGCCAACATTTTATGCGTCGACTGCGTTTCATAGATAACCTTGCCCGGGACGCGCTCGCCGCTCATCCCGCTTTTCCCCTGATAAATCGGATGGAAATGGGTATAGGGCACCCACGCAGAATCAAAATGAATCGACGGCACGTCCAGCGTGTCTTTAATCCAGGTGGTGTTGTAAAGCAGCCCGTCGTAGGTGGAATTGGTGATAACGGCATGAACCGGCCACTGCGCGCCCGCTGTCGTCTTCACTTTCTGGCTGATGCTATCGCGAGTGAACTCACGCTTCGGAATACCGCCCAGGATGCCGAGCGCATTGCGCGTGGGCTTCAGCCACAGCGGCACCACGTCGCTCATCATCAGCAAATGCGCCAGCGATTTATGGCAATTACGGTCGATAAGCAGTGTGCTGCCTGACGGTGCTGCGTACATCCCGACAATTTTATTGGAGGTCGAGGTGCCGTTAGTCACCATGTAGCTTTGCTCCGCGCCAAAGGTGCGGGCGATATACTCTTCGGCCTCAAGATGCGGCCCGGTGTGATCAAGCAACGAGCCAAGCTCGGTGACCGAAATAGAGACGTCCGCTTTCAGCGTATTCCCGCCGAAAAAGTCATAGAACAGGCAGCCAACCGGGCTTTTTTGATACGCTGTCCCCGCCATGTGGCCCGGCGTGCAGAAGGTATATTTCCCCTCTTTCACGTAGTTGAATAATGCACGGGTGAACGGCGGGGTGATGTTATCGAGATACTCTTTGGTGTACTGGCCTATGCGCGTGGCGATGTCTTCTTCCGCGCCCAGCGCGTACTCAAAGAACCACAGCGCCATGCGCATATCGTTGATGCTGACGTCCAGCGTCGAATGGGTGTTGATAAATGCATACAGCGGTAGGTATTCATTCAGCTGATTGATGTCGCTGCACAGATCCTCGCCGTATTCATCCCAGTCGAAGATGACCCCGCAGATCCGCGGATTCTGCTCAACAAACTTAATCAGATCGGCGCTGTTTTGCGGCCAGATGATTTTGAACCCTTGCTGGGTCAGCGCCGCTTCAAGATCTTTGATCGGCTGATCTTTGTGGTAGACGCCGTGCGGCCCCATGATGGCAATAATATTCACGCTTTCCTCCTGGAAAATTCCTTCCTTAATCTTATACCTAAAATGATACAGAACACGCCAGCGTCAGACGCTGGCGTGTGTATTACTTAAAGTGCAGTCCAGGCATCTGCCCAGGCAATGCCCGCCCCTGGCTCATAGTAGACCGGGGAATTGTTACACCATCCGCTGCTCGGGAACGGCTTACACTGATACAGCGCCCCATGGTTCATCACGATATCACCGGCGTTCCAGTGGTGAGTGGTGCTCCATGACGGATAGCTGGCGGTCGATCCGCCCTCATCCGCTTTGGCCTTCGCCTTCACATTCAAGGTATAGGTGGTGGTCGCAGTCAGTTTACCATCGCTGACGGTCAGACTTATCGCATACTGAGCATCGGCATCTTTCTCCGGTACCGTAAAGCTGATGTTGGCTTTATCTTTACCGGTAATGCTTTGGCCATTCTGGAAAATCCAGGTGTAGGTCAGCGCATCGCCGTTAGCATCCGATGAACCTTCCGCACTCAGCGCAACCTTACTTCCCGCTTCAACTGCACCTACCGGCCCGGAAATAAACGCTACCGGGGCAACATTACTGTCCGGTTTGGGTTCAGGCGTTGGCTCCGGCGTCGGCGCTGGCGTTGGGGTAGGAGCTGGGGTCGAGCCGCCATCGTCAGTCAGGGTGACGTTGAAGTAGTGCTGAACACACTTGGTGTAATCCCCGGCTTTAAATGCGCTGAATGGCGTCTGGTAGCTGACCAGTTGGCAAGCATATGCCAGACCATTAGGATTCCCCTCGGTCCAGTTCCAGCTCTCTTCCCAGTAGATAGGCAATGCGCCTGAGCCACCTTCATCGAACTGTTTCATGTTCTTACAGCCAAGCACTTCATCTGCCGGAACCGGTACTTTCAGGTAGTTAGCGAACTCTTTGTAGTAGGCAATACGGTTTTGCGACTGCGCCATTTCCGATGACCCGCCGCACTCCACGCCCCCGTTGATGATCTGGATGGTGACGCCAAACCCTGGGACTAAGCCATTGGCCTTATCATGACTGTTTGGCTGCCAGGAGCCGTTGATCACATCCAGCATCCCCGGTTTGGGCGGCTGAGGATAGACGAAGAAGAACAGTGCGCTGGCAAGGTTCAGCCAGGTGTCAGCCACCAGCTCCGGTTTATCCAGCAGCGGGCGCACGTCGCCGTACATGGCGTCAGAGAACGGTCCGTAGTTGTAGTTATAAGAGAGCTGTTTAGCGCCCCGGCCAAAATAGCTCACATAATCGCCGTCTTTATCCTTACCACACGGCCAGGTTTGCCCCTGCCAGGTGTTAGGATTACATTCGCCGTTATAGCCGCCCTTTTGCCCTTCCGTCCAGCCCATCTCGCGCACATAGACCAGCGCCTGTCGCCACTCTGGATCTTCACGCCAATCCTCATGCCCACCGGTTTCCTGTGCAAAATGGGCAAACATGGTAGCCAGTGATTTACGACAGATGGCATCACTGTCCCGCCCATCGGTGTAGGAATCACAAATTGCCGGGAATTTGCCGACCGCTTTCAGGAAGTTTGTGTAGGTATATTCAGGCGCACGCCGGGGGAACAGATACTCCCAGTCTTTGCTGCTAATGATTTTTTCGACGCGTTTGACGTTGGCCGGATTGCCGGCGCTGCCGGGCGCGATGCGCTCCACGTCTTCATTGCTAATGGTACGAATATCCGCTTTCACCGTCTGCATTTGCGGGAAGTTCGTGAGTTCCTGCTCTTTTTTTTGCAGGTCGCTGGCCTTCATTGCGTAAGGCGCGACCGGTTCCGCTTTCAGATTCGTCGCCCAGGAGGCGGGTGTACAAAGCGTCAGCGCCGCCGCCACGGCGCTCAGCCCTATCGTGTTGTTTACTTTCATTGTTAAATCCCCGTAGTAAAAAATACCGCTGCGCCACAAGGCGAAGTCCTTGGTGGCGATAAGGGCATCTTAGGGGAAGCAGAAGAGGGGAATTATCACATTGGCTCACCGCCGCTCTCACGAAATATCAGCAGGTATAAAAACAAAAAAAGGCCGGGATAACCGGCCTTTAGACGTTTTTTTGTGATGCTAAATCAGGCGTAGCCGTAGCTCATCAGACGCTGATAACGACGGTTGAGCAGGTCTTCAGTGCTCAGCACGTCGAGGTCGGCCAAATCTGCCAGCAGTTGGGCTTTCAGGCTTGCCGCCATAGCTTCAGGTTTACGATGCGCGCCACCCAGCGGTTCCGGGATAACGGTATCAATCAGCTTCAGCTCTTTCAGACGTGGCGCAATGATGCCCATCGCTTCTGCGGCCAGTGGCGCTTTATCGGCGCTTTTCCACAGAATAGAGGCACACCCTTCCGGGGAGATAACGGAATAGGTGCTGTACTGCAGCATATTCACTTTATCGCCCACACCAATCGCCAGCGCACCACCGGAACCGCCTTCGCCGATGACGGTACAGATGACCGGCACTTTCAGGCGAGACATTTCACGCAGGTTACGGGCAATCGCCTCAGACTGACCGCGCTCTTCCGCGCCCACGCCAGGGTATGCGCCCGGGGTGTCGATAAAGGTCACGATAGGCATGTTGAAGCGTTCTGCCATTTCCATCAGGCGCAGCGCTTTACGATAGCCTTCTGGGGCTGGCATGCCGAAGTTACGACGAATTTTCTCTTTGGTCTCACGGCCTTTCTGATGACCAATGACCATTACCGGACGCCCATCCAGACGCGCGATACCCCCAACGATAGCTTTGTCGTCGGCATAAGCACGATCGCCCGCCAGTTCGTCAAACTCATCGAACGCCAGACGCAGATAATCGAGGGTATACGGACGCTGCGGATGGCGCGCCAGTTGCGCGACCTGCCATGCACCGAGATCGGCGAAAATTTTGCGCGTCAGTTCTACGCTTTTTTCGCGCAGACGATGCACTTCTTCGTCGATGTTAATATCCAGTTTTTCATCCTGACGGCCTACGGCGGTCAGAGAATCGATTTTCGCTTCCAGCTCTGCAATCGGCTGTTCGAAATCAAGGAAATTCAGACTCATAGTATTCCTGTATTAGTCAAACTCCAGTTCCACCTGCTCCGACCCAATGAGGCCACGCAAATCGTTGAGTAAACGATCGCTCGGAGAAACACGCCAGGTCGCGCCAAAGCGCAGCCGTGCGCGTGCATCCGCCCTCTGATAGTAGAGATGTACTGGAATTGTCCCCGAACGGTGGGGTTCCAGAGACTGACGGAGACGGTTTAAAAGCTGGTCATCAATTTGCCTGTCCGTCAGCGAGATAGCAAGCCCGCGAGCATATTTTTCACGGGCTTCGTCAATGTCCATGACTTCGCGGGCGGTCATTTTAAGCCCCCCGCTGAAGTCATCAAAGCTGACCTGTCCGCTGACGATAAGTATGCGGTCTTTTTCCAGCAAATGCTGGTATTTATCCAGCGCGTCGGTGAACAACATCACCTCCAGCCGCCCGGAACGGTCATCCAGCGTACAGATGCCGATACGATTGCCTCGCTTGGTGACCATTACCCGCGAAGCAATGACGAGCCCCGCCGCCGTGGTCACTTTACCACGATCGGTCGGATGCATGTCTTTGAGCCGCAGCCCGCCGACATAGCGCTCAATTTCTTTCAGATACTGGGTGATCGGGTGGCCGGTCAGGTACAAGCCTAACGTTTCCCGTTCACCGTCCAGTACGATTTGTTCCGGCCACGGCTGGCAGCTGGCGTAGGATTGTTCTACCTGTTCCGGCTCATCTGCCAGTACGCCAAACATATCCGCCTGACCGATCGCTTCGGCTTTGGCATGTTGATCGGCGGCTTTCAGCGCGTCGGGTAGCGAGTTCGCTAGCGCCGCACGGTGCGGCCCAAGGCGGTCAAACGCCCCGGACATGATCAGTTTTTCGAGTACGCGCTTATTGAGCTTTTTGGTGTCTACGCGGGCGCAGAGGTCAAACAGCTCGCGGAAATAGCCGCCTTCATTACGCGCTTCGAGGATCGCCTCAATCGGGCCTTCGCCCACGCCTTTGATAGCCCCAATGCCATATACGATTTCACCGTCGTCGTTGACGTGGAAATGATACAGCCCGGAGTTGATGTCCGGCGGCAGGATTTTGAGCCCCATGCGCCAGCATTCGTCCACCAGCCCGACCACTTTCTCGGTGTTATCCATATCGGCGGTCATTACCGCCGCCATAAATTCGGCGGGATAGTGGGCTTTCAGCCACAGCGTCTGGTAAGACACCAGCGCATACGCGGCGGAGTGCGATTTGTTAAAGCCGTACCCGGCGAATTTCTCCACCAGGTCGAAGATTTTCATCGACAGCTCGCCGTCGACGCCGTTATTGATCGCGCCCTCTTCGAAGATGCTGCGCTGCTTGGCCATCTCTTCGGGCTTTTTCTTACCCATCGCACGACGCAGCATATCCGCTCCGCCGAGCGTATAGCCCGACAGGACCTGGGCAATCTGCATGACCTGTTCCTGATACAGGATAATGCCGTAGGTCGGCTCCAGAACCGGTTTCAGGCTTTCGTGCTGCCACTGCACGTCAGGATAGGAAATCTCTTCGCGCCCGTGCTTACGGTCGATGAAGTTATCTACCATCCCTGACTGGAGCGGGCCCGGACGGAACAGGGCCACCAGGGCAATCATATCTTCGAAGCAGTCAGGCTGCAGACGCTTGATCAAGTCCTTCATGCCGCGGGATTCAAGCTGGAACACCGCAGTGGTTTCCGAGCGTTGCAGCATGTCGAAGCTTTTCTTGTCATCGAGCGGGATAGCGGCGATATCAATCGGATCTAAGCCCTGCTTCGCCCGGCGCGGGTTGATCATCTTCAGCGCCCAGTCGATGATCGTCAGCGTTCGCAGACCGAGGAAGTCGAACTTCACCAGGCCTGCATATTCCACGTCGTTCTTGTCAAACTGGGTGACCGGATGATTCCCGGACTCGTCACAGTACAGCGGCGCGAAGTCGGTAATTTTGGTCGGCGCGATAACCACGCCCCCGGCGTGTTTCCCGGCGTTACGGGTGACCCCTTCGAGCTTGCGCGCCATATCAATCAGCGCTTTAACCTCTTCGTCTGCCTCGTAAATTTCCGGCAGCTGCGGTTCGGCTTCAAACGCCTTGGCAAGCGTCATGCCCGGGTCGGGTGGCACCAGTTTTGAAATACGATCGACGAAACCATACGGATGGCCCAACACGCGGCCCACGTCGCGGATAACCGCTTTCGCCGCCATGGTACCGAAGGTAATAATCTGCGATACCGCATCTCGCCCGTACATATCCGCCACGTGTTCAATAACCTGGTCGCGTTTCTCCATACAGAAGTCAACGTCGAAGTCGGGCATCGAGACACGTTCAGGGTTCAGGAAACGTTCGAACAGCAGGTCAAATTCCAGCGGGTCGAGATCGGTGATTTTGAGCGCATAGGCCACTAATGAACCGGCACCGGAACCACGGCCCGGCCCTACCGGCACACCGTTATCCTTCGACCACTGGATAAATTCCATTACGATCAGGAAGTAGCCCGGGAACCCCATCTGGTTAATCACCTGGAGTTCAATATCCAGACGCTCGTCATACGGTGGGCGTTTTTCAGCACGCTCTGCCGGATCCGGGAACAGGAACTCGAGGCGCTCCTCAAGACCTTCTTTCGATTTCACCACCAGGAAATCTTCGGTGGTCATATCGCCAGTCGGGAACTGCGGCAGGAAGTATTCACCCAGGCGCACGGTGACGTTACAGCGTTTGGCTATCTCAACGGTGTTGGCCAGCGCCTCCGGTATGTCGGAGAACAACTCGCACATTTCGTCTTCGGTGCGCATATACTGCTGCGACGAATAGTTACGCGGTCGCTTTGGGTCATCAAGGGTGAAACCGTCGTGAATGGCCACTCGGATTTCGTGAGCGTCAAAGTCGCCCGCGTCGATGAAACGCACATCGTTAGTGGCCACCACCGGTAAACCGCGCTCTTCAGCCAGTCTCACCGCCGCATGCAGGTAGTTTTCTTCGTCTGCACGACCGGTACGGATAAGCTCGAGGAAATAGCGATCCGGGAAATGTTCTTCATAAAAGGCCGCGCACTGCTCGACCAACGCCATATTGCCGCGTAGCAAGGCTCTGCCCACATCGCCCATGCGTGCGCCGGACAGCAGGAGCAGGCCTTCTTTATGATCAATCAGCCAGTCACGGTCGATATACGGGCCCAACGCACCATATCCCCGCTGATAGGCGCGGGAAATCAGCAGCGTCAGGTTCTGGTAGCCTTCGTTATTGGTGGCAAGAACAGTGAGCTGCGTCAGCTCATCGGCAAACAGCTCGCTTTGTACGTGAAAATCCGCACCGATAATCGGCTTGATCCCGGCCCCGTGCCCTGCGCCATAGAACTTCACCAGACCACACAGGTTGGTGAAATCGGTGATCGCCAGCGCAGGCATACCCAACGCGGCCGCCTTTTTCACCAGCGGCCCGGTCTTCGCCAGCCCATCAATCATGGAGTAGTCGCTATGCACCCGCAGGTGTACGAAACGTGGTTCAGCCATCTTCAGATCCCGCTTTACTTAATCAGGCAATGCCCAGAGCGCGTTTAACAGGCCCGAAACTGCGCCGGTGGTGTTCGGTGGCGCCATGCAGAGCCAGCTTTTCCAGATGGAAAGGCGTGGGGTATCCCTTGTGTTGCGCGAAGCCATACTCGGGGAAAGTGTTATCCAGCGCGGTCATTTCCGCATCGCGGGACACTTTCGCCAGAATGGATGCCGCGCTGATTTCAGGCACTCGACTGTCGCCTTTGACGACGGCCAGCGACGGCACCGGCAAGGCCGGACAGCGATTGCCATCAATCAGTACGTATTCCGGCGCAATGTGCAGGCCAGCGACCGCGCGCTGCATCGCCAGCATGGTGGCATGCAGAATATTGAGTTCGTCGATTTCGTGCGGCTCGGCACGCCCAAGGCTCCAGCTGAGCGCTTTGTCCTTGATTTCATCGAACAGCGCCAGGCGGCGTTTTTCACTCAGTTTTTTGGAGTCATTCAAACCGATAATCGGGCGGTTCGGGTCAAGAATCACCGCCGCCGTGACGACCGCGCCCACTAACGGACCGCGCCCCACTTCGTCGACACCCGCCACCAGATGAGTATGCGGGTAGATAAATACGTCTGTCATTGTGCCAACTCCAGCACCGCATCGGCTGCCTGCTCGTCGGCATTACAGCGGATCTGCTGGTGCAGTTCGCGGAAGGTGTCATGCATGGCGTGGCTGGTTTTACCATCCGCCAGCAGCGGCAGCAGCGCCTGTGCGAGCCGCTCTGGCTGACACTCATCCTGCAAAAGTTCTTTTACCAGTTCCCGGCCCGCCAGCAGATTAGGCAACGATACATAGTCAGTTTTGACCAACCGCTTCGCCAGCCAGAAAGTAAAGGGCTTCATGCGATAACCCACCACCATCGGGCATTTTGCCAGCATACATTCCAGCGCCGCCGTGCCAGAGGCCAGCAGGGCCGCATCACTGGCTATCATTGCCTCACGTCCCATGCCGTTAAGCATATGAACGTTAAGATCCGGTGCCACTTCGGCTTTAATGCGCTCGAACTGTTCACGGCGTTTGGCATTCACTAGCGGGACAACCACTTCCAGATCGGGATAGTGATTGCGCAACAATCGGGCCGTTTTCAGGAAATCGGCGCTGAGCATTTCCACTTCTGCGCCGCGACTGCCCGGCAGCAACGCCAGGCAATGCACGTCGTGAGCAATGCCGAGGGTGTCTCTGGCGGCGTTTTTATCGGGATCCAGCGGCATGGCATCTGCCATGGTGTGCCCGATAAAACGGCAAGGAACATTGAATCGGTCGTAAAACGCTTTTTCGAAAGGCAGAAAGGCGAGCACCAGATCGGTGGCTCTGCCAATTTTGAAAACACGTTTTTGTCGCCAGGCCCAAACGGAGGGGCTGACGTAATGAATGGTTTTAATGCCCTGCTTTTTCAGATTCCCTTCAAGGGTAATATTGAAGTCAGGCGCATCGATGCCGACGAAAACGTCCGGCTGAAGTTCGGTGAAGCGGCGGGTTAAATCAGCCCGAATGTGCAGCAGACGACGCAGACGACCGAGGACTTCGACAATCCCCATCACCGCCAGCTCTTCCATTTCGTACCAGGCCTCACAGCCTTCGGCCTGCATTAATGGCCCAGCTACTCCGACGAATCGGGCGTTCGGTACACGTGCTTTCAGGGCGCGAATGAGACCCGCACCAAGAATATCGCCGGAGGTTTCTCCGGCGACCAGGGCAATCGTTAGCGGACGTTCAGCCATTAACGAATCAGACCACGAGTAGAGCGTTCGAAGAAGTCATAGAAGGCTTTTACTTCAGGATGCTGCTCTGCAAGTTCAGCGATTTCCGGTTTGGCTTCATCCAGCGTTTTACCGCTGCGGTACAGCAGTTTATACGCATTGCGAATCGCAATAATCGCTTCTCTGCTGAAACCACGACGCTTCAGCCCTTCGATGTTAACACCGTAAGGCGTGGCGTGGTTGCCCTGCGCGATAACGTAAGGAGGGACGTCCTGAGCAACGCCGGAGCAGCCGCCAACCATCACGTGTGCACCAATGATGCAGAACTGATGGACAGCCGTCATGCCACCGACGATAACAAAGTCGTCCAGAGATACGTGGCCCGCCAGCGTTGCGTTGTTGGCGAGGATACAGCGGTTACCTACGGTGCAATCGTGCGCCACGTGGGCGTTGATCATCAGCAGGTTATCGCTGCCCACCTTCGTCAATCCACCGCCCTGTACTGTTCCACGATGAATGGTGACGCTTTCGCGGATGCGGTTGCGATCGCCAATCTCCACACGAGTCGGTTCGCCAGCGTATTTAAGATCCTGGTTAACTTCCCCGATGGAAGCGAACTGATAAATTTCATTGTCGCGGCCAATGGTCGTATGACCGTTTACCACCACATGAGACTTCAGTACGGTTCCTTCGCCAATGCTGACGTCAGAACCTACAATACAAAACGGTCCAATGTGAACGTTGGCACCGATGACGGCACCCTCTTCCACAATGGCGCTAGGATGGATAAAGGCAGTTTTATCAATCACGTATCAGGCCTCCCGGCTACGCGCACACATCATAGTCGCTTCGCAAACCACTTTACCGTCAACCAGCGCCACGCCTTTAAAGCGGGTCAGGCCACGGCGGGTTTTCTCAAAGGTCACTTCCATGATCATCTGATCACCAGGCACCACCGGACGCTTGAAACGCGCTTCATCGATGCCTGCGAAGTAGTAGAGTTCACCAGGTTCCAGTTTACCCACGCTCTTAAATGCCAGAATACCGGTGGCCTGCGCCATGGCTTCCAGAATCAGCACGCCTGGAAAAATCGGCTTGCCCGGAAAATGTCCCTGGAAAAACGGCTCATTTACGGAGACATTTTTAACTGCGCGCAGAAAACGACCTTCTTCAAAGTCCAGCACGCGATCGACCAGTAAAAACGGGTAACGGTGTGGCAGAAGTTCCAGAATCTCTTCAATGTGCAGAGTATGAGTGTCAGTAGTCAAAATACTCTTCCTGTCTAAATATACTAAAAGGCAATAATAACACGGCCTGCCGGATTTTAAGAAATCAGACAGGCCGGGAAGTTTGGCGCGATACCCTTAGATATGGGATGAAACGCTAGTCTTGTTGACTTGTTTTACGCTCGAGTGCTTTGAGACGCTTGCTCATGTCATCAATGTTCATCACCAGCGCAGCGGTTTTACGCCATGCTTTGTTTGGCTGCAGCGGAATGCCAGAGGAATATACGCCAGGTTCAGTGATCGGGCGCATAACCATGCCCATGCCGGTCACTGTCACTTTGTCGCAGATTTCCATGTGGCCATTGATAACGCTGGCCCCACCAATCATGCAGTAACGGCCAATTTTCAGGCTGCCCGCCATGATAACCCCGCCCGCAACGGCCGTATTGTCGCCGATGACCACGTTGTGCGCAATCTGGCACTGGTTATCGATGATCACGCCATTGCCGATAACGGTGTCATCCAGCGCGCCACGATCGATGGTCGTACAGGCGCCGATCTCAACGCGATCGCCGATAATCACGCGACCCAGTTGTGGGATCTTCACCCAATTACCACGATCGTTGGCATAGCCGAAACCGTCAGAGCCGATCACCGTACTGGACTGGATCAGGCAATTTTCACCAATCTCAATCTCATGGTAAACGGAGACATTCGCCCACAGGCGAGTACCGGCCCCAATAGTTGTATTTTTACCAATGAAACAACCCGCACCAATACGGACGTTATCCCCGAGTACTACCCCGGATTCGATAACCGCATTCGCGCCGATCGAGACGTTCTGACCCAGTTTTGCCGTGGAATCAACCACCGCGCTGGGGGCGATATCCTGCGCCGGTTGCGGCGTGGAATCGAGAATTTGGGCCATACGGGCGTAAATCAGGTAAGGGTTCTTCACTACCAGCGCCGCGCTTTTGGCAAAAGGCAAATCGTCTGCGGTCATCACGACAGCAGAGGCCTGGCATGCGGCCAGGTGTTCACGGTACTTAGGATTCACCATGAACGTGATATGGCCTGCTTTAGCGGATTGCATGGACGCAACAGCGGTGATGACGAGATCGCCATCACCGTGTAATTCTGCATCCAACTGCTGAGCTAAATCAGCCAGTCGAATTGAAGGCATTACTTATTTAACCTGTTTCAGCACATCAGCGGTGATGTCTTTAACGTCACTGCTGTTGTAAGCAACGGTGTTTGCGTCAACAACCAGATCGATTTTCTGGTCAGCCGCTACGCTCTTCACAGCAGCCTGGATACGAGTAACCAGTTTGCCACGTTCTTCGTTAGAACGACGTGCACGATCCTGCTCAAAAGCCTGAGCTTTCTGAGAGAAGGCCTGGCGCTGAGTCATGATGTCTTTTTCCATCTTGCTGCGCTCACTCGCCTTCATGGTAGAACCATCACGCTGCAGACGCTGCATTTTGCTCTGCAGATCGGATTCCTGACGCTGCAGTTCGCTCGCACGACCTTTAAACTCGCCTTCCAGTTTCGCAGAAACACCTGTTTTTTGCGCTACCTGCTGGAACAGACTACCCATGTTAACAATTGCAATTGTATCTGCTGCTTGTGCAGATGCTGCCATTGCCAAACCCAGACCTGCAGCTAATAACCACTTTTTCACAATAAAACTCCTTACCATCCCATGAGTACCCGAAGGCACCGTTCTTTGCGAAGTCATGCAACCACGCGAGTGATCGTCAGATGTCATCGCTACACTGCTACTTGCATTCCTTTGCACAAAGCAATTACCAGGTTTTACCAATGTTAAACTGGAACTGCTCCGCTTTGTCTCCCTCGTACTTTTTAAACGGCTGGGCGTAGGAGAAGACCAACGGCCCCAATGGAGACATCCATTGTAATGCGATACCTGCAGACATACGGATGTTGCTCGGGTCACCATAATCAGGCACCCCGGCAGCTTGCATCTGCGCGGTGTTTTCCCAGTTGGTATCCCAGACGGTACCAGCATCCCAGAAGAAAGAGGTACGGACTGAGTTAGCATATTTATCACTGATAAACGGCGTCGGCACAATCATTTCGGCGCTGATAACGGCCATGGCGTTACCACCCACCGCATCATCAGATTTACACAGGGTAGCGTTGTCGCAGTTATCCTGGTTCGGACCGTAGTACACGGCTTTCGGACCGATGTTGTTCGACTGGAAACCACGTACGGTGCTTGAGCCACCCGCATAGAAGTTTTCATAGAACGGCATTTCTTTACCGCCTAAACCGTCACCGTAACCCCAACGCGTACGACCCAACAGCACCCACTTGTGATCGTCATCGATCGGGAAGTAGGAAGCGGTATCGAGCGTGACTTTGTAGAACTCGTTATCAGAGCCCGGGACAGTCACTTTACCGTTCAGGTTGACACGAGAACCATCCGTTGGGAAGAACCCACGGTCAAGGTGGTTATACGTCCAACCGTAGTTGAAGGTGAAGTCGTCCGCCGAGAAGCCCGCATCGTCGTTGGTGGTGCTGGTACCCTGACCGATCGAATCCAGATAGCGGTTCATTGCCACCTGCGGCTGCATGTTGGACAGGTCGTTGTGGACATAACCCAGACCGGCGCGCAGCGTGTTGTATTCATTGATCGGGAAGCCCAGTGTACCGTCAACGCCATAGCTCTTGTTGGTATACGAGGACAGGTCCGCATCATCAGCTTTAAAGTCATTGTAGAAGATACGACCACCGAGGCTCACACCATCCACCGTGAAGTACGGGTTGGTTACAGAAAACTCAGAGTAGGTCTGGTAGTCGTTCTTGGTGCCATTAATGCCGACGGAGTAACCCGTACCGAGCCAGTTATCCTGCTGGACGCCAACCTGGAAGCTGATCCCACTCTCGGTGCCGTAACCAATACCGAAGTTGAAGCTACCGGTGTTACGTTCTTTCACCTTGTAGACTACGTCAACCTGGTCCGGGCTGCCCGGTACACGCTGAGTGTCAACATCGACGGTTTCGAAGTAGCCCAGACGGTTCAGACGATCTTTACCCGTATCGACTAAATCGCTGCCAAGCCATGCCCCTTCCATCTGGCGCATTTCACGACGCAGAACGGTATCTTTAGAGGTATCGTTACCTTCAAAGCGGATCTTACGCACGTAGTAACGGTTACCCGCATCTACGCTCACGTGCAGCTTAACGGTTTTGTCAGCATCATTAATTTCAGGCTGAGACTGTACGCGCGGATAGGCGTAACCGTAGCGACCGAGAAGTTTCTTGATGTTATCTTCCATTTTGGTCACTTTGGCACCGTTGTAGAGCTCACCCGGCTCCACTTTGGTCAGGCTTTCGATTTCCGCAGAGTGCCCCGCCAGGTTTCCGTTCACCTCAACGCCAGAAAGCTTGTACTGATCGCCTTCGGTGATGTTAACGGTGATGTAGATACCTTTTTTATCCGGCGTCAGGCTAACCTGCGTGGAATCGATATTGAAACGTGCGTAGCCGCGATCCAGATAGTAGCTGCGCAGGGTCTCAAGGTCGCCCGCCAGTTTCTGTTTCTGGTATTTACGATCGCCGACCACGTTCCACCACGGAACTTCGTCACGCAGCTGGAAGTTGGAGATCAGTTCGTCGGTACTGAACGCGTGGTTACCAACGATGTTGATCTGTTGAATTTTGGCCGATACGCCTTCCTGGAAGACCAGTTTGAGGTCAACACGGTTACGCGGCAGCGGAGTCACAACGGCTTTTACGCTCGCGCTGTACTTACCGACGCTGTAATAGAAGTCTTCCAGACCCTTCTCGATATCACCGAGAGTGGTACGGTCGAGGGATTCGCCAACGCGAACGCCAGAGGCTTCGAGGTTCTGCTTGAGCATGTCATCTTTCACCGATTTGTTACCGGAGAAAGTGATGCTGGCAATCGTTGGGCGCTCTTTGACCTGCACCAGCAACGTATCACCATCACGCAGAACACGAACATCCTCGAAGTTGCCGGTGGCAAACAGCGCGCGGATGGTGTTACTGATGTCTTCATCAGTAACCGTATCGCCAGGACGAACTGGCATGCTGAGGAGAGCCGCACCAACAGCGACTCGCTGCAAGCCTTCGAAATGAATATCCTTCACTACGAATCCGTCAGCACCGTATACGGTCGCGCTGCCGAACAGCAGCGACGCTATGAGCAACTTTTTCATCGCCATCGTTATTATGCGTTCTTCCTAACACTCTCGCTTATAGGCGAGAGAAATCATTGAAAAGTGCAAGCCCCATTAACAACACCAGCAATATTGAGCCAATGCGATAACTAAAGTCTTGAACTCGCTCGGATACCGGTCCGCCCTTCAGCTTTTCAATCGCTAAAAAGAGCAGATGACCCCCGTCTAAAACGGGTAGCGGGAACAGGTTGATAATGCCCAGATTCACACTGATGAGCGCAAGAAACATCAGATAGTAAATCAACCCAAACTCCGCTGACATTCCAGCCCCTTGGGCAATCGAAATTGGCCCACTGAGGTTGTTCAGTTTTACGTCACCGGTTATCAATTTCCCCAGCATTTGCACCGTTAACTTCATCAACTGCCAGGTTTTATCCGTGGCCTGAATGATGGCAGCGAACGGTCCGTACTGGCGCACTGTCTTGTATTCATCGGGCAGCGGGATAATTTTAGGTACTACCCCTGCAAACCCCTCAGCTTTCCCTTTACCGGGCTTTGTATCTGGTATCAGCGTTAAAGACAAGGGGCTGCCTTGTCTGTCAATCTCGAGGCGCAACGGCTTGCCGGGATTGTCGCGCACCAGCGTGACAAAAGTCATCCACTGTGTGAGCGGCTGACCATCGACTTTAACGATCCTGTCGCCTGCTTGCAAACCTGCTTTGCGTGCAGCAGAGTCGTTTTGCACTTCAGCCAGCACCGGTTCAACCTGCGCACCGCGTGGTCGAATCCCCAGTGACGCGACCGGATCTTCTTTGTCTGGCTCAAATTCCCAGTGGCGCAGATTGAGAATTCTATCCTGGCGCTGCTGGGTTCCGAAAGGGGCAACGGTGAGCGTGGTTTGCTCGTCACCAATTTTGGTTACCAGCGCCAAACGGACCGCATCCCAATCAGGCGTTTCGATACCATCTACGGCTTTAAGTTCCGTTCCTGGTGCAATTTGTGCTTCCGCAGCAATCGAATTGGGGGTTATTTCACCAATTACTGGGCGTACGCCAGGGACGCCGATGATAAACACCAGCCAGTAGGCAAAGATGGCAAACAGAAAATTCGCAACCGGACCGGCTGCAATGATCGCCGCACGCTGACCGACGGTTTTGTTATTGAAAGCGTAGTGACGCATCTCCGGTGCAACCGGTTCGACACGCTCATCCAGCATTTTGACGTAACCGCCCAACGGGATCAGGGCGATGACATATTCGGTACCTTGACGGTCAACGCGACGCCAGAGCGCTTTACCAAAACCGATGGAAAAGCGCTCAACCCGGACACCGCAGCGACGAGCAACCCAGAAATGACCAAATTCATGCACGGTGATTAAGACACCCAGTGCAACAATGAATGCCGCCAAATTCCAGAGAATGCTCAGCATAAAACCTTCCGTCAAATCGTCCTGAAGACTAAAAGTAGCAGGCAAGCAAAGACCGGAACCGCCGCCGTCAGGCTGTCAATTCGGTCCAGAATCCCACCGTGACCAGGGATCAAATGCCCACTGTCTTTGATACCGGCTTCTCGCTTAAACATACTTTCTGTCAAATCACCCAGTACGGATGCCAGCGCGGCAACCAACGAGCAGGTCAACAGGGTCGCAGGTGCGACATCAAGGTTTACGCACAGACCGTAAATCCAGGAGATAACAGCCGCCGTGAACAGCCCGCCGATAAATCCTTGCCAGGTCTTGCCCGGTGAAACTTTCGGTGCCAGCTTGTGCTTACCGAACAGCTTACCAAACATGTAGGCCCCGGAATCCGCGCCCCACACAAGGATCATGACATACAACAGCCACAGCGCACCGCTGTAGTGGTTGTCATCGTAATGCCAGGCACGTAGCGTCAGCATTCCCCAGAAAAAGGGGATAATGGTCAGCAGACCAAACACCAGACGCAGCGTTTTGGAATCACGCCACAGCGCGGCAGAGCCCGGGTAAAACAGAACCAGCAACAGCGCGACAATCCACCATCCTAACGACGCCCAAAGGGCACCTTCAACCAAGGGTTGATGGACGTTATGATGATATTGCGGAAGCCAAAAGAGCATCGCGGCAAGAATCAGCCCGCAAAGCACCGCCAGCCATACCCGCTGTGAACGGGATTTAAACCCGCTTAATTGACCCCATTCCCACGCCGCCAACATGCACACCAGCAGGGTGACAATCGCAAACGCGACCGGCGGCAATAAAAACAGGGCCGCTATGACAACGGGTATTAAAACGAAAGCAGAGATCAGGCGATACTTCAGCAAGAGCTACCCCCATCAGGCTTAGTCGCCACCAGGCTCGGTGCCGCCGAAACGACGCTCTCGATTGGCAAAGGCATGCAGCGCACCTTCAAAGTCTTGTTCATCGAAATCGGGCCAGAGAACATCTGTAAAGTAAAGTTCGGCGTAGGCAATTTGCCACAGCAAAAAGTTACTTATGCGATGCTCTCCCCCTGTCCTAATTACTAAATCTACGGGAGCCAGTTCATGCATGCAGATCTGCTGACCCAGCAAATCCTCAGTGATATCTTCAGGACGAAGGTGCCCTTCCTGAACCTGTGCAGCTAAATGCTGAACTCCCTGGATGATATCCCAGCGCCCACCATAGTTCGCGGCAATATTTAGCGTCAGCCCGGTATTATTGTGGGTCAACGCTTCTGCCTTGCGAATACGCTCCTGCAAACGGGCGTTAAAACGGCTGGTATCACCGATAATGCGCAGACGTACATTGTGTCTGTGCAGGCTTTTGACTTCGCTGTCGAGCGCCCAGACAAACAGTTCCATCAGCGCACTGACTTCCTGCGCAGGTCGGTTCCAGTTTTCACTGCTAAAGGCGTAAAGCGTTAACGCCTCAATACCGTTATTTGCCGCAAATGAGACGGCACGGCGCACCGATTTCGCCCCGGCTTTGTGGCCGAAAGCACGGATCTTGCCTTGTCTCTTCGCCCAGCGACCATTGCCGTCCATAATGATGGCCACATGTTGACAGCCGTGGGCAGGCAGGTTCTCGCTGATTGGTTGGTTAGCAGACAACATAACGCGTTATTAGTCCATGAAAAGGAATTAGCGGTACCGGAATACAGACGCTCAGCGCAAAAAAGCCGTGTAAATCCACGGCTCCCCCGTTAACACTTTGTCGTTACAGCGTTATCGGCTGGCGCAGACTATAACACTGAAGCCCAGCGCTAACAAATGCCAGCGCATCCGTTGAACGGATAATCATCTGCTTGCGAAGCGCGTCACCTGTTGGCTCGCAACACTTCTGGCACGTGCGTCGACCTCCATGACCTCATCAACGCAACCCGGCTCCTGCAAATCCAGCGTGGACAGCACCGCCAGATTCACGGCGGCAATATCAGTGAAGCGGATCTTCGCGTTCAGAAATGCGTCTACGCTCACTTCGTTAGCGGCGTTCAGCGCGGTCGTTGCCGCCTGGCCCCGATCGAAGGCCTCCATCGCCAGCTTCAGGCACGGGTAACGCTGATAATCAGGCGCGGCAAATGACAACTCGCTCAGCGCATAAAAATCCAGAGGCTTAACGCCGGATTCAACGCGATTTGGCCAGGCCATCGTATGCGCGATAGGGGTACGCATATCGGGTTCGCCCAGCTGCGCCAGCACGCTGCCATCACGGTAGCGCACCATCGAGTGAATCACGGACTGCGGATGGATAATCACCTCCATCTGCTGAGCCGAAGCGTTGAACAGCCAGCGTGCTTCTATGTATTCCAGACCTTTGTTCATCATGGTGGCAGAGTCGACTGAAATTTTACGTCCCATCGACCAGTTCGGATGACGACAAGCCTGATCCGGCGTCATATCGCGCAGTTCAGGCAACGGCGTTTCACGGAAAGGACCACCAGATCCGGTAAGCAAAATCGACGATACGCCATTTTGCTCAAGGGAAGCGTACCCCAGCTGATTTTGAATTGTTTCCGGTAAACTCTGAAAAATGGCGTTATGTTCGCTGTCGACCGGCAACAAGCGTGCCCCGCTCTCTTTCACCGCGTCCATAAAAAGACGACCACAGGTGACCAGCGATTCTTTGTTGGCCAGCAGAATGGTTTTTCCGGCGCGAATCGCCGCCAGCGTCGGCATCAGCCCGGCGGCACCGACAATCGCTGCCATCACATGATCGACATCATCGAGCGCAGCCACGTCGCACGCGGCCTGCTTTCCACTCAGAACTTCCGTCTGGCTCCCATGCTGTCGCAGCGCCACAATCAATGCTGCGGCACTCTGTGCATCATCCATGACGGCGTATTGCGGGGAGAACTCCAGGCATTGCTCGACCATGCGGTCGACGTTTTTCCCCGCCACCAGCGCGGTAACGGTGAAGAGGTCGCGATTGTTACGCACCACGTCCAGCGTGCTGCAGCCGATGGAGCCTGTGGAGCCCAGAACGGTTAAATGCTTCATGAAAAATCCGAGTGAAGAAAGGCTAAAAAGCAAAACGCCGCCAGCAAAACCCGAGGGTTTCCTGTACGGCGTTCATCAGATAACGTCAGAAATCAGAACTGCATCAGTTCTGCTTCTTTCTCTGCCAGCGCCGCGTCTACTTTTTTGATAGCGGCGTCAGTCATTTTCTGTACATCGTCCTGTGAACGACGATCGTCATCTTCGCTGATCTCTTTGTCTTTCAGCAGCGCTTTTACTTTATCGTTGGCATCACGGCGTACGTTACGCACGGAAACACGTGCCTGCTCAGCTTCGCCACGCACGATCTTGGTCAAATCTTTACGACGTTCTTCCGTCAGTGGAGGCAGTGGAACACGGATATCGGTGCCCGCAGAGCTCGGGTTCAGACCGAGATCTGATGCCATGATCGCTTTTTCAACGGCCGGGCTCAGGGAGCGGTCGAACACGTTGATTTTCAGGGTACGGGAATCTTCTACCGTCACGCTTGCCAGCTGGCGCAGCGGAGTCGGGGTACCGTAATATTCAACAATAATGCCGTCCAGCAGGCTAGGAGAAGCGCGACCGGTACGGATTTTGCTGATTTGGTTTTTGAATGATTCTACGCATTTTTCCATGCGCACTTCGGCATCTTTTCTGATATCGCTAATCACGTTACGAATCCTTGAAATCTTGTCTCAGGCTGACCATACGGCACATCCACCTGTTCGCGGGTGTGCTAAGTATAGCCCGTATAATTACTGGCGCCGAAAATGGCAGCCTGGTAAGCATCGCAATAATAAAGCGGAATCTTACCCTTATTTCTCACTGACGGGTATTACTCAGTGATTAAAGTGCCTTCTTTCTCACCCATGACCACACGACGCAGCGCGCCAGGTTTGTTCATGTTGAAAACGCGAATCGGCAGTTTGTGGTCACGCGCCAGCGTAAACGCGGCCAGATCCATCACTTTCAGTTCTTTATCCAGCACTTCAGCGTAGCTCAGCTGCTCGTACATGGTTGCCGTTGGATCGGTTGCCGGGTCAGCGGTAAACACGCCGTCAACTTTCGTGGCTTTCAGCACCACGTCGGCTTCAATTTCAATCCCGCGCAGGCATGCGGCGGAATCGGTGGTGAAGAATGGGTTACCGGTACCCGCAGAGAGGATAACCACGCGGTTATTGCGCAGCAGGCTGATAGCCTCGGCCCAGCTGTAGTTATCACACACACCATTCAGCGGAATGGCGGACATCAGACGGGCGTTCACATAGGCGCGGTGTAGCGCATCACGCATTGCCAGGCCGTTCATGACCGTTGCCAGCATGCCCATGTGGTCGCCCACAACGCGGTTCATACCCGCTTTTGCCAGACCCGCACCACGGAAGAGGTTACCACCACCAATCACCACACCGACCTGGATCCCCAGTTCGACCAGTTCTTTAATTTCCTGCGCCATACGGTCGAGAATGCTGGCATCGATACCGAAGCCTTCAGTTCCCTGCAGTGCTTCGCCACTGAGCTTAAGCAGAATGCGTTTGTAGACGGGTTTTGCATTGGTAGCCATATTTCTTTCCTGGGACTGTCAACGTTTGAGATGGGTTATTTCTGGCGACAAGGATATATCGCTCATCAGTGCAAGCCTATAGGAGCCTGACTGATTTTCACTTGATGAGGCTCAAAAAGAAGCCGCCCTCAGGCGGCTCCTTTAAGATAATTAAGACTGCTTGGACATTGCAGCAACTTCTGCTGCGAAGTCAGTCTCAACTTTCTCGATACCTTCGCCCACTTCAAAGCGGATGAAGTTAGTCACGGTAGCGTTGTGCTCTTTCAGGAACTGACCAACAGTTTTGCTCGGATCCATAACGAAAGGCTGGCCGGTCAGAGAAACTTCGCCGGTGAATTTCTTCATGCGGCCTTCAACCATTTTCTCTGCGATTTCTTTCGGCTTACCAGACTGCATCGCGATGTCCAGCTGAACCTGGT
>Ga0207655_1000841_pt1 | contig 32970 bp, 29 predicted proteins | sample KBSM44metaG_FD_184398 | JGI IMG/M metagenome (GOLD analysis project Ga0207655, IMG submission 184398) | Miscanthus rhizosphere microbial communities from Kellogg Biological Station, Michigan, USA - KBS M4-4 metaG (SPAdes) (version 2) | ecosystem: Host-associated > Plants > Roots > Rhizosphere >... | reverse complement strand
TGCGCCCGGCGGGGATCGAACCCACGACCCCAGGTTTCGGAAACCTGTACTCTATCCAACTGAGCTACGAGCGCATGTGTGGGGCACATCATAGGAAAAAAACACTTGCAGGTAAAGCACGAAATACGTGCCAAGTGATTTTAATGCTTAATTAAACAGCAAGTTGTTCAATATTTTATATGCTTTGTGAGAGAAGCTGAATTGAATAGTTAATTGTACGTAAAGCTCTTGCAAGTTCTTGAGGGGGAATGCGTGATTCTTGCAAACTTGTAATCCATTGCATTTGACATAGTTTAAGCTCTTGTATTGTTGTAGTTTTCTCTATTTTTTGAACAAGTGGTTTAGTCATTAGTCCGCAATAACTGCTAAGTGTTTTTATCATTAACTGTTGTATTTCTTCGAAAGAAAGAGCCTCAGAAGATATTACTGGTTGAAAATATGTAGTACTGGACTGATCTAAAGTTTTTTGCTCGGAAAGTTGGATTTCTCCAACAAGATGAGAGGAATGCAGTATAGAGCTATCAACAGATTCTTTTTGATTTTCTTCTACTTTATTTATGGCTGATGTTTTTAGAATAATTTCTTCATTAGTAGATGTTTCGGTAGAGGCAATTGGGGCAATAAGTTCTAAGTCGATAAGCTGTTGAATCAGCTCTGGAGAAGCAATACGTTTTTTAAATTCACCATTTAAGTTCTGAAAATCTTCATGGTCTATTAATAGTAATAAACGTCTTTGTTTTGCATTTAAAACAATATTGCGTTGTTGAAGCGCAACTCTTCCCAAATTGGTTCTATAAAAACCAGCCATTACTTTTCCCCAATATAAAAAATAAATCAGACTGTTCAATCTTCTGACTCGAACAGCACTGTTTTTAATAAAATATAAATGGGGTTAACAATAAAACTTAAAAATGACAATATGATGAATAATCTATAAATATCATTTGGTTAAAATATTAAAAGGCACTTTCTAATGCTTTGCGAAGATAGACATCAAGCTCATCTTGGCGTAATAACCATTGAATATAGTCTTTAGGAAGTTCAGCAATTGCTGTGCCTTTATGTTTACCAAAGTTAACAGTAGTGGGGATACGGGCTTCTTCAGAAACACGATAGAGCTCTTCAATATCTTGAATATTTAAATGATAGACAATATGCATCAAAATATTAGCAGTCAAAATAATATCAGCATCGGCACGGTGAGCACCTTTAAGCATTTCCCGAGCTTTGCTGCTGCCTTGAGAAATCATATAGATGAGTGCTGAGATATTATGAGCCTCTGCATCTGCCCAAACTTTACGAGCTAAAGCCAAAGTACAAATCGGTTTAATATTCGATACATCAACACCACAGCGAGCAATCGCGGCAATATCGTAATCAATATTGTGGCCAATAATATAAGTTGTAGTCTCTGGTAATTTAAAGGTTTTATAGTGAGGCTGGTTTTCTAAATCTGTTTCTAATATGTGGTGTACTGCCATTGCAGCATAAGAGATAGGCGCACCAACCTGATAGAGCTGATCAAACAATTTGCTTTTATCTAAGGTGAGTTTTCCTTCATTCAGTTCAATCGGGGCATACGCAATTTCAATAGGCAAACCATTTAGTGTATGAGTTTCTGTATCTAAAATAATGGCTTGCATATCTGGCCCTTTAAATAATTACGAGTAGCTATGAATGGTAACAGTTGGCTATTCACTTTAAAACATGAAGTGCAACTAGAAAGTGATGAGAATGACAATTTATATTAAAAATAGAGTCTTTCATGGATTAATTTCATCAAATAGAACTTGCGAAAAATAAAGATTAGGCGTAATTATTTTTAAGGCATTGGAAAATGTTGATTAAAAAACTAAAGCACAACAAAAATGGAATTTAAGGGATATATCAATGAAAATAAAACTATTAATGACCAGCGTTCTCAGCACGAGTTTATTTTTAGTCGCCTGTGGAGGAGGGAGTAGTGACGACGACTCAGTCGTTGTGGATCCATCAGGTACTCCTGCCAACAACATACAAAATCCAGTTGTTAAAGTTGATGCTTACACCAGTACCAACTTAGGATCAGTTGCTGCAGAAAGTAGCATTTTAACTTATAAAATGTTGGGCCAAAGTGGGCAAGAGGTGCAGGCAACCAGTTTGGTATTCACACCAAACACTCCACCACCAGCAGGCGGTTGGCCAATTGTAATTTGGGCACATGGGACAACTGGTGTTGCAGATGTTTGTGCACCAAGTAAAACGGCTTTAGCAGACAGTACAAAAGATTTAATTAGTAAGTTACTTACAGCGGGTTATGTTGTCGTTGCACCTGACTATGAAGGTTTGGGCACACCAGGAATACATCCTTTTTTAAATGTTAAAAGTGAGGCTTTTTCAATTACAGATGCGGTGGTTGCAACGCGTAACTATTTATCACAGCGTAACTTATTAACTTCAAAAAAATGGCTTACAGTCGGGCATTCACAAGGGGGACATGCTGCGTTGAGTGCTGCACAATATGCGAGTCGTGCGCAGCTAGACTATAAAGGTACGGTAGCGGTAGCACCAGCTTCTAATTTAGGTTTTATTTTAATTGCGGGTGAACAAGCTGTTGCAAATGAGACCTTGGATAAAAAGATCCCAATGTATGCACAGCTTGATACTTATACAGCTTTAGTTACAGCTGGCATTCGAAATACACAGCCAAGCTTTAATTATTCGCAGGTATTTACTTCACAAACAGCAAGTACTGCGCAGCAGGCAGAAACGATTTGTGCAGGGCCATTAGCGCAGGCTTTTGTAGCTAATATGCAAACATATGCTGGGACTCATGGTGGAACATTGGATGGTTATACACGTACACAAACTAACTTTATGGGTGTTCCAATTGTTAAAACCTTTTTAGATAAAGATTCACAGCCACTACAAGTAAAAGTCACTACACCGATTATTATTTATCAAGGAGTGGGTGATACGACAGTTCCTAAAGTTGCAACGGATATCTTGATATCTAATGCCACAGTAGTAGGTACTAAAATTAATAGTTACGTGACTGGTAACTGGGACCATGGTACGGTCATGAGTACTAATGTAGACAACATCGTTGGAAATGTTCAAACTTTGCTAACAGCACAATAGAGTTATTGATATTTAAAGTATTTTTAATATTGTTGTAAGATAAAGTTAATGATGGGAAGATTAAAAATATAAGCTTTAAGTGGGCTTTTTAATTGATTTATAAACAATGGCTCATTTTTTATAAAACTTGAGCCATTTTTATTTAAAACTGAGCTAACTTGATTCTGTTTAATTATAAACTTCATGCTACAATATGTCGCAATCTTAGCACGGCTTAAAAGCCCTACTTATAGGACCCCCGCTAATGTTTGCCAATATTTCCATTTCTGAATTTGATCCAGAATTAGCTCAAGCAATTGCTTCTGAAGGTGAGCGTCAAGAAGCACATATCGAGTTAATTGCATCTGAAAACTATTGCTCTCCTGCTGTGATGGAAGCGCAAGGATCAAAACTTACGAACAAATATGCAGAAGGTTATCCAGGTAAACGCTATTATGGCGGTTGCGAATATGTGGATATCATTGAGCAAATGGCGATTGATCGTGCTAAAGAACTTTTTGGTGCAGATTACGCAAACGTTCAACCACACGCTGGTTCACAAGCTAACTCTGCTGTTTATCTAGCACTTCTTAACCCAGGTGATACTGTTTTAGGTATGAGCTTGGCTCACGGTGGTCACTTGACTCACGGTGCAAAAGTAAGCTTCTCTGGTAAAACTTATAATGCAGTTCAATACGGTCTAAACTCTGAAACAGGTGAGATCGATTATGAAGAAGTTGAACGTTTAGCATTAGAGCACAAGCCACGTATGATCGTTGCTGGTTTCTCTGCTTATAGCCGTGTTGTAGATTGGCAGCGTTTCCGTGACATCGCGGACAAAGTTGGCGCTTATCTTTTTGTTGATATGGCTCACGTTGCAGGTTTAGTTGCTGCGGGTGTATATCCAAACCCAGTTCAAATTGCTGACGTAACCACAACTACGACTCACAAAACACTTCGTGGTCCACGTTCTGGTTTAATCCTTGCGAAAGCGAATGAAGAAATCGAGAAAAAACTTCAATCAGCTGTATTCCCTGGTAACCAAGGTGGTCCATTGATGCATGCGATTGCTGCTAAAGCAATCTGCTTCAAAGAAGCAATGTCTGATGACTTCAAAGCTTACCAACAACAAGTTGTGAAAAATGCTCAAGCTATGGCTGAAGTATTAATCGCTCGTGGTTATGACGTTGTTTCTGGCGGTACTGACAACCACTTATTCTTGTTATCTTTAATTAAACAAGACGTAACTGGTAAAGAGGCAGATGCCTGGTTAGGTGCTGCTCACATTACTGTTAACAAAAACTCAGTTCCAAATGATCCACGCTCTCCATTTGTGACTTCTGGTATCCGTATCGGTACTCCAGCAGTAACAACTCGTGGTTTCGGTGAAGCTGAAGTACGTGAACTTGCTGGTTGGATCGCTGATGTGATTGACAGCAAAGGTGACGAAAAAGTTATTGCTGACGTAAAAGCGAAAGTTGAAACTGTTTGTGCAAAATTCCCTGTATATGCACAATAAGTTGTAGATATAAAAAAAAGCGCCGTATGGCGCTTTTTTTTATATCTAGTTAATTATGTAAGAATTAACTTTTAGTTTTTACCGATGAATCTGCATCATGCCATCCACCACCCAATGCCCGAATTAAATCTACACTAGCCATCATTCTGCTGCCGTTAAGCTGAGCAGAAAGTTGCTCTTGTTGCAAAATAGTACGGTCAGAATCAATTACATCAAGATAGCTAATAGTACCTTCTCGATAACGTAGATGAGAAAGCTGATTTGCGTGACGAGAAGAAGAGAGTGCTTGGTTTTGAACTTGAATTTGCTGATCGAGAATACGTTGATCGGACAAACCATTTTCAACTTCACGGAATGCATTCAGGACTGTTTGGCGATAATTCGCAACGCTTTCTTCATAAGCGGCTCGCGCTTGAGCAACTCCAGCTTTACGTTGCCCACCATCAAACAAGGGTAAAGATAAAATAGTGCCTGCAACTGGGCCAAGTAAAAATGTACGGCTCGACCATTTACCTAAATCACCTAAAGTTGATGATTCATAGCCGAGAGCGCCTGTCAGGTCTAGTTTTGGAAAAAAAGCAGCGCGTGCAATTCCAATACGTGCGTTATCTGCTGCCATAGCACGTTCAGCAGCAGCAATGTCAGGCCGTCTTTCAAGCAAAGTTGAAGGTAAACCTGCTGGAAGGCGAATGCTGTTTGTTGCTAAGGGTTGAGCTGCTAGGTTGAAGTCAGCTGGCGTTTTTCCAAGTAAAACAGCAAGTGCATGTTCTGCAGTTGTTCGGTTACGGGCAATGGTTAGTGCATTGGTTTGGGCTGTAGCCAGTTCGGTCTGCGCGCGAGAAACATCTAATTCACTGACTAAACCATTACGAAATCGAGTTTGAACGAGATCTCTAGTCTCACCAAGTAATTTAATAGTGCGATTATAAATTACTTGTTCAGCATCAAGCTGGCGAATTAGAAAATAGCCTTGTGCAACATCTGCTTGTAATGCTAAAAGTACCGATTGATATAACGCTTCTTGTTGCTGTACATCAGCTGTTGCTGCATTGACACTACTAGCAATACGGCCAAATAAATCGAGCTCATACGAAATATTCGCTTGAGCACGCCATAAAGTTTGTGCAGATGTATGCGCATTATCATCTAAACCCAATGAAGCTGGAGAGGGTTTTTGACGAGTTGGGCCAAAGCCAGCACCAATACTTGGTAAACGTTCTGCTTGCGCTGCTGAACGTAACGCACGTGAAGCCTGAATATTGGCAGCAGCAGCTTTAAGGTTTTGGTTACCAGCAATTGCTTGTTGCTCTAGTTCGTTTAATAGTGGGTCATTAAAAACACGCCACCATTCGCCACGTGATTGTGCATCGGCAGGTTGGGCAATTTTCCAGTTGCTATCTTCAAGTTTAGGGTCTGACTCTTTAAATTTAACAGGAACTATGACCTTTGCAGGTTGATATTCCGGAGCCAATGAGCAGCCTGCAAGAAGCAGGCTCCCCATGAGTGAGGACAGTAACCATTTTTGTTTTGATGATGTCATCAAATGTCCTCCTTAGTGATCATGTGGGTTAGCTAATGGCGCTTCATGAACGGCTGCCGAATGCAGTTTATGTTTGCTGTTGAGTGTACGAATCAGGACATAAAAGGCAGGAGTGAGGAATAAACCAAACAACGTTACCCCGATCATGCCGAAGAACACTGCAATACCCATGGCATGACGCATTTCAGAACCTGCGCCTGTTGAGGTAACCAGTGGTACTACACCCATAATAAATGCAATTGATGTCATTAAAATTGGGCGTAAACGCAGACGACTTGCTTCAACTGCGGCATTAAATGCAGTTGCGCCTTGCATTTCAAGTTCCCTTGCAAATTCGACAATCAAAATGGCATTTTTACAGGCCAGCCCGACCAGTACCATCAGACCAATTTGCGTAAAGATGTTGTTATCTCCACCAGTAAGCCAGACACCTGTCAGAGCCGCCAAGATACCCATTGGCACAATGAGAATTACAGCTAATGGCAGAGTTAAGCTTTCGTATTGTGCTGCCAATACTAAAAACACCAATAATACACTGATCGGGAAAACCCATAGTCCTGCATTACCAGCCAAGATTTTTTGGTAGGTTAAATCAGTCCATTCAAACTTAATGCCACGTGGTAAGGTTTGAGCAGCAATACGTTCAACCGCAGCTTCAGCTTGGCTAGATGAATAGCCCGGTGCAGGGCCGCCGTTAATGTCCGCTGAGGTATAGCCGTTATAACGCACTACCATTTCTGGACCATAAGTTTGAGTCACGTTCACCAATGAAGATAAAGGCACCATTTGTCCGGCACTGTTGCGGGTTTTAAGCTGCAAAATATCTTCAGGGTTAGCACGAAAAGGAGCATCAGCTTGTGCTCGAACCTGATAAACACGACCAAAGCGGTTAAAGTCGTTAACGTACTGAGAGCCTAAATAAATCTGCATAGTGTTGAACACATCGGTTACAGCCACACCTTGCTGCTTGGCTTTTACACGATCCAGATCAACATTAAGCTGAGGTACATTAATTTGATAACTTGAGAACATTGGGCCAAGTTCAGGGGCTGATTGTGCTGCTTTCATAAAGTTTTGTGCAGCATCATTCAAGGCTGAATAGCCTAGAGCACCTCGGTCTTCAAGTTGGAGTTTAAAGCCGCCCATGGTACCTAAGCCCATCACTGGTGGTGGTGGGAAAACTGCAATATAGGCATCTTGAATGGCTGAATATTTCTGGTTGAGAGCACCTGCAATTGCATTAGCAGATAAGTCTTTGGCCTTACGTTCATCGAATGGCTTTAACGTTACAAAGACAATACCGGCACTTGAGCTGTTAGTAAAACCGTTAATGGATAGGCCAGGGAAGGCAACAGCACTTTCTACACCAGGTTGTTTGAGTGCGGTATCACTCATTTTACGAATGACTGCTTCGGTACGATCTAATGAAGCGCCATTTGGTAATTGAGCAAAGCTAATCAAGTATTGCTTGTCTTGGGCAGGAACGAAGCCACCCGGAACAATATAAGAAATACCAACGGTTAAACCTAAAAGTGCCGCATAAACACCCATTGCCGATGCTTTATGAGATATGACACGACTTACGCCTTTACCATAGTTGTCTGACGCACGTGTAAATACACGGTTAAACAGTGCAAAGAAACGTCCAAATACACGGTTCATAAGGCGGGTTAATGCATCAGGTTTAGCATCATGTCCTTTCAGTAGCATGGCTGCTAAAGCAGGCGAGAGCGTCAGTGAGTTAAATGCTGAAATGACCGTTGAAATGGCAATGGTCATGGCAAATTGTTTATAAAACTGTCCTGTTAAGCCCGTCATAAAGGCTAGCGGTACGAATACTGCAACGAGGGTTAAGGCAATGGCAATAATTGGACCACTCACTTCTCGCATGGCGCGATAAGTTGCATCTCTTGGGCTTAAACCTGCTTCAATATTCCTCTCGACATTTTCGACGACGACAATCGCGTCATCGACCACAATGCCGATAGCAAGTACCATCCCGAACAGCGATAGCGCATTGATGGAATACCCAAAGGCAAGCATAAGTGCAAATGTACCAATAATAGAAACTGGTACTGCAAGCAATGGAATAATCGACGCGCGCCATGTTTGTAAGAATAAAATAACAACCACAACAACCAGTGCAATTGCTTCAAGCAAGGTATGAACGACTGCTTTAATACTAGAACGTACGAATTGAGTCGGGTCGTAAACAATGTCGTATTTAATTGAAGATGGGAAATCTTTTGACAGCTCCTTCATTGTGCTACGCACTTGATCGGAAACTTGCAAAGCATTGGCACCCGGAGCTTGGAAAATTGGAATGGCAACTGCTTGTTTATTATCAAGCAATGAACGCAGGCCATATTGTGAGGCTGCAAGTTCAACACGTGCAACATCACCCAATCGTGTAACCGCGCCATCGGGAGCAGTTTTTAAAATAATATCTGCAAATTCTTGCTCAGTCGTTAAACGACCTTGAGCATTCACTGAAAGTTGTACAGGAGAGTTAGTTGGTGATGCACCAATGGTACCTGCTGCAACCTGAATGTTTTGTTCGCGGATTGCACTCACAATTTCAGTGGCTGTGAGATTACGTTGCGCAACTTTTTGTGGATCAAGCCATACTCGCATAGCGTAATCGCCAGAACCAAATAAACCGACTTCACCTACACCTTGTAAGCGTGCCAAACGATCTTTTACGTTCAGTACAGCATAGTTACGTAAGTAAGTCATGTCATAGCGGTTATCTGGTGAAGTCAGATGTACAACCATGGTTAAAGTGGGAGAGCTTTTTAACGTGGTGACACCTAAACGCTGTACATCTTCAGGTAAACGAGGCATTGCCTGAGACACACGGTTTTGAACCAATTGTTGGGCTTTATCTGGGTCAATACCGAGTTTGAAGTTCACGGTAATGGTTAAGTTACCGTCGCTGTTTGCTTGAGATTGCATATACAGCATGTCTTCTACGCCATTAATCGATTCTTCAAGCGGAGAGGCAACAGTTTCAGCAATTACTTTCGGGTTTGCACCCGGATATTGAGCACGTACCACCACAGATGGCGGTACAACTTCTGGATATTCGGAAATCGGTAACTGAAATACCGAAAGTAGACCGGCAAGCAGAATCAATACTGATAACACACCAGCAAAGATCGGCCGATCGATAAAAAATTTGGAAATATTCATGTGCGATTAACCTTTTGCCGGAGTTGAAGTTTTTTCTGTTGGCTGAGGTTGAGGCGTGTTAGTACTTGCAGTGATTTGTGCATTCGGCATCGGGACGAGGTGCGGGGTAACAGGGTCACCTGGACGAATACGCTGTAAACCATTCACCACAATACGGTCACCCGCTTGTAATCCGCTATTCACGATTTGCAAGCCATCTTGTTGTGCACCGATTTTTACTTCGCGGTAAGCAGTCTGGTTTTTAGCATCGACAACAACGACAAAGCGTTTATCTTGATCGACCCCAATGGCTGTTGGGCTAATGAGAATGGCTGAACGTGGTTGGCCACCACCCAGACGGATTCGAGCATATAAACCAGGTAATAAAACTCCGTTTGGATTGTCGAAAGTTGCACGAACACGAATCGTACCTGAGGTTGTGTCTAGGTTATTGTCGATTGAGTTGATGGTTCCCTCACGAGAAAAACCAGTTTCATTGGCAAGCCCCATATAGACAGGAACTTGTGCAGAATTACGCTGATTACTGATGTATTTCAGGTAAGTTTGTTCATCAACATCAAAAGATGCATAGAGACGGGATACTGACACTAAACTCGTTAAAACTTGTGCTCCGTTGCCAGCAGAAACCACATTACCCACGGTTACTTCAGCACGAGAAATTCGACCGCTAACCGGTGCAGTAATACGGGTATATTCCAGATTTAAGCGTGCGGATTGAACGGCTGCTCTGGCTGCTTGTAGGTTGGCACTGGCTGAGCGTGCATCATTTTCTGCCAGATCAAGCTCTTGGCGTGATACAGCATTACTTTGAATTAGACGTTGAATACGGGAAAGATTGGTTGCTGTATAGGTGACTTGCGCTTCGGCTGAAGCAAATTGTGCTTGTGCACGATTGAGTTCTGCTTCAAATGGACGAGGGTCAATTGTAAAAAGTAACTCGCCTTTTCTAACCAGACTACCATCTTTAAAATGAACGGCAATTAACTTGCCCGAAACTTGAGGCCGAATGTCGACTTGATCAATCGCCTCTAGGCGACCGGAATATTCTTGCCAGTCGGTAATGGTTTTGCTGATGACATTAGAGATATCAACAGTGGCAGCTTGTTGGGCAGGGGGCGGTGCAGCTTTTGCATCGGCATTTTCATGTAGAAATATAAAACTGCCTCCTGTTGCTAAAAGGGCAACAAAGATGGCAGACAGTGCGAACTGTTTGCGGGAAAATGACATGAGGTGCTCCTACTTATTTGGATACCTGTTTTCAGACTTTTAATTATGGTCCGTATGGGAGAAACAGGGTTTAGGGGATGGACGGAGCATAAAAGTTTGTCAATCACGAATAAATATATTAAATTCGATAACACTATTCGTATTTTTATAACAATTGATGTATTTGAATTAAAAAATGCATTGATAGGAGTGTGCGTGTGGATCTATTTCATGCCATGAAAGTATTTAACAAAGTTGTCGAAACAAATAGTTTCAGTTTAGCGGCTGACAGTTTAGGCCTACCGCGTGCTTCTGTGACTACAACCATTCAGGGTTTAGAGAAACATTTACAAGTTCGCTTATTGAACCGAACCACTCGTAAACTCAGTTTGACACCCGATGGTGCGGTTTATTATGAACGTACTTCGCGAATTTTAGCCGATGTTGAAGATGTTGAATCGAATTTTCATGATTCGGAGCGTGGACCACGAGGCCGACTACGTATTGATGTTAAAGCCTCGATTGGGCGGCTGATCCTGATTCCGATGCTTTGTGACTTTCATGCTAAGTATCCTGATATTGATTTGGTGATTGGAATGAGTGATCGTCCGGTCGATTTGGTACAAGATGCGGTTGACTGTGTCATTCGTATTGGTCAGCTGAAAGATTCAAGTTTGGTTGCACGTCGTATCGGAACAATTCAGTGTGTGACGGTTGCTGCACCCCGTTATTTGGCAGAACATGGTGAACCCCAAACCATTGAAGATCTACAAAAACATCAGGTCGTGCATTACTTTAATAGTCGTACCGGACGTAATATTGACTGGGATTTTATGGTTGATGGTGAGATTCATAGCGTTGGCGTGAAAGGGCGTGTTTCTGTCAACGATGGTGATTCATATGTGGGGCTTGCAGTTCAAGGTTTCGGTTTAATTCAGTGTCCGCGTTTCATGGTTGCCGACCATCTGGAGTCGGGAGCCTTGAAAGAGGTTCTTACAGAGTGGCGTCCAGCACCAATGCCAATTTCTGTTGTTTATTTACAAAATCGGCATTTATCACCCAAAGTCCGTGTGTTTGTAGATTGGGTGGCTGAATTATTTGCGGGTTGTCATCTATTAAGTGGTTGCTCAATGTCATGGGATCAGAAATGTGAATTTGCCAGTGCCAAAGAACATAACCATGAATATACCATTCGGACATTGGTTGAAAATGAAAATATGGCAGAAGCCTATGCACTCAAAAATTAGCTTCATATTTTGAGTGATTTTTCAACAATTAATTAGTTGATACAATCCACTGTTTAGTCATCTTCATAAATCCTTAATTTATGGTATAGAAATTGCAATTATTTCGGCAGAAGAGTAATTTAGAAATACTCAAGTTTTTATCACCTTATTTGGATTTTTAAGGAGAAGCTTCAAGATGGCAAGCTTTATGAAAAAAATGTTCGTTTCAACAACCTTAGTTTTGGCTGCTGTTGCGACGAATGTTCAAGCAAAGGATTGGAAGGTGATTCGTTTTGGTACTGAGTCCTCGTATGCGCCGTTTGAATATAAAACACCGGATGGCAAGTTAACTGGTTTTGACGTTGATTTGGGTAATGCAGTTTGTGCAAAACTCAAAGCCAAATGTGTTTGGGTTGAAAACTCTTTTGATGGGATGATTCCAGCACTTAAAGCGAAAAAATTTGATGGCATTCTTTCATCAATGACGGTCACTGATGAACGTGCGAAACAAATTTTGTTTAGTAACAAAATCTACAACACGCCAACGCGTATGGTTGCAAAAAAAGGCTCGCCGTTATTGCCTACAGCTGCCTCTTTGAAAGGTAAACGTGTAGGTGTACAACAGGGCACAATTCAAGAAACTTATGCTAAAACCTATTGGGCACCAAAAGGTGTAACCGTTGTACCTTATCCAGTCCAAGATTTGATTTATCAAGACATGATGTCAGGTCGTTTAGATGCAACTTTACAAGATGCGATCATGGTTGATGGTGCTTTCTTAAAACAACCAAAAGGCAAAAACTTTGCATTTGTCGGTGGCAATGTAGTTGATGCAAAAACACTGGGTGTAGGCGCAGCGATTGGTTTACGCAAAGAAGATGCAGATTTAAAAGCGAATATTGATAAAGCACTAGCAGCAATCATTGCGGATGGTACATACAAGAAACTAGAGAAAAAATATTTCTCCTTTAACATTTACTAATGATGTGAAAAATGTCGGCTTAGTGCCGACATTTTTAAATCTATTCTCATCTCATCAATATTAGATATTGTTTTTAAGGAGAAGATGAGTCATGTTTTTATCTGGCTATGGGCCACTCCTTCTCAGCGGGACATGGATGACCCTCCAGCTTGCGCTGTTGTCACTTCTGCTTTCTGTCATTATTGGCTTAATTGGTGCGAGCTCAAAACTCTCCAGTATTAAAGCCTTACGTTATATTGCGACTGCCTATACGACACTCATCCGTAGTGTGCCTGACTTGGTGATTATGCTGCTGTTATTTTATAGCTTGCAGCTGGGTCTAAACCAAATTACTGAATCACTGCAAATGGACCAAATTGATATCAATCCATTTGTGGCTGGTGTGATTACTTTAGCGTTCATTTATGGTGCATATTTTACCGAGACCTTTCGTGGTGCATTTCAATCCGTTCCAACGGGGCAAATTGAAGCAGCAAAGGCCTATGGTATGACCCCTTGGCAGGTTTTTCGCCGTGTATTATTCCCTCAAATGATGCGTTTTGCATTGCCAGGCATTGGTAATAACTGGCAAGTTTTGATTAAGGCAACGGCACTGGTTTCAATTATTGGTCTGACTGACATTGTAAAAATTACCCAAGATGCGGGTAGAAGTACCATGCAGCTGTTCTTTTTCAGCATCGTGGCTGCCGCGATTTATTTGGCAATTACCACGGTGTCGAACCTCATTTTAATGTGGCTTGAGCGTCGTTATTCTGCCGGTGTGAGGAAGGGACAATTATGATTGAAATCCTTCAACAATATTGGCAGGCATACCTTTGGACCGATGGTTTACAAATGACCGGAGTGGCGATGACTGCTTGGTTATTGGTGCTTTCTATTGGTATTGGTTTTGTGCTTGCTGTGCCTTTATCACTTGCACGAGTATCAGAAAATCTTTGGTTGCGTGGCCCTGTTTGGTTGTATACATATGTTTTTCGTGGCACTCCACTGTACATCCAATTGCTTATTATTTACTCAGGCATTTACAGTTTTGATTACATCCATGAACATCAGACGCTCGATGCGTTTTTTCGAGAGGGCATAAATTGCACCATTTTGGCATTTGCGCTCAATACTGGTGCATATACGACTGAAATCTTCGCTGGAGCGATTCGTTCTATTCCACATGGCGAGATTGAAGCTGCACAAGCTTTCGGTATGTCCAAATGGAAACTCTATACCCGCATTATCATTCCGTCGATGTTGCGCCGTGCTTTACCATTTTACGGTAATGAAGTCATTTTAATGTTGCACGCGACAACCATTGCATTTACAGCAACTGTTCCTGACATTTTAAAAATTGCGCGTGATGTAAATGCGGCAACCTATGACACCTTCAATGCTTTTGGGATTGCCGCGGTGTTGTATGCGATGCTGGCATTTATTTTGATTTGGATATTTCGTAAGTTGGAAAAACGTTGGTTGGCATTTTTAAAGCCATCGAATCATTAGGAGACATAAATAATGGAACAAGTTGCAAAACTAGTGATTCGTGATTTACATAAGACATTTGGTGATCATGAAGTATTGAAAGGGATATCACTTGATGCAAATGCTGGTGATGTAATTAGTATCATCGGTTCATCTGGTTCAGGTAAAAGTACCTTGCTACGTTGTATTAACTTTTTAGAACAACCAAGCAATGGCACTATTAAACTTAATGGTGAAAAACTACGCACAGTCTTTGATAAAAAAGGCAATTTAAAAGCGGTTGACCCAAAGCAACTACAAAAAATGCGTACCCAGCTCATGATGGTGTTTCAGCATTTTAATTTATGGTCACACATGACGGTGCTAGAAAATGTTATTGAAGGACCAATTCATGTACTTGGGGTAAAACGTGCTGAGGCAGAAGAGCGTGCACGGAAATATCTACGCAAAGTTGGTTTGCCTGAAAGCGTTGAAAGTAAATATCCTGCATTTTTATCTGGTGGTCAGCAGCAACGTGTAGCGATTGCTCGTGCTTTGGCTATGGAACCTGAAGTCATGTTGTTTGATGAACCAACCAGTGCGCTTGATCCAGAGTTGGTGGGTGAAGTACTCAAAGTAATGCAGGGTTTGGCTGAAGAGGGACGTACTATGATTGTGGTGACACATGAAATGGGATTTGCGCGTCATGTGTCTAATCAAGTGATTTTTTTGCATCAAGGGAAAATTGAGGAGCAGGGTCATCCTGATGAAGTACTCAATAACCCGAAAAGTGAACGCTTAAAGCAGTTTCTAACGGGCAGTTTAAAATAAGCTGTCCTGTCCATACCGAGTATGGTGAAATTTTTTATAAAAGATTCTCACCGTACTCGGTTGCTTTTTAATTATATTTTAAAGATGGGTATTTTTAGAAAACACATTAATAATGATAATGCCTGCGATCATTAAAGTGAGACCAATGCAGGCCGCTAAGTCTAAATGCTGTTTGTAAAATATCCAGCCAATTGCAGAAATTAAAATAATGCCCGCGCCAGACCAAATGGCATATGCAATTCCGATCGGAATTGTTTTTAGCGTCAGAGACAATAAATAAAAGGCAATTGCATAACCCACAACAGTAATAATCGAAGGAATTGGAACAGTAAAACCTTGAGATGCTTTTAAAGCTGAAGTTGCAATGACTTCACAAGCAATCGCAATTGCTAAATAAAGATAAGACATGGGGAGCTACGCCAGAATGAGTTTTAATCAATCTATATGAAATGTTGAAATGGTTAGATCAGTTTTAACGATTGTTCAATTTTTTTGGTACACAAATACAAGTAAATTAAACTGAACTGATCATTTGATTTTATCACTTGCAAAGTGGTCTCAGCTATTTATTCGTTTATTTAATCATTGATCCGTGCGGTCATTTATAGAGGATCAGCGACTTTAGCTTGATCCTCTATAGACTTTTTTAAAGATAGATCAGCCGACTATATTTAAATCCTTAAATTTGTCTAATAGTTGATCTTGGGTTTCAATATGTGCCGGATCTTGTTTTATACAATCGATTGGACAAACCGCCTTACATGTTGGCGCATCGTAAAAGCCTACACACTCGGTACAACGGAGTGGATCAATTTCATAAACTTTACTCCCCTCAAAAATGGCTATGTTGGGGCATTCCGGTAAGCACATATCACAATTAATACATTCACTTGTAATCAAAAGTGCCATTTTTAACTCGCTGAATAAGTTAATGTCGATGCAGTAATACTTTCCTTTGCATGTGGTAAGTTCCGTACGAGTAGTGCATAACTGATATCAACATCTTGTGAAAGCGGAATTTCAACAAAATGCCCCGAACCTTTGGCATCTATAATTGCGTTACCTTTTAAATCGCGCATCTCGGTTAAGCTAAATGTAATATTGCCTTGCGGTGTCATGAGTTCAAGTGAGTCGCCCATTACAAAACGGTTTTTAACCTCAATACGAATATAGTCGCCATAACGCCCTAAAACCTCTCCACAAAATTGTTGATAGTCAAAATGTGATGAGCCATCGGCATAGTTTTGATATTCACTGTGCACATGACGTCTTAAAAAGCCTTCGGTATAACCTCGGTTCGCCAAACCTTCGAGCTGTGTCATTAAGCTTGGGTCAAACGGTTTTCCTGCTAATGTATCATCAATCGCTTTTCGATAGATTTGGGCAGTACGGGCACAGTAAAAATAGGATTTAGTACGGCCTTCAATTTTAAGCGAGGCTATGCCCATTTTTGTTAAACGATCTACATGTTGTACAGCACGTAAATCTTTCGAGTTCATAAAATAGGTGCCGTGTTCATCTTCTTCGGCAGCAAACATTTCTTCATCATTACGTTGTACTAATAGGATTTGAGCTGAAGTTGTTTCTGATTGTGCTGATGAGCAGCAAGACTTTTCTGACTCATTGAGCTGAGTGACTGGAATCACATCACCGTTTAAATCTTCTTGGGCTTCATGCAGCTTATAGTCCCAACGGCAAGCATTGGTACAAGCACCTTGATTGGCATCACGTTTGTTCATATATCCTGAAAGTAAGCAGCGACCTGAGTAGGCCATGCATAGTGCGCCATGCACAAAAACTTCAAGTTCAATATCGGGCACATGTTGCTGGATTTCTTCTATTTCTTCTAAAGACAACTCACGCGATAAAATCACACGGCTTAGACCGTAATTTTTCCAGAATTTTACAGTTGCCCAGTTAATGGCGTTGGCTTGAACAGATAGATGAATTTGTACATCAGGAAAATGTTCGCGCACCATCATAATTAAGCCTGGGTCAGACATAATGAGTGCGTCTGGCTGCATGGCTATAATTGGTTCAAGGTCACGAATAAAGTTTTTTAATTTGCTGTTATGTGGCTGAATATTAGCCACAACATAAAACTTTTTACCCAAAGCATGGGCTTCATCAATTCCGATTTTTAAATTGTCATAATCAAAAGCATTATTACGCACACGTAAACTGTAACGTGGTTGGCCTGCATATACGGCATCTGCACCATAGGCAAAAGCATAGCGCATGTTTTTAAGTGAACCTGCGGGAGAGAGGAGTTCGGTCTTCATAAAATAAAAGGCATAAAAAATATATGGTTTTATTTTATTAACTCTGTCTTTTTGATTCAACCTACTGAATTAGTAAGAATTTGGCCTATATCTTTTTGTACGGGTAGCATATTTTTTGCCAATTCTCCTAAACGCATCAAAGCATTTAACATTTTGGGATTTAACTCAAAACATGCTGCAATACGTAAACAATGACTAAAACGTTTATCAGCAGAACATAAAATTCCCGGCATACATAAAATTTTTTCGTCCATTGCCTGATGAAAGAGTTCTAGCGTATCAATAGATTCTGGTAGCTCTAACCATAAAATAAATCCAGCTTGTGGGCGACTGACTCGAGTACCGACTGGGAAATAGCGACAAATATAAGACTTAATGGTGTCAATTTGTTGTTGATAGCGTTTTTTGAGCTGACGTAAATGCAGGTCATAACCACCATTTTCTAAGAAAAGTCCTAAGGTCTCAGTTAGCAAAGCAGGCTCGGCCACTGTTGTTGTAAATTTCAGTTGCTGCACAATATTACGAAAGCGCCCAGCTTCTAACCAACCAATTCGATAGTCGGGTGCTACAGTCTTGGTGTAGCTACTACATACCAACACCCATCCATTTTGATCAAATGCCTTAATGTTGGGTAAGAGAGGTTCGGCTAGTTGCAATTCGGCATATATTGCATCTTCAATAATAGGAACTTGAAACTGATTAGCTAGTTCTGCCAAGCGACGGCGGCTGCTTTCAGGCATGCTGAAACCGAGGGGATTGTGTCCTGTTGGAATCGTTAATATGGCTTGTACACTTTGAGATTTTAAGAGTTCTTCAAGCGTATCTAGACACATGCCTGTATGTGGCGAAGTGGGAACTTCTACAATTTTTCGGCCTAAATTATGAAGGAGTGGGTACAAATTATGAAAAGTAGGGATCTCAAGTGCAATGCTATCACCCGCTTGAGTTGTTGCCATAATCGCTAGGCTCAAGGCCTCCATGGTGCCATGAGTCAGCACAATATCATCTGCTGAAAGAAACATGCCCAGTTGCAAGCTTCGTCTAGCAATTTGTGTGCGTAGTCGTGTTGACCCAGGTGGTAAGGTATAGCTTTTAAAAATATCTGGTTGTGTACGTAAAACTTGAGCAGTTAAGCGTTTTAAACGTTCAATTGGGTAGAAATTTTCTCCTGAGGGGCAAGCTAGAGCCAAATTAATATAGGCTGGGTCCATTTGCTTTTTAACAATTTGTGCGAGAAAGCAGCTAATGCCAGAAAGAGGAACTTTTTCTTCACTGACATAACGTTCTTCGAGTTCTAGCAAGTTTGAAGGTGCATGACAAACATAGTAACCAGATTGAGGACGAACAGAAATCAAACCTTGATCTTCAAGCTGACGATACGCTTCTTTTACGGTGTTAATGCTGACTTGATAATGGTTTGCACAGTCTCGTATTGAAGGTAGACGCGAACCAATAGGCTGCCTTCCATTATGGATTTGAAGGGTTAAGTCATCACTCACTTTTTTATATTTGTACATATCCATTCATTAAAAAACCAAAGCAATGGGTACACTTTATAGTGATCTGTTATTTATCTCAAATATTGTGATTACTTTAGGTTGGTCCATTTAATCGAGTTTTATACTTAAAAACTGTGTCTATTATTTTTCATATTAACTGATACTGTAACCATTAAAGATATCTCAGTAAGATCAAAAGCATGGTGAGGATTTAAAACCATAATTTTTTAATATCAAAATGAGTAGGAGTGGTCTATGTCCGTTGTAGCATTTAAACAAGTTGATGTTTTTACTTCACAAGCATTTAAGGGAAATCCTGTCGCGGTGATTATGGACGCTAGTACCTTAACATCTGAGCAAATGCAGGCGATTGCCAATTGGACCAATCTCTCTGAAACTACATTTGTATTGCCTGCCACAGATTCGCAGGCCGATTATCAGGTTCGAATTTTTACTCCGCAAAATGAATTACCATTTGCAGGCCATCCTACAATCGGTACAGCCCATGCTTTACTTGAAGCCGGTCTAATTACTGCTAAAGAAGGAAAATTGGTACAGCAATGTGGTGCAGGTTTAGTTGCTCTTACGGTAAGTGAATTGAATCATATTTCGTTTGAACTACCACAACCTAAAATTACGCCATTAGATACGACACAGACTCAAAAATTGGCAGAGATTTTAAAATGTCAGATTGACACTCAATGGAATGCTGCATTGGTTGATGTTGGGGCGCGTTGGGTTGTATTACAAGCTGTCAATGCCGAAGCTGTTTTAGCGACTCAACCAGACTTCGCTGCTTTAAAACAACATGATTTAGAAATGAAAGTTGGTGGAGCGACGGTTTATGGTTTTTATGAAAATAATGATGAGCAAAAACATATAGAAGTTCGTTCATTTGCTCCTTCAATTGGAATAAATGAAGATCCAGTTTGTGGTAGTGGTAATGGTAGCGTAGCGTCTTTTATCCGTTACCATGGTATTTTGCCCGCACAAAATGATCAGGTACTTTCTTCACAAGGTCGCGTTTTAGGACGTGACGGACAGCTTCAACTAAATTTATATCAAGATAAAATTTTAGTGGGTGGAACTGCTGTTACCTGTATCGATGGTACGATTAACCTATAAAACAGATATAAAAAAAACCGAGGTAAAGTCCTCGGTTTTTTTAATTAGAAAAATCTTATTTTTCTACGAAAGCACGTTCAATCACGTAGTCGCCCATTACGCCCATACGAGGTGATTCAACTAAACCATGTTCGTCAAGTAACGCAGCAACGTCTTTCAAGAAAGCAGGGCTACCGCAAAGCATTGCGCGGTCAGTTTCACGGTTAAATCGTGGTAAACCAACTTTTTCGAATAAAGCGCCAGTTTCAATTGCAGTGGTAACACGGCCTTGAGTGTGGAAAGGTTCACGAGTTACAGTAGGGTAGTAAACAAGCTTGTCTTTAATACCTAATTCTTCAAAGAATTCATGGTTTGGAAGTTCATTCAAGATAAGGTCTTGATAAGCTAATTCAGAAATATAACGTGTACCATGAACAACAATTACTTTTTCAAAGCGTTCGTAAGTTTCTGGGTCACGAATAATTGACAAGAATGGAGCAAGACCAGTACCAGAAGATAAAAGGTACAAGTTTTTACCCGGTAAAAGGTCATCATGAACCAAAGTACCTGTTGGTTTTTTAGAAATCAGAATCTCATCGCCAACTTGTACTTTTTGCAAAATCGAAGTTAAAGGACCGTCTTGTACTTTAATTGAGAAGAATTCTAACTCTTCTTCGTAGTTTGCACTTGCAATCGAATACGCACGCATTAACGGTTTGCCATTCACTTCAAGTCCGATCATTACGAACTGACCATTTTTAAAACGTAAGCTAGTGTCGCGTGTAGTTTTAAAACTGAAAAGGGTGTCATTCCAGTGGTGAACATGAGTAATGCGTTCGACGTTAAAAGCAGCCATTAAAGGTCTCGATCACGATTAAAAGAAAACAGATTGCTATTCTAATCTAAATTCATTCCCGATAAACTGAATATATTTAATTGTGTTTATAAGAAAAAGTGATGATCAATTCTGTCACCCTCCCCATAATCGGCCACATGTGCTCTCCATATCGAGAAAAATTCGGTATTCCACGCCAGCCTAATTTGGTCAACATCGAGTCATATATCGACATGGTAGAATCTTATAACGACTTGTTGGCTTTTGAGGGAATTGAACAATTTAGTCATCTCTGGCTAGTTTGGCAGTTTCATGACAATAAAAATCAGGGCAATGCAGATAAATTCCGTCCGCAAGTTCGTCCCCCACGTTTAGGGGGTAATGAAAAAATTGGCGTATTTGCTACACGTAGCATGTATCGACCAGCACCAGTGGGCTTGTCTGTAGTGCGTTTAAAGAAAGTTGAAAAAGTTGGAAAGTCAGTACGAGTGTATGTCACAGGAAGTGATTTATTAGATGGAACTCCAATTCTAGATATCAAACCCTATATTCAATATTCCGATGCGATTGCTGATGCACAAAGTGGTTATGCCCATGCAGAACCAGAACGTAAGTCGGTCATTTGGTCTGAACCTGCTCTAAATGCTCAAAAATATTTTTTACAAAATAAAGAAATGAATGATCAATACCTTGATGAGCTTGAGCAAGTCTTAGCTTTAGACCCGCGGCCTGCCTATCAAGAAGATCCAGACAGAATTTATAAAATGAAATTTTCAAGTTTCGATATTCATTTTAAAGTCGGTCAGCTTGAAGTTACCGTAGTGGATATGGTCAAAGCTTCTGCTGTGCAATAAATTCTACTTTAGAACCAATGGATGTTCAGCCAAAGTAAAGTAATGAATATAGCCATATGAATCAGCTGGGCGGGAACGAAAGCAAGTGCATAGGGCAGCCCGCCCGAAATTGCAGAGTTTATACTTTTGGCAATAGCATGCACTGCAAAGCCTCCCATAAAAGCAATTAATAAAGGGGACATATGAGCACTATCAGGTTCACCTTGTACAATTACCGCGATAATAGCCGCATGTATTTCAAATAAAGATGCGAGTAAGGTTCCCGCAATTAATCCGGCATCCCCTAAATATAAATTTAAGCCATAGACCCCAGACTGAATGATAGCGAGTGTTGCAGCAATAATAATGGCTTCTTTAAGGCTAAACATTCTTGAATCTAATTCTGGAGTCGAAGTGCTAGGTTCGGCTTTTCGTAATAAAATGAAGGCCCAGACGGCTAAAACAACTAATGCAATAAGTGTAGGAAATATAATTAGCTTAAACCAAGCAAAGCTGATACCTATCACAATAATTAAAGTTTGAATAAGCGTTGAAACGCAAGACATCAGGGCTGCACCCGCGTTTGTTGTTGCATTTGCTCGACCAGAGCGTACTTCTAAACCTAAAGTGGCAATGGCCACTGTACTGGAAACAAAGCCTGAGGCCAAAGACGAAAGTAATAGCGCATTTTTAGAAGATAATAATCGTTTAGCAATATGAGCTAGTGCCTGTACAAATAATATTAAAGTGAGCAATTTTAAAATAACATGAGGATTTAAAACTGGTCCCCAAAACGGCTTATTCGGGACCAAAGGTAAAGCAATTAAAAGTAAGGCGAGTAGAAAAATTCCATCGCGCAATTCTGCCTCGGTAATCCATTGGCTAGCAATACCATGCATAGACTGTTTAGCTATTAAGATAGCGGTCATGATGACTGCTAAACTTGCTGCCAATGAAATATTCCAAATACAGAGTGCTCCAATGAAATAAGTCATGATAAATGCAAGTTCGGTAGTAACGCCTGGATCATTTGGCTGGTTTTTGAGGGAAACGATGCTGATTGCACCGATGATTAAAGCTCCAACGATCCCAATTGAAATGCCGAATAAAAAACAGATCGCGCCTAATAAGGCACTAATTGCAAAAGATCTGAAACCAGCGAAAGTTTTATATTCGTGTTTGAGTTTACTGCGTTCTCTTTCTAAACCAATTAATAAGCCACAGCCAAGGGCAGCAGCAATTATAGTAATGAATTCCTCAAAGGATGCAGTTTGTAATGACATTGTCATTGGAAGTTCCATATTACTTCCTCTTATGCTTATAGTTATATGTGGATTTTAATCATTTTAAAATCATGTGTTCGTTTCCAGTTTATGCTTTTTATTATAGTCAGCATAGTATCTTTTTTAGGCATAGAAACATACAAAATATTTTTATAAACATGACCTATGACGCAAAAAAATATCAAGTTGAGAATTGGTTTAATTATTTGAAGTTGAAGGATATTTAAATAATGAATTTAACGATTTTGGGGTGAGCTAAATCTAAAACATCTCTGCTATATTATAAAAGTATATTGGGGATAACGCATGAATGCACATGTAGAAATAGATACTTATTGGTGTCTAGAACAACTATTACAAGAAGGCCGTATTACAGAACGAGATAAATTACTGGTACAGTCAAGCCACCGCCAAAAAGACCAGCTAAAGTGGCATCCATTACAATGGATTGCGCATTTTAATTTAAAAGATCAGCAGCACACGCAGGCCCATTTAAGTTTAAACCGTTTGTGTTTATGGTTTGCAGATCGGGTTCAGCTACCTTTATTTGTGATTGATCCTTTAAAGGCGGATGTGAGTGCTTTAACTCAGGTAATGTCGCAAGAATTTGCTATTCGTAATCATATTTTAGCTGTTGAAATTCATGCCGACCGAATTGTGATTGGAACAGACCAGCCGTTTCAAACAGATTGGCTCAATAATCTTGAACGAAGTCTAGCTCCTAAAAAAATTGAGCGGGTATTACTTAATCCCGAACAGTTGCAACGTTATTTACGAGAATATTATCAGGTCAGTCGAGCGGTAAACTCAGCTCAAAAAGATGCAGCTCATGACCGTGATAATAAAAATGTTGAGGCTCTTTTACAACTTGGGGATAGTCAAAACCCAGATGCCAATGATCAGCATATTGTGAAATTAGTCGACTGGATTTTACAGTTTGCGTTTGAGCAGAGTACCAGTGACATTCATATGGAACCGCGTAAGGACAATGGCAAAGTCAGGTTCCGTATCGATGGTGTTTTGCACACCATTTATAACATGCCTTCAAATACACTGACCGCCGTGATTGCACGTATTAAGATTTTAGGACGTTTAAATGTCGCCGAAAAGCGCAAACCGCAAGATGGTCGATTAAAAACACGTACACCTAAAGGTCAAGAAACAGAGCTACGCCTATCAACCTTGCCAACAGCCTTTGGTGAAAAACTGGTTATGCGTATTTTCGATCCCGATGTGCTGGTACGTTCTTTTCATCAACTGGGTTTTGAAGAGAGTTTATTACAACAGTGGCAACAGTTAACAAAAAATAGCCATGGCATTATTTTAGTCACTGGTCCTACAGGTTCAGGTAAAACGACAACGCTATATTCTTCGTTAAAGCAGCTTGCAACAGATCAGGTCAATGTCTGTACCATTGAAGATCCAATTGAAATGTTAGAGCCTAGTTTTAACCAGATGCAGGTCAACAATGCAATTGAATTAGGCTTTGCAGATGGTGTTCGTGCGCTGATGCGTCAAGACCCCGATATTATTATGATTGGGGAAATTCGTGATCAAGATACAGCGAATATGGCAATTCAGGCAGCACTCACAGGTCATTTAGTATTATCAACTTTACACACCAATGATTCACCGTCTAGTTTGACCCGTTTACACGATTTGGGCGTGCAACCATTTTTAACAGCAGCCACAATTCTAGGCGTACTCGCGCAGCGTTTAGTGCGACAGCTTTGCCCACACTGTAAACAACAAACTTATATTAATGAGGACGAATGGCAGCACCTAACATTCGACTACATTATGGACATGCCAGAAAAAGTTTATCAGGCAGTAGGGTGTGAACAATGTCGTCATACAGGTTATAAGGGACGAGTCGGTATTTATGAATTTATGCCGGTCAGTCTTGAGCTTAAGCATCTTATTAGTAGCCATATGACCTTGAATGATTTGAGAACACAAACTAAAAAAGAAGGTATAGAACCTTTAAGAATTGCGGGTGCTCGTAAAGTCATTGATGGTCTTACGACATTAGAAGAGGTTTTACGGGTTGTGCCATTAAATTAAGTTTTTCTTAAGATTCACCTCATTTATGCCTGATGTAATTGCTTTATCCCAAGAGGAAACCATAAACAGAGGGTAATTATATGAATATGCTTAAAGTGATGTTGTTGACTGCTGGTATGACTGCTGCTGGCGTAGTTGTAGCGAATACACCAGTGAATCAAGCTGCAATTGCTCCGGCAACTGTCACCACAGTAAAACAGGCATTAACGTCTAAAGATAGTACACCGATAAAATTACATGGTCAGGTTGTAAAGTCTTTAGGTGATGAAAAATATCAATTTCGTGACAAGACAGGTAGCATTACGGTTGATGTAGATGATGAACTTTGGCAAGGTCGTCCTATTTCACCAAATACAAATGTAACTTTAATTGGTGAAGTAGATATCGACTATAAACCTTTAAAACGTGTAGAAATTGATGTAGATCAAGTTCAGTTTTAATTAATAATCATAGATGTATTGCCTTTAGCCGCATTTTAATAATGCGGCTTTGCTTTTTCTAAAAAGGCTTGGCAAGATCAAATCAGGATATAACAGGAAAAACAGATGAGAATTTTGCTTGCAGAAGATGATCGCTCTCAAGCTGAAAGTATTCAATCGTGGCTAGAGTTAGACGGTTATCAGGTAGATTGGGTGGAAAGAGGCGATTATGCACTTACGGCAATTGAACAGCATGATTATGACTGTATTTTGCTTGATCGGGGGCTGCCTCAACTGGCTGGTGAAAAAGTTTTAACAACGATCCGCCATAAACAAAAAAATGTTCCTGTTATTTTTATTACGGCGCGTGACAGTATTCATGACAGGGTGGAAGGACTAGATTTAGGCGCAAATGATTATTTGGTTAAGCCTTTTAGTTTAGAGGAGTTATCTGCTCGAATCCGTGCTCAATTACGTAAGCAAACGTTGAGTCAGCAATCAGTATTAACGTGGGGAAATCTGCAACTCGATACACAAGCAAAAGTTGTATCATGTGCTGGAAAGTCCATTGAGTTAACAGCTAAAGAGTTCCAAATTTTACGTAAGCTTATGGTTCATCCTGAGCATATTATTACCCGTGATCAATTAGAAGAAGCGCTCTATGCATGGGGTGAGGAAATTGAAAGTAACGCGATAGAAGTATTTATTTATCAGCTCCGAAAAAAAATCGGAAGTAGCAGCATTAAAACCATACGGGGGTTAGGCTACCGTATGGGAGATTTAAAATGAAATCTAATCGCTCATCCTTGCAGTCGCAACTGGTTAAAACCACCATGTGGAGTAGTGTCGTGGTGGGCTTGCTGGCTTTAAGCTTACTCACCATATTTTCTGTTTATCACAACATGTCGGTGCAAGACGAAATCATGGATGAAATTTCAGATACTTTGCTGGTTTCAGATCTTTCTCAACACTCTATGAAACAGTTTGATGAGCTCAGTGATGAATTTGATATTCAGTATGAATTATTAAGTTCTGGGCAGTTACTTACTCACTCTCATAGCTATCAGCACGAGCTTTTTGAACAAGGCAACTTATCAGAAGGTTTTTCATATTTTTGGTTTGATGGCCAATTATGGCGTAGCTTAGCTGCACAACAAGATGACTCTCAACTACAAGTTGAAGTTTTTCAGCCAATGAGTACACGTATTGAAGAAGTACTTAAAGCCCTTGCTGGGTATAGCGGCCTTATGGTGTTGTTCTGGCTGCTACAATGGGTCATTGTAAGTTGGCGTACGGAGCAACAATTGGCTGCGTTAAATTTACTCTCTAAACGTATTGCCCAAAAAACAGCATCAAATTTAGAACCTATTCAAGACCCAGATGTCATTACAGAAATTCAACCTGTGATTGATGCGCTAAACCAATTACTTGCAAGGTTGCAAAGGGCTCTCGTTGCTGAACAGCGTTTTACCGCAGATGCTTCACATGAGTTACGATCTCCATTATCTGCCATACAAATGCGTCTTCAGGTTTTACAGCGTAAATATCAACATGTTCCAGAGCTTCATCAGGATTTTGAACGTATACAAGAAGATGTTTCTCGAAGTACAAAAATACTTGAAAATTTACTGCTTCTTGCTCGCCTGGAACCCAATGAAGCAGAGCAGCCAGAACTTCCCAAGACAATTATCGATTTAAATTATTTATTGGCCAGAGTCATTGAAACTGTAACTTTAGATGCGCAAGCTAAACAGATGTTGATAGAGACAAATACCTTATCGACAGAAACTAAAACCTTTGCGAATGAAGAATTACTCTTTATTGCTTTTAGAAATTTATTTGATAATGCCATTCGTTATAGCCCTACTTTAGGCTCTATTCATGTTGAGATTAGTCAAGATGAACAGCAAATTAAGGTCGCTATAGAAGATACAGGCAATGGTGTAGATGATGAGGTATTGCAACGTTTAGGGCAGCGTTTTTTTCGAGTATTAGGTACTCAGCAGCAAGGTTCAGGGTTAGGAATTTCGATTACAAGAAAAATTATTGAATTGCATAATGGCAAATTACATTTTATGCATGCCGAACAGGGTGGTTTAAGGGTAGAGGTGAATCTTCCTTCATAAAAAAATAGCATGGTTGCCCATGCTATCCATTTTTTGTTTTCCCACGAATATTATTGAAACGCGAGTGTATTTTTTATTTAGTTAAAATAAGACGATTATTGCGAGTGAGGCGTAAACGATATTCCTCGCCAGCATGCATAATGCGGATTTCACGGCCTAATGCAAAGAGGTTATTAGAATGTAACATTGGTAAGGCGTGAGCTGTTTCATTGTTACGGGTAAATAAGCTAAAAGGTGCGTTCATTTGTTGTGCTCCGTGGTATGTTCTTGAACGATTTAAATGATAATCATTATCGAATAGGTCTGTCAATGAGATTTTTAAAATTTTATAAAATGATAAAATTTGCTTACACTTGAGAAAAGTTTTAGAGAGTAAAAAAATGCCCAAGCCAATCGTCGATGTCGCTATAGCAATCTTGATCCATCGTGGAAAAATATTAGTAGGATGGCGCGAAGAGCAGCAGCATCAAGGTGGAAAGCATGAGTTTCCAGGAGGAAAGGTTGAGCAGGGTGAAACACCAGAAGAAGCCTGCCGCCGTGAAATCTATGAAGAAGTGGGTATTGGTTTAAAAGATTGGCATCAGTTTGATTATATTCACCATGAGTATGATGACATTATTGTCAATTTACATTTATTCCATAGTTATGTGCCTGATGAACTATTAAATCTTATTCATCAGCCATGGGCATGGTACACACGTGAACAATTACTTCACTTAAACTTTCCAAAAGCCAATAAAGACATCATAAAGCGACTCTATTGGCCGCATTTTATTAAAATTAGTCCTACGCTGACACCAGCCGAAAATGATGAAACTTTAGTGTATTGGCGTAGTGAAAAAGATAGTTTTGATCAGGCAGATCTAGAAAAATTAGCTCTTTTAGATACCGATCAGCTTTCAAAATTAATCGTGAATGTCGATGTTTGGCACGAGCTAAAACGTGAGTTAAAAAGTCATATAAAAACAGTACATCTTAAGCAATCCCAATTAATGAGTTTGCATAAAGGCGACTTAGAAGTGGGAGTACGTTTTATTGCTGCTTGCCACGATGCAGTTTCTTTACAGCATGCTCAGCAAATTGGCTGTGATGCTGTTTTTGTAAGTCCTGTCAAAGTAACAGAGACCCATCCAGAAGCTATTGCATTAGGTTGGGAGCGTTTTGCTGATCTCGCCCAAAAAAGCCAGATTCCGGTTTTTGCATTGGGAGGAGTGCATCCTGATGATTTAGCTACTGCACAAAAGCATGGTGCATATGGCTTAGCAGGTATTCGTAATTTCTAATAAGAAAATAGAAAAGCATTAAAAGCTAGAGGGCTTTTAATGCTTGTTGCGCTTCTTGAACAGTTTTTTGATTATTGCGTTGTTGTCCAGCTTTTAAGATAGTCAACCAAAGCTGCTTTTTCATGGCCTGACTTTGGGCAAAACTCAAACCACGTCGCGCTAGAGATTCGGCATTAGAATATTGCTGTTTATGATTTGCCGTAAGGGCAAGAAATAGATAAGTCTCAGCCGCTTGTGGTGCTAAACGCTGTGCTTGAAGCGCATAGCGTTCAGCCTCTGACCATTGCTGGTTTTTGTAAGCCTGTTGTGTTTTCTGCATTAAAACTTTAAATGCAGGTAACTGGCTGCCATCATCACTAAAATGTTGAGGCTTTTTTTGCTGAGGAACAATAACCTGTAAATTTTTACGTTGAATTTCTGGATGCTCATAAGGTGTAATTTTTACACCCGATGGAGTTTCCGTATTTTTCTTCACTGGCGGAGTAGGTGTTTTCTCTTTGGAGTCGGAATGATCAGGCAAAGTTGTACAGCCGACCATAAGTACAGCACCAATATAAAAAACACCTTTCTTCAACATATCCTACTTTCCTGTTAACGCTTAGTTGTTATAACTACCACTTGAAATCACATGTGAGTTATTTGACAGATCTTGTTGCATCTGGCTTTCACTTTCACGAATATAACTGTCGGTATTATCATCCTGAGAGTCAGGAGTTGTGTTATCACTTTGTGGCGTATATGTTGGATCAACTTGATAATAAGGTGCTCCACATGGCGTAGCACGGTGCGGAATCGTGTGCGTTAGCATCGGAATATACATAGCACCATCACAAGCCTGTGCAGATAAATCACCTGATGCGCGGTCAATCCACTGCCACTGTACAGTGTCTGGTTGACGTATATTCACAGGTGTTTGACGTAATTGCTTCATCACATTTGTCCATACTGGCAATGCACCAGATGAACCTGTTAAACCAGTTACTTTGTTGTCATCTAAACCTAACCATACTACAGCGACATGGTTACCCGAATAACCAGCAAACCATGAGTCACGTGTATCGTTAGTCGTACCTGATTTACCAGCCAATTTTAAAGCTGGAGATAAGCTGCTATAGGCTGAACGACCAGTACCCGAAGACATGACCTGTTGTAAACCATAATTCATGATATAGCCAACAGATGGATCAATCGTTTGTTGAACATTCAGGCCATAACGATCAAGCAGACGACCATTGGCATCTACGACAGATCGAATTGCACGAGTTGGATATTTAAAACCGCCTGTAGCGAAGTTCTCATAAATTCCGAGCACTTCCATTGGCGACATATTAACTGCCCCAAGGAAAATAGAAGGGTAGGCAGGAATCGTTGACTCAACTCCAAACTTTCTTAAATTATTGCTAAATGTAGATAAACCAAACTCCTGACCCAAACGTACAGCAGATAAGTTATATGAATTTGCTAATGCTTCACTCAGACTGACTACACCATGCCCACCGCCACTGTAGTTCTTAGGAGTCCAGCTTTTACCACCATCTACAGGAACACTGATCGGCGCATCTTCAATTTGGCTTGCCCAGTTATAACGTCCAGATTCAATAGCACTTAAATAAATCACAGGTTTCAATAAAGAACCGACTTGACGTTTCGCATCTAAAGCACGGTTAAAACCAGTAAAGTCTTGTGTAGAACCAACCGCTGCAACTAACTCGCCATTTTCAGGATGTGCAATTAGTACAGCACCTTGTAAGTTTTTCAAACGCGCTGGATTACTGTTAGCCAAACGGTCCACTGAAGCTTTAAAAGCATTTTGAACTTGAGTTTGAGTAATTGGATCTAAGGTCGTAAAAATACGTAAGCCTTGATTGGTTAAATCACTTTCTTGATATTCTGTACGTAATTGACGGCGTACAATATCTAAAAAGTCTGGGAATTTTGCAGGCCCTAAACTTGGTTTACTTAACACATTTAAAGGACGTGCAATTTCATCTTCATATTCGGCTTGAGTTAAATAACCCATCACACGCATATTATTTAACACGGTATCGCGGCGTTTTTTTGCACCTTCAGGATTTTTCCAAGGGTTATATAAAGAAGGGCCTTGAACGAGTCCAACTAGATAAGCTTGTTGTGCGACACTGAGTTCACGTAACGGTAAACCAAAATAAAATTGTGAAGCCAAACCATAACCATTAATTGAATAGCTACCATTTTGGCCCAGATTCACTTCATTTAAATACGCTTCTAAAATTTCATCTTTGCTGTAATGCAGTTCAATGAGTAAAGCCATTAATGCTTCATTGACTTTACGTTTGAGTGTGCGTTCAGGGGTGAGATAGAAGTTTTTAACTAATTGTTGAGTCAGGGTTGAGCCACCTTGACGTTTTCCACCAGTGACATTACTGACCAATGCACGAGCTGTACCGCGAATTGAAATACCATGATGATGATAAAAATTGCGGTCTTCTGTAGAAATTAAAGCTTCAATGAGTGGTTTAGGGACATTATTCAGTTTAATGAGTACACGGTCTTCATTGTGTTGAGGATAAATTCCTCCAATGAGTAGCGGTTCCAAGCGTGCAACGCCGGTTGAAGAGGGTTTAGTACTTCTAACTTCAACCACTTGATCATTTGCAAAACTTAATTCTAAGACTTGTTCTGGTTCAACGCTGTCACCGTAGTCAAAACCACGTGTGTGGATATACATATTGCTGCCTTGAGCAACATAGCTTCCAGACTTGTCATAATTACTTGAAGTTTTGTAACCCAATAGCTTTAATTCTTGAGTGAAATTTGCTTGAGAAATAGGCGCGTTGTTATAAATTTCCAAAGGTCGTGCAAACACTTTGGCAGGAATATCCCACCGCTGTCCTTCAAATTTTTCACGGATAATATTATCTAAACGAATCAGATAGATACTAAGAGCAATAAAAGCACCAATGACCAAAATGGAAAAGATTAGTGCAAAGAAACCGATACCACGTTCAAACTTCATAAAAATGAGATAAAACCCTAACAATGCCTGTAATGATGCGATAGCTTGTCATCAATTTGCAATGATAAAACTGTGAATAATTGGAAAAGTTAGATTGAATTTTACAGCATCTTGTAGTTATGTTTTTTTAAATTAATCGGGTTAATGTTATTATAGGCGAGTATCGCAGCGGAGCTTACTCATTCGTGCAAATTTCACATAAGTCCTTCAGAAACGTCGGGTTAATCGGTCGACCAGATAAATCATCAGTTGTAGAAACACTATGTTTAATTCATGATCATTTATTGAACTTAGGTTTGAACCCCATTTTTGATCAGGAAACAGCCGAATTAGTGCCTTATGATCATGCACAGATAGTAAGCCGTCATCTATTAGGTGAAGTTGCTGATTTAGTTATTGTGGTTGGAGGCGATGGTTCTCTACTCCATGCGGCAAGAGCGTTGGTCCGTTACAATACCCCGGTTATTGGCATCAACCGTGGGCGATTAGGTTTTTTAACTGATATCAAACCTTCAGAAGCGATTTTTAAACTTGACCAAGTGCTTCAAGGGCATTTCCAGCTTGATCGCCGTTTCTTACTTGAAATGGAAGTACGAACAAATGGTGAAGTCATTTATGATGCAATTGCTTTAAACGATGTTGTTTTGCACTCTGGTAAGTCCGTCCATATGATTGACTTTGAACTCAACATTGATGGTCAATATGTTTATCGCCAGCATAGTGATGGTTTAATTGTTTCTACTCCAACAGGGTCAACTGCCTATGCTTTGTCAGGTGGTGGACCAATTTTACATCCAAGTATGGATGCGATTGCATTAGTTCCAATGCATCCCCATACATTATCATCACGACCAATTGTAGTTGGTGGGCAAAGCGAAATTAAAATCGTTATTCGCGAAAATCGGGTATTACCGATGGTGAGTGCAGATGGGCAACATAGTATATCGCTCAATGTTGGAGATAGTTTACACATCCGTAAACATCCATTTAAACTAAGTTTATTGCATCCACCAGGTTATGATTTTTATATGGCCTGCCGTACCAAACTTGGTTGGAACCAAGATTTTGAATCTTTCCAAAGAGATGAATCATGAATATTGAACAAATGCTATCTGTTTTAAACCCTGAAATTGTAGAGCGTTTAAAAACAGCAGTAGAAATTGGTAAATGGCCAAATGGCGTTGTTTTAACAAAAGAGCAGCG
>Ga0207655_1000839_pt1 | contig 33048 bp, 29 predicted proteins | sample KBSM44metaG_FD_184398 | JGI IMG/M metagenome (GOLD analysis project Ga0207655, IMG submission 184398) | Miscanthus rhizosphere microbial communities from Kellogg Biological Station, Michigan, USA - KBS M4-4 metaG (SPAdes) (version 2) | ecosystem: Host-associated > Plants > Roots > Rhizosphere >... | reverse complement strand
GGATCACCGGCAGGCCGGTCTTGCCTTCTGGCGCGGCCGCGTAGGCGGGCACCTCGAAGCCGTTGACGGTGTACTTGATGGGGCCGGCCTTCAGGCCTTCGGCCGTGGTGCTGATGGCGGTCTGCGCCATCACCGGCAACACGGCAGCCGCGTAGCCCACGCCGATGGCGGCCTTGAGCGCGGTGCGGCGCGTGGCGCCCTGCCCGGTGCTCTCGCCGGGGCGAAGCGAATCGAAGTCGGAACGGCTGTCGTCGAGGGACATGGGAAGGGCTCCAGTTGAATCGTCGAACAATGGGGCGTGGCGCCATGGAAAACGCACGCCGCAATGTAGGCGAAATCGGCCCTGCCCCTCCAAGCCCTGAAATTCAGTGGGGTTGGTGCGACGCGTACGCCCGGCGCGCCAGCGCAGCGGCCAGCACCTGCGCGGGATCGACCAGGTCCAGCCCGGCCACGGCCGCAGAGCCTTGCAGCCCCAGCGGCACCTCGGTGCAGCCCATGATGATGGTGACGGGGCCGTGGCGTTCGGCGAGCTTCAGGGCCACCTCGGAGAAGCACTGCTCGGCGAGCGGCATGTTGCCGGCCTTCACGCCGTCGAAGATGCCCCGCATGATGGTCCGGCGCTCCTCGGGCAGCGGCACGTGGCAGCCCAGGCCCGCGTCGGCCAGCGCCTGTTCGTAGAGCCGCACGCGGTAGGTGCCTTCGGTGGCCATCAGCGCCACGCCGGCCGCGCCCTGCTCGGCCACGTGGCGCGCCGTTTCGCGCGCCATGTGCAGCAGCTCGACCTGCGGAAAACGCTCCTGCAGGTTGGCGTGCCAGGCATGCGCGGTGTTGCATGCAATGGCGACGGCCCTGCTGCCCAGCGCGGCCAGGCGGCCCAGCGCCTGCAGCATCGGTTCGAGCGGCTGATGCGCGCCCTGCTCGGCCGAAGCCAGCGCGTCGGTGCGGTCGGGCACCGGCACCTGCGCGAGCCAGTGCTCGGGAAAGGCCTGGTCGCGCACCGGCTCGCCGCGCGAGCGCATCTGCTGCGCGCAGGCCTGCACGAAGAGCCGCACGAAGTCGGCGCCCGCCGCGGGGCCCATGCCCCCCAAGATGCCTACAACGTTCGTCGAAGCCATGATCTTTCTCTTTTCAGGAATACCGCGGAACCGGCTTTGCCGGGCAGCTGGTATTGCCCCCGGTAGGGGGTTGGCAAAGCGGCACGAAGTGCGCGCAGCCTGGGGGCGAGCTCAAGTAGCGGGCTTGTCGCTGAGGGCCTTCAGGTTTTCCTTCAGCTGCGGGCTCATCGGCAGGTTCAGCGGCACGTTCTTCGGCGGGATCGGCTGCATGAACCACTTGTTGTAGAGCTTCTCGAACTCGCCGCTCTTCATCATGCCGGCGAAGGTGTCGTCCACCAGCTTCTTGAAGGCCGGGTCGTCCTTGGGCAGCATGCAGGCATAGGGCTCGACCTGCAGCGGCTCGCCCACCACCTCGAAGTCGGCCGGCGTCTTGGAATTGGCGATCAGGCCGAACAGCAGGATGTCGTCCATGGCGAAGGCCACGGCGCGGTCGCTTTCCACCAGCAGGAACGAATCGGCGTGGTCCTTGCCGAGCACGATGTCCATGCCGAGGTTCTTCTCGGTGTTGTACTTGCGCATGACCAGCGCGTTGGTGGTGCCGGTGGTGCTCGCCACGGTCTTCTTCGCGAGGTCGGCGTAGTCCTTGATCTTCGAGGACTTCTTCACCAGCAGGCGCGTACCGGTATAGAAGTGATTGATGGCAAAGGCCACGTCCTTGCCGCGTGCGGAGTTGTTGGTGGTGGAGCCGCACTCCAGGTCGACGGTGCCGTTGGTGATCAGCGGAATGCGGTTTTGCGAAGTGACGGGCATCAGCGCGACCTGCAGGTTGGGCTTGTTCAGCTTCTTCTTCACTGCTTCGACCACAGCGTTGGAGAGCTCCACCGAAAACCCGATCGGCTTGTTGGGGCCATCGAGATAGCTGAAGGGCACCGACGACTCGCGGTAGGCGAGCGTGATCTTGCCGGACTCGGCGATCTTGGCGAGCGTGTCGGCGGCCTGCGCGCCCGTGGCGGTGAAAAGCACCGCAGCGGCCATCGAAGCCATCAGGACGGAAAGTTTCATTCGAGCCCTCATTCGGTTGGATTGAACAGGCGGCCAGTGTAGGAAGGAGTGACGCAAAACGACAATTCCAATTGAAATCCGACCCATGCCCAAAGGTTATGGGCGAGGCTTCTTTTGGCATTTCCGGCTGGGGCCGCGTCCTCCTACAGTCTTGGCTCTGATCTCAACCTCCGGAAAGTTGCCTCCATGCATGTGTGTGTGCTCGGTGCCGGCATCGTGGGCCTGGCCACCGCCTGGCAGCTCGAACGCCAGGGCCATCAGGTCACCGTGATCGACCGTGCCGGCCCCGGCGCAGGTGCAAGCGGCGGCAACGGCGCGCAGCTCAGCTATTCGTACGTGCAGCCGCTGGCCGATCCGTCGATCTGGAAGCAGTTGCCCAAGCTGCTGCTGTCGCCCACCTCGCCGCTGAAGCTGCGGCCGCAACTCGATCCGCTGCAGTGGCGCTGGGGCATGGCCTTTCTTGCCGCCTGCAACGCACAGACGTCGCGCGACACGACGGCCAGGCTGCTGGCGCTGGCCGCATCGAGCCGCACCGGGTTCGAGGCGATGCAGGCCGACATCGCGCCCGACTGCGATTTCTCGGCCACCGGGAAACTGGTGCTGTACGGCAACTCGGCGTCGCTCGAGGGTGCACGCGCGCAGCTTGAACTGCAGCGTGCCATGGGGAGCGAACAGCGGTTGGTGACGCCCGACGAATGCATCGCCATCGAGCCCGCGCTCGCCGGCTACCGCGGCCAGATGGCGGGCGCCGTCTACACGCCGAGCGAATGTGCAGCCGACTGCCTCAAGGTGTGCGCCGAGCTGATGCGCGCACTGAGTGCGCGCGGCGTGCGTTTCATGCTCGGCGCCGACGTGAGCGGCTTTGCGCGCAGCGAAGACCGCATCGCCGCGGCACGGACCAGCAACGGCGACGTGGAAGCCGATGCTTTCGTGATGGCGCTGGGCTCGGCCTCGCACAAGCTCGGCCGCGCACTCGGCGCCTACCTGCCGGTGTACCCGCTCAAGGGCTACAGCATCACGGTCGACGTCGATCCGGCGCCCGGCGCCGCCCCGCATGTGAACGTGACCGACAGCGCACGCAAGGTGGTGTTCGCGCGCATCGGCTCACGCCTGCGCGTGGCGGGCATGGCCGAGCTCGTGGGACACGACGCGAGCATTCCGGCCACGCGCATCGAGACGCTGTCAGCCGCAACCCGCGCCCTCTTTCCGCATGCGAGCCGGCTGGAAGAACTGCATCCCTGGACGGGCATGCGGCCCGCCACGCCGACGGGGCTGCCGATCATCGGGCGGCTGCCGAGCGCACCGTCGAACATGCTGTTCAACACGGGCCATGGCGCGCTGGGGTTCACGCTGGCGTTCGGCTCGGCGCTGCAGATCGCACAGGACTTGCAGGCCTGAACTAGATGTTTTCCTGAATCGCCTGCTGCATGCAGCGGGTGATGCCGCGCACCGCCACCGAATCGGGCCGTGCCGCGAAGCGCAGCGCGCGAATCGGCACCGGAATATGCGGCTCCAGCGTCAGCACGTCGACCTTCTCGCGGTCCGCCGAGCGCGCCGTGCAGCCATCGACCAGCGCCACACCGATGCCATGGTGCGCCATGGCCAGCGCCGCGTGATAGGTCTGCACCGTGACCACCGCCTGCTGGAAGCCCACGCCCGCCTGCCGGCAGGCCTGGCTCAGGCTGGTGCCGACGGGGTCGCGGCTGTCGAGGCCGATCACCGGGCGGTTGACGAGGTCGTGCAGCGCCACCGACCCGTTGCGCACCAGCGCGCGCGGCAGCATGCCCTTGGGCGCGACGCACACCATGCGGCTGTCGGCCAGCGTCTCCTGCGTGAGCGAGGGATGCACGGCGGGGCTGAAGGCGAAGCCCACATCGGCCTCCTGCAGCAGCAGCGCCGACATGATCTGCGGCGAGTGCAGCGACTCGACGGTGATCGCATAGCCCGGATGCTTTTCGCGAAACGCCTTGAGCGCGCGCGGCAGGATGTCGTAGCTCAGCGCCAGCACGCTGAGGATGCGCAACTCGCCCGTGTCGCCCGCGGTGCGCAGGTTGGCCGCCAGCCGCTGCACCTCGTCGAGCTGCGCGAACAGCCGCTCGATGTGCGGGTACAGCGTGAGGGCCTCGGTGGTCGGCGTGAGCCGGCCCTTGGCGCGCTGGAACAGCGGAAAGCCCAGTTGCAGCTCGGCATGCTGCAGCGTGCGGCTGACCGCCGGTTGCGTGATGTTGATGAGCCGCGCGGCCGCGCTCACGCTGCCCGTGAGCATGATCGCGTTGAAGACCTCGATGTGACGCAGGCGCATGCTGAATCAGCGGCTCGATGACTTGTTCGCGAAGCACCGTGGAACCGGCTTCGCCGGGCCACCGGTGTTGCCCCCTGCAGGGGGTGGGCGAAGCGACACGAAGTGCGCGAAGACTGGGGGCGGGTTCATTTCGCGCGCGCGATATCCATGACCATGCGGGTGCCGAGGTACAGGCGCGGTTCGATCGAATCGATCAGCACGTATTCGGCATCGGCCGAGTGCGCGCCGAAGCCCTGCAGGCCGAAGCGCTCGATGACGGGCGCCTTGGTCTTCAGCGCCGCGAAGGCCGCGTCGGTGCCGCCGCCGGCGGCCTTGTCGTCGGCGCCCAGCGGCCGGCCGAGCTCGTCCTTGTAGATCTGCTGCGCATGGCGGGCCAGGGCGCGCGAGGCGTCGGTGGCTTCGAGCGGCGGACGGCGGCGCTCGAACTTCAGCTCGACCTTGGCCTCGGGAATGAGCTGCTTCTTCACGCGCTCGTTCACCTGCTGCTCGATGCGGTCGTAGTCGCTGACCTTCAGCACGCGCACATCGGCACCCGCTGTGGCGCTGGCCGGAATCACATTGCGGTTGCTGCCCGACTTGGAGATGGTCCAGTTCATCTTCAGTCCGGTGGCCGGATCGGACAGGTCGCGCATCTGCAGGATCTGGTGCGACAGCTCGTACAGCGCGTTCACGCCCAGCTCGGGTGCCGAGCCCGCGTGCGAGGCCTTGCCCGTGACGTGCAGCGTGACCGAGGCGATGCCCGCCGTGGCGAGCGAAAGCTTGTCTTCCTTCACATAGGCGCCTTCGAAGGACAGCACCGCATCGTGCTCGGCGCCCATGCGCGTGATGAGCGCGCGCGCGCCGGGCGAACTGATTTCCTCGTCGCCGTTGATCAGCACGGTGAGCGTGCCGTACTCCTTGAATTTCATTGCCTGCAGCATCGACACGATGTGCGTGATGACCGCCACGCCCTGCTTGTCGTCGGCAATGCCCAGGCCGTAGGCCTTGTCGCCTTCGATGCGGAACGGCTGCTTGTCGAGCATGCCCACGGTGTAGACCGTGTCCATGTGCGCGATCAGCAGGATCTTCTTCTTGCCCGTGCCCTTGAAGGTGGCGCGCACCACGCGGCCGATCTTCTCGGGCGTGTCTTCCATGCGGTAGGCCTCGGCGCTCGGATCGATCAGTTCGACCTCGCCGCCCAGCGCCTTGAACTTCGCGGCGACGAGGTCGGAGATCTTCTCGAGCCCGTCGAGGTCGCGACTGCCCGATTCGATGGAGACCAGCTCCTTGAGCGTGTCGAGCAGCGCGGGCTTTTCCTTGGCGGCGAGCGCGGCGATGCGGGCGTCGGGCGCGGCAAAGGCGCAGCCCAGGAAGGCCGCGCAGGCGGCGGCGAGCAGGAATTGGCGATGCGGGAATTTCATGTGCTTGTGTGCTTCCTTCGTTGTCTCTTTTTCAGTACGCCTCAATGCGCCTTGTCCCAGTTGGGACCGACGCCGATCTCGGCCAGCAGCGGTACCTTCAGCGCGGCCACGCCGGCCATGAGACGAGGGATTTCGGTGCGCACCCATTCGATCTCCGCCTCGGGTACTTCGAACACCAGTTCGTCGTGCACCTGCATGATCATCCTGGTGCCGCGCTTCTCTTCGTCAAGCACGTTCTGTACCTTCACCATGCTGAGCTTGATGAGGTCGGCCGCCGTGCCCTGCATCGGCGCATTGATGGCCGCGCGCTCGGCGCCGCCGCGACGCGGGCCGTTGGGCGAGTTGATCTCGGGCAGATACAGGCGGCGGCCGAACACGGTTTCCACATAGCCCTGCTCCTTGGCGAGCGCCTTGGTCTCGTCCATGTAGGCCTTCACGCCCGGGTAGCGCGCGAAGTAGCGCTCGATGTATGAGGCCGCGGCCTTGGTCTCGATGCCGAGGTTCTTTGCCAGGCCGAAGCTGCTCATGCCGTAGATCAGCCCGAAGTTGATGACCTTGGCATAGCGGCGCTGCTCGCTCGACACTTGGTCTGGCGTGGAGCCGAACACCTCCGCGGCCGTGGCGCGGTGCACGTCGATGCCTTCGGTGAAGGCGCGCAGCAGCGACTCGTCGCCGCTGATGTGGGCCATGATGCGCAGCTCGATCTGCGAGTAGTCGGCGCTGGCGATCACGCTGCCGGCGGGCGCCACGAAGGCCTCGCGCACGCGGCGGCCTTCGGGCGTGCGGATCGGGATGTTCTGCAGGTTGGGGTCGTTGCTGCTCAGGCGGCCCGTTACGGCCACGGCCTGCGCGTAGTGCGTGTGCACGCGGCCGGTGCGCGGGTTGGCGAGCTGGCCGAGCTTGTCGGTGTAGGTGCCCTTGAGCTTCGACAGGCCGCGGTGCTCGAGGATCTTGGCCGGCAGCGGGTAATCCTCGGCCAGTTTCTCGAGCACTTCCTCGTCGGTGCTGGGTGCGCCGCTCGGCGTCTTCTTGACCACGGGCAGGCCCAGCTTGGTGAAGAAGATCTCGCCGATCTGCTTGGGGGAACCGAGGTTGAAGGGCTGGCCCGCGATGTCGTAGGCCTCCTGCTCGAGCGCCATGATGCGCGTGCCGAGTTCGTGGCTCTGTGCGGCGAGCGTGGGTGCGTCGATCAGCACGCCGTTGCGCTCGACGCGGTAGAGCGCCTCGCTCGAATCCATTTCGAGCTGGTAGACGAAGCGCAGCTTTTCGTTCCTCTCCAGCTGGGGCCACAGCGTGTTGTGCACGTCGAGCGTCTGGTCGCTGTCCTCGCACGAATACTCGGCGGCCTTGGCGATGTCGACCTGGCTGAACGGGATCTGGTGCGCGCCCTTGCCGCACAGGTCTTCGTACGAAATGCCGCTGCGGCCGAGGTGGCGCTCGGCCAGGCTGGACAGGCCGTGCGGCTTGTGCACTTCGAGCACATAGCTCTGCAGCATGGTGTCGTGCGCATAGCCCTGCACCTCGATGCCGTGGTTGGCGAACACATGGCGGTCGTACTTGATGTGCTGGCCGAGCTTCTTCTTCGCGCCGTTCTCGAGCCAGGGCTTGAGCCTGGCGAGCACCTCGTCGATGGGCAGCTGCTCCGGCGCATCGGGGTAGTTGTGGGTCAGCGGGATGTAGGCCGCTTCGCCGGGCGTGACGCTGAAGCTCACGCCGACGATCTGCGCGACCATCTCGTCGAGCGAAGTGGTTTCGGTGTCGATGGCCGCGAGTTCGGCGGCTTCGAGCTTCGCGAGCCAGGCGTCGAACTGCGCCCAGGTCGTGATCGTGTCGTACTTGAGGTTGCTTGCGGGGGAAGCGGCCTCCAGAGCTTCGAGCCCGGAGGGTTCGTCGAACAGGCCGCCCTGGTCGCTATCGGCCCGGGAGGCAGCCTTCTTCTTGAGGCTCTCCTCGATCAGCTCGGGCGGCACTTCCTGCGCTTCGAGCGCCTTGACCAGGCTCTTGAAGCCGAACTTCTCGTAGAAGGGCTTGAGCTCGGCGGTCTGCGGCGCCCCCACGGGCAGCCCGTCCAGCGACGGAAGGCCGGCAACGTGGCCATCGAGGTCGCAGTCGGTGCGAATGGTGACGAGGCGCCTGCTCAGCGGCAGCTTGTCGAGCGCCTTGCGCAGGTTTTCACCGGCCGCGCCCTTGACCTCGGTGGACCGTTCGATCAGTGCATCGAGCGAGCCGTATTCGAGCAGCCACTTGGCCGCCGTCTTGGGGCCGACCTTCTCGACGCCGGGCACGTTGTCGACCGAATCGCCGACCAGCGTCTGGTAGTCGATCATCAGGTTCGGCGGCACGCCGAACTCCGCCGTCACGCCCGCCACGTCGCGCTTCTTGCCGTTCATCGTGTCGATGATGGTGATGTGCTCGTCGACCAGCTGGCTCAGGTCCTTGTCGCCGCTGGACACGATCACCTCGACACCCTGCGCGGCGGCGATCTTGGCGAGCGTGCCGATGACGTCGTCGGCCTCCACGTCGGGCACGCTGAGCACGGGCCAGCCGAGCAGCTTCACCACCTCGTGGATGGGGTCGATCTGGCTGCGCAGGTCGTCGGGCATCGGCGAGCGATTGGCCTTGTACTCGGGGTACCAGTCGTCGCGGAAGGTCTTGCCGGGCGCATCGAAGATGCAGGCCGCGTAGTCCGCGCGCACCTCGCGGCGCAGCGCGGTCATCATGTTGATCATTCCCCGGATGGCGCCGGTCGCCGGGCTCTTGGAGTCGCCGGGCACGGCCCGCAGATCGGGCATGGCGTGGAAGGCGCGGTAGAGATAGCTCGAGCCATCGACGAGCAGCAGCGTTTTCTTGTCGGTCATCGGGCCATTTTGCCGTGCCCGCAGCAGCGCTCCGAACCACGACGGCACGAGGCTCCAGCCGACGCCCAAGGATCGGGGCCGCGCCTACAATCGATGCATGCCTAGCTCCACACTCCTGGTCGCCCGCCGCATCCTGCTGGCGCTGGCTTTCGCAGCCCCCTTTGCCGCCGTGCAGGCGCAGCAGCCCGCGTCTGCCCCCGCGGCGGCTCCGGCCAATTCGCTACAAAATCAGGAGCAGGCCAAAGCCGAGGGCCGACGCAACCAGAAGGTCGAGAACATCCACACCGAGGACAGCGGCGCATCGGTCGACGAAGTCCGCTACGGCGGCCGCACGCAAAGCATCAACGTCAAGCCCAAGTCGAACGTGCCGGGCTACGAAGTGCTGCCCGCCGACGCCGCCACGGGGCGCCAGGGCTCGTCCGAAACGGGCGCCAACGGCCCCCGCGTCTGGAACGTGATGAAGTTCTGACCGTGCTGCGCTCTTCCCTTTCCGTTTTCGAACCAGCAACCCGGCGCTGAGTACCGCCATGGCAGTTTTCACCGAAGTCGGTTTCGGCGAGGCAGACGCGCTCGTCCAACGCCTGGGCCTGGGCCCGCTGCGCGAACTGCGCGGCATCGAAGGCGGCATCGAGAACACCAACTACTTCGCGACCACCGAGTCCGGCGAGTTCGTGCTGACGCTGTTCGAGCGCCTGAGCGCCGGGCAGCTCCCTTACTACCTTTGCCTGATGCAGCACCTGGCGGCCGCCGGCCTGCCGGTGCCTGCGCCTGTGGCGGCGGCGGAGCCTGTCGCCGCCGAGAAGCCCAGGAAAAGCCAGCCTCCCGTACCCGCCGAAGCCTCTTGCGACCTGCTGCACATCGTGGCCGGCAAGCCCGCGGCGGTGGTGCAGAAACTCTCGGGCCGCAGCGAACTGGCGCCCGGTGCGGCGCATTGCGCCGAACTGGGTGCGATGCTGGCACGCATGCACCTCGCGGGGCGCGACTACCCCCGCATCCAGCCGAACCTGCGCGGCCTGCCCTGGTGGAACGAGACGGTGCCGGTGGTGCTGCCGTACATCGAAGAGCCGCAGGCTGCCCTGCTGCGCGCCGAACTGGCCTACCAGAACCACGTCGCCGAATCGTCGGCCTATGCGGCCCTGCCGCGCGGCCCGGTGCATGCCGACATGTTCCGCGACAACGTGATGTTCGCGACCGATGGCGACGCCGGTGCCGCACCGCGCCTGACCGGCGTGTTCGACTTCTACTTCGCCGGCACCGACACCTGGCTGTTCGACCTGGCCGTATGCCTGAACGACTGGGCCATCGACCTGCCGACCGGCCGGCACGATGCCGGACGCGCCGATGCGCTGCTCTCGGCCTACGAAACCGTGCGAACGCTGAACGCCGCCGAACGTGCCCTGCTGCCCGCAATGCTGCGCGCCGCCGCGCTGCGCTTCTGGATTTCCCGGCTCTGGGACTTCCATCTGCCGCGCGAGGCGAGCATGCTCAAGCCCCATGACCCCGCGCACTTCGAACGCGTGCTGCGCGATCGCGCCACCTACCCGCATGCCATGGCACAGGCCTTCGAGCCGCTGCTGGCTGCCTGATCCACACACATGAAACTCAACCTCGTGCCGGCGCGAACCGGCGTCGAATGGGTCCGCCTCGGGCTCCGGAATTTCTGGCGGCAGCCGCTGGCCTTCGTCTCGCTGTTCCTTCTGTTCATGGCGGTGATTTCCAGCGTGTCGCAACTGCCGCTGGTCGGCAGGTTCCTTCCGCTCATGCTGCTGCCGTTTTCCACGCTCGCCTTCATGGTCGCAGCGTCGGTGGCCGATTCCGCGTCCGGCAACGGCAACGCCACGGGCGACGTGAAAAAACCGACCGGCGCGCTCATGTTTCTGGCAGTGGCGCGTGCCATGCGGACGGAATGGCGTTCGCTGGTGGTGCTCGGCCTGATTTCCGCGGTGTATTTCTTCCTGACGGTGCTCGCGACGGCCGTTGTCGATGGCGGCCAGTTCGTGCGCAGCTACTTCCTCGGCGAAGCTCCTGCGAAGGAAGTGCTGGAAAGCAGCCGCTTCCAGGTGGCCAACATGCTTCAGCTGTGCCTCACGCTGCCGCTGGTCGCGGCGATGTGGCATGCCCCCGCGCTCGTTCACTGGCACAAGGTGGAGCCGGTGAAGAGCATCTTCTTCAGCCTGGTGGCGATGTTCCGGAATTTCAGCGCCTACGCGCTGTTCTGGCTCGTGTGGTGCGGCGTGGTCCTGATCAGCCTTGCCTGCGTGGCGCTGATCGCTACCGTCGTGATCGGGGTGGGCTCGCTGGGCTCGGATGCCGGCGCGATGGCCGTCGGCAACGTGTTGATGGTCGGCACGCTGCTGGCGCTCGCCGCCATGGCGCAGGCGTCGAACTGGTTCACCTTCCGCGACACCTTCAAGCCCGACTGAGCGCCGCAAGCGGCTGCTGCCCCCTTGACGGCCGGCTCAGATCGGCGTGAGCTTGGCCACCGACAGCGCCAGCCACTTCACGCCATGCCGCGCGAACTTGACCTGCGCACGCGCATCGTCGCCCGTGCCTTCGAGCGCGGTCACCGTGCCTTCGCCGAACTTGTTGTGGAACACCTGCATACCTGAACGCAGGCCGTGCGACGGCGCGGTCTTCTGCGGCGGCACGGGCGGGCTGGCAAAAGTTTCCTTGTCGCGGCTGTTGCTGCCGCCGCCATAACCACCGCCGTAGCCGCCACCACCGCCGCGCGTGCTCGCGTAGCCGCCGCCATAGCCGAAGGCCGACGGCGTGAAGCCCTGGTTCTTGGGCGTGAGCCACTTGAGCGCGCCCTCGGGCAACTCGTCGAAGAAGCGGCTCTTGACGTTGTAGCGGGTCTGGCCGTGCAGCATGCGCGTCTGCGAATGGCTCAGGTAAAGGCGCTTGCGGGCACGCGTGATCGCCACGTACATCAGGCGGCGCTCTTCCTCGAGGCTCTCGAAGTCGCTCATCGAGTTCTCGTGCGGGAACAGGCCCTCTTCCATACCGGTGATGAACACGCAGTCGAACTCCAGGCCCTTGGCGGCATGCACGGTCATGAGCTGCACCGCGTCCTGCCCGGCCTGCGCCTGGTTGTCGCCCGATTCGAGGGCGGCGTGCGTAAGGAAGGCGGCCAGCGGGCTCAGGGTCTCGCCGGTTTCGGCGTCGGGCGCGAGCGGCTCGTCGACCACCGGGCGGGTCAGGTCGATGCCCTGGCTCGCGGGCGACTGGCGCAGCTCGTCGACCGGCAGCGCCACGGCGTCGCGGCCGAAGCCTTCCTGCGTGACGAAGCTCTCTGCCGCGTTCACGAGTTCCTCCAGATTCTCGATGCGGTCGGCGCCTTCCCGGTCGGCCTTGTAGTGCTCGACGAGGCCGCTGTGGTCGAGCACCAGCTCGATGATCTCGCGCAGGCTCACACCCTGGGTCTGCTCGCGCAGCACGTCGATCTTGGCGACGAAGCCCGTGAGGTTCGCGCCGGCCTTGCCGCCGACCACGCTCACTGCATCGTGCAGCGAACGGCCGGCCGCGCGCGCCGCATCCTGCAGGGTTTCGAGCGTGCGCGCGCCGATGCCGCGCGGCGGGAAGTTGACCACGCGCAGGAAGCTGGTGTCGTCGTCCTTGTTCTCGAGCAGGCGCAGGTAGGCCAGCGCATGCTTGATTTCGGCGCGCTCGAAGAAGCGCAGGCCGCCGTACACGCGGTAAGGCACCGATGCATTGAAGAGCGCCGTTTCGATCACCCGGCTCTGCGCATTGCTGCGGTAGAGCACGGCCATCTCTTTCCGATCGAAGCCATCGCGCACGAGCTGGCGCATTTCCTCGACCATCCACTGGGCCTCGGCGAGGTCGGTGGGCGATTCGTACACGCGCACCGGCTCGCCGGGGCCTTGGTCGGTGCGCAGGTTCTTGCCGAGGCGCTTCTTGTTGTGGCTGATGAGCTCGTTGGCCGAGTCGAGGATGTTGCTGTAGCTGCGGTAGTTCTGCTCCAGCTTGATCTGATGCGTGACGTTGAACTCGCGCACGAAGTCGGTCATGTTGCCCACGCGCGCACCGCGAAAGGCGTAGATGCTCTGGTCGTCGTCGCCCACGGCGATCACGCTGTTGCGGCCCGGCTCGAACTGGCCCGCGGCGGTGTTGCCCGCGAGCATCTTGATCCACGCGTACTGCAGGCGGTTGGTGTCCTGGAACTCGTCGATCAGGATGTGGCGGAAGCGCCGCTGGTAGTGCTCGCGCACCGGGTCGTTGTCGCGCAGCAGCTCGTAGCTGCGCAACATGAGCTCGCCGAAGTCGACCACGCCTTCGCGCTGGCATTGCTCTTCATAGAGGCGATAGAGCTCGACCTTCTTGCGGTCGTCGTCGCTGCGGACTTCGACGGCGTCGGGGCGCAGGCCGTCTTCCTTGGCGCCGGCGATGAACCATTGCGTCTGCTTGGCCGGGAAGCGCTCGTCGTCGACATTGAACTGCTTCATCAGGCGCTTGATGGCCGAGAGCTGGTCCTGCGTGTCGAGGATCTGGAAAGTCGACGGCAGGTTGGCCAGCTTCCAGTGCGCGCGCAGCAGGCGGTTGCACAGGCCGTGGAAAGTGCCGATCCACATGCCGCGCACATTGACGGGCAGCATCGCCGTCAGGCGCGTCATCATTTCCTTGGCGGCCTTGTTGGTGAAGGTCACGGCAAGGATGCCGCCGGGGGAGACCTGCCCCGTCTGCAGCAGCCAGGCGATGCGGGTGGTGAGCACGCGCGTCTTGCCGGAGCCGGCGCCGGCCAGGATCAGCGCGTTGCCCTCGGGCAGCGTGACCGCGGCGAGTTGCTCCGCATTCAGGTTCTGGAGCAGCGGCAGCGCTGGAGGGTGGGCGTCAGCCGCAGGATCGTGAAACAACATCCTGCGATTGTAGAAACCACTGCGTATGCGGGTTATATGAAGAATCGGAAGACCTGCCTTTGCGAGGCCGCGTAAAATCAATCACCGGGCCCAAGATTCTTGCGCCCGGTTTTTTTGTGGGCGTCTTCTTGCAAGAACGTACCGCGAAAGCCGGCCGGACCAAGCGCTCATTCGTTCCTTTCAACGATTCCTTTCAGGAGCCTGGTCATGCAGATTTTCGATTACGACAACATCCTTTTGCTCCCACGCAAGTGCCGCGTGGAGAGCCGCTCCGAGTGCGACACCAGCGTGACGCTGGGCGAGCGCAGCTTCCGCCTGCCGGTGGTGCCCGCCAACATGAAAACGGTGGTCGACGAATCGATCTGCCTGTGGCTGGCGCAGAACGGCTACTTCTACGTGATGCACCGCTTCGACCTCGACAACGTGAAGTTCGTCAAGGAGATGCAAGGCAAGGGCGTGTTCGCGTCCATCTCGCTCGGCGTGAAGAAGCCCGACTACGACACCGTCGACCAGATGGTGGCGCAAGGCCTCGTGCCCGAGTACGTCACGATCGACATCGCGCACGGCCACGCCGACAGCGTGAAGAACATGATCGGCTACCTCAAGCAAAAGCTGCCGAAGGCCTTCGTGATTGCCGGCAACGTCGGCACGCCCGAAGCGGTGATCGACCTCGAGAACTGGGGCGCGGACGCGACCAAGGTCGGCATCGGCCCGGGCAAGGTCTGCATCACCAAGCTCAAGACCGGCTTCGGCACGGGCGGCTGGCAGCTGTCGGCGCTCAAGTGGTGCGCGCGCGTCGCGACCAAGCCGATCATTGCGGACGGCGGCATCCGCGACCACGGCGACATTGCCAAGAGCGTGCGCTTCGGCGCGTCGATGGTCATGATTGGTTCGTTGTTCGCGGGGCACGAGGAGTCGCCCGGCAAGACGGTCGAGGTCGATGGCGCGCTGTTCAAGGAGTACTACGGCTCCGCCAGCGACTTCAACAAGGGCGAGTACAAGCACGTCGAGGGCAAGCGCATCCTCGAACCCATCAAGGGCAAGCTGGCCGACACGCTGGTCGAGATGGAGCAGGACGTGCAGAGCTCGATCAGCTACGCGGGCGGGCGCGCGCTGATGGACATCCGCAAGGTCAACTACGTCACCCTGGGCGGAGACAACGCGGGCGAACATCTGTTGATGTAAGCCCGGGCACTGCCGGTCAGGCCTCGAGCAACTGCACCGCGTGCCGGTGCAGCGCGTGGGCCGGATCGGCGAGCGCATCGACCACGCCGAAGTGGTCGAGCCCTGGAAGCACCTCGCACACCGGCACGGTGTTGCGCCCCCACGCCTCGCGGATCATCACGTTGTGGCGGATGAACTCCCCGCTCTCCTCGCCGCCTGCAACTGCGTAGAGCTGCCCACGTTTCGGTGCTGGCCACAGGGCGGGGCTGGCGCGCAGGGCGTCCGCGTCGCTCAGCTTCAGTGTGTTTTCAAGGAACGGCGTGCGCTGCAGCGGGCGAAGGTCGTAGAGGCCAGAGATCGACAGCGCATTGCGCACGAGCTGCGCAGGCAGGTCGGAGGCGACCGCTTTCCAGTCGCAGGCCAGCAGCGCCGCCGCCATGTGCCCACCAGCCGAATGGCCTGCGACGGTGATCCGCGAGGGATTGCCGCCATGGGCCGCGACGTGGCGCCATGTCCACTCGAGCGCACGCACCATCTGCAGCAGGATGCCGGGCACCGTGACGGGCCGCCGCGGCGTGCCGGGACACAGCGCGTAGTTGGGCTGGACCACGCAGATGCCGCGGTCATTGAACGCGGGCGCGATGAAGGAATGGTCTTTCTTGTCCATGGCGCGCCAGTAGCCGCCGTGGATGAAAACCAGCACGGGAGCGTCGGGCACGGGTGCCGGAAAGATGTCGAGCGTTTCGTTCACGCCCTGGCCATATGGCACGTCGATCCGCGCGGGCAAGGCCTCGCGCACCGCGGCGGATTCACGTGCCCAGCGCTCGAAGTAGGCAGGGTGGTCCTTGACCCGTGCGAGGTTGTTGTACATGCCCTCCAGCCAGGCGGGATCGAACGGGGCCATGCGCTTTTTCTCCGTGTTTTGCGAGGCGCGCATCTTGGCACGCCAGCGTGCGCCGAGACGGAGTTTTGGTTAAAATTCGGCTTGTGTTGGGGGGGTAGCTCAGCTGGGAGAGCGCCGCGTTCGCAATGCGGAGGTCGGGAGTTCGATCCTCCTCCTCTCCACCAACCGACACAGAAAAGGCCTTGGCATCTGCCAGGGCCCTTTCTTTTTCCGGCTCAGGTATCCAGCGTCAGATGCTGTCCATGCAGCGCCGCAGCCGCCGGCGATGCGAGGAAGCCAATGGTCTGCGCCGCGACCGAGGTAGACACCCAGTCGGCCGGGTTCGCATCGGGCATCGCCTGCCGGTTGGCTGGCGTGTCGAGCACGCTGGGAGCCACGCTGTTGATGTTGACGCCGTGCGGCGAAGCCTCGGCTGCCATGGCTTCCACCAGACGCTGCAGCGCACTCTTCGAAGCGATGTACGCGGCCATGGCCGGCACGCCGCGTGCCGCGACCTTCGCCGTCACGGCGATGACGCTGCCGGCGCGGCGCGCGATCATCGAGGGCAGCACCGCCTGCGTCACGGCGACGAACGACCATGCGTTGAGATTCATCATCCGGTCCCAGCTCGCGCGCGTGAGCGCATGCGTCGCCTCGCCCATTTCGAATCCGCCCGCGATGTGGACCAGTGCGTCGATGCGGCCGAAGGACTTGAGCGCCTGCTCCGCAAGGGCGGCCATCTCGGAGGTGGAAGTCACGTCGCCCGCCAGCAAGAGATGCTGCGAGTTGTCCAGGCCCGGAAAGACTTCAGCAAGACGGCCCGCATGGTGGTCGACCAGCGCCAGGCGCGCGCCCTGGTCGATGAAATGCTGAGCGACGGCGCGGCCCAGTGCGCCAGCGGCGCCGGTGATCAAGACATGGGGCGTGGTGTTCGCATCGTTCATCGAAATTCTCCTGGTTGAAGGGCCCTACCCTCTCGGGCGTGGTGAATCCTAACGCTGCGGCCACAAATTTTTTGGCCATGCAGAAATTCTGGGATATACTCGTGGTCTTGCCAGAAAACACCAAACGTTTTCAACGCAAGGGCTCTTAGCTCAGTTGGTAGAGCAGCGGACTCTTAATCCGTAGGTCGAGTGTTCGAGTCACTCAGGGCCCACCACCAACACTGGAAACTGCGCGGCTTCCGCGCTATTTCTTAAGGAGCACTGTTCCGCAAACGCCGAACGTGTTCCGCAAAACAGAAAAACCTCCCGTCGAAAGACTGGGAGGTTTTTTCTTTTTCAGCCAGAGTATTCGGTGAAGCCGATGAGCGCTTGGCGCCGAAGCACCGCAGCTGGGTAGGATGACCAAGTCCGCGCCATTCACCTGAAGTCCATGGCAGCAACCGACAAGGGACTCCATCAAGCCTCGGCGGGAGGCTATACCTTGATCTGCGCAACATCAACACGCGTAAAGAACGCAACCAGATGAGCTGCGAGCGCACTCGCTCCTTCTTCGCTTGCTGAAGCCTGGATGCCGGCCCGCGCACATGCCGCTCCAAGTCCTACATCCGGGCTCGCTTTGGCAGAGCAGAACTTTGACGCTCGGCGCTGACTCGCGCATCGCGACGGTCAAGCTCGGCAAGGAGAATCGAAATGAACCTCACAAGACGTCTTCTGACTACCGGCCTCGCCCTTTCCGGCGTATTCGGCTTCATCGATGCGAGCTTCGCCAAGGGAAAGCATCACCACCACAATGGCGCGAAATTGGTGGGCGACAAGCTCAAGAGTAACGGCCAGCATGTCATCGACAAGAGCGGGCCGCACACGGTCTCCGTGGACATCAAAGACACAAAAATCGCTGCGTTCCACGTCAAGCATGCAAACAAGGGCGACCTGCCGGTCAAGAAATACAAGACGAACAAGAAGATGGCCCGGGCGGACGGAATGCAATACGCCACCTTCATCCACGTTCAAGACACGTACCTGGGAACGACATACATCGGGTACAGCTATGTCGACGACTATGGCGACGAGCAGATCTACTGGTATCCCTACGACATGATCCTGGACGGGGACACCGGTGCGGTCGAGTACGTGGCTGTCTGAACCCGACGCTCAGGCTGGTCATTCTGCGTGGTCGCTGCGGTTCGCGCTGCGCCTAGCCCATATCACCGGCCAGCGGCCCGCCGACGTGCTCGGCATGAGCAAGGACCACATCCGCGGCGAGTACCCGCGGGTGCGCCAGGGCAAGACAGAGACGAAGCTGCGGATCGTGGTCGAAAATGCACTGGAAGAGCTGCTCGAAGAAATCCGCGTGTTCGAGGCGGCTCGGCCAAAGCAGTCGGCCCCGCTGGTGGTGAACGAGCGCGGGGATCGACATCACCACGTTCCAGTTTCGCGACCTGCGCGCGAAAGCGGCAACGGACACCGACGAGTCAGCCGTCGAGTGTTCGAGCCACTCAGGGCCCACCACCAACACCGAAAATAGCGCGTTCTTCGCGCTATTTTTTTGTCAAAGCCTCCTCACGGTCCACGCGAGGAGGCTTTTTCTTTGGCTCGCCGGCCCCAGGAGGTAGCGCCCTGCCGCGCGATCCAAGCGGCGACGCAGCGTTCAAGCAGATCGGGCCGTCACCCACCTCGGCCATCAGGTACTGGCCACCCGATTGATGCACTGCCGGAGCTGCGTTGCAGAAGCACTGCAAACCCAACCCTCAAGTGCACACGTCAAACCTTCGAGGATGATTTTCTTTCTCATGCGGGAATATTTCACGATTTGCACGCCACTTACAAGCTGCTCTGGGTCCCACCTGCAAAAGGTTCCCATCCGGCATGGCATCTTGTACTGGCTGTCACGCAGCACAACAACAATGACACAGGGAAATCAACTTCGAAGCCATAAAGCTCGTTCAACCCGCTCAGGCGGGTATTTTTTTGTCCAGCCGCAACCAAGGTCGACAACGATGTTCAGAGGCCACAGGATGCGGCCCCGCCCCGGGCCGCGCCTTCACGCGTGAGCTATATTTCCTCCCATGGAAAAGGCGTCCGACATAGGCAAACCCACCGTCCCCATCGACCTGATCGGGCCGGACCACTGGCCCCGCTCGAAACGCGGTTCGGGTCGCGCCACCAAGGTGATCCTCGCCATCGCGAGTGGCCTGGCGGCCGCCGGCCTGATCGCCTACCGCCTCTTCGGACGCTGAACACCGGCGCCTCACACTTACAAAAGCCCGCCGCCTGGGAGACAGGCTGCGGGCTTTTTTCATGGGCAAAGACCAGGGTCACGGCCCTGCCCTCACTGAAGCCGCGAGCCCTTGGGCAGCCGCTTCGCCAGCCACTCGTGCACATCCACACGGATGTTGCGTCCTTCGAGCAGGAAGTTCTCGTAGCGGCTCGGCACATAGGGCAGATAGACCAGTGGCATGCCCGCCTCCTCCGGCGTGCGCGCTGCCTTGCGGTTGTTGCAGACCCCACAAGCGCTCACGAGGTTGGTCCAGGTCCACGGACCTCCGCGGGATTCGGGCAGCACGTGTTCGCACTGCAGTTCGCGCTCGTGGAACACCTCGCCGCAGTAGGCGCAGGTGTGGCGGTCGCGGCGCAGCAGTTTGCTCTTGGTGACGCTCGGAATCACGTCGAAGAGGTTGATCTTCGACGCACCGCGCAGCGCAACGATCGGCGCCACGTCGATGCGCGACTGCACGCCGCGCACCACGTTGAAGCCACCGCGCAGCGTGGCGAGCGGCAGGCCGCCGTCTTCCCATGCGACCGAGCCGGTCGCGTAATGCAACACCGCCTGCTCCAGCGAAATCCAGGCTTGCGGCGTGCCCTGAATATCGAGCTGCAGGACGTGAGGATGCATGTCTCGCCTCCTTTTTCGGCGATGGTGATGAGGTCGAATGAAACGAAGCGGGGTGCACGAACGGGATCGAACCGTCGTCAGCGGGACCACAACCCGCAGCTCTGCCATTGAGCTACGCGCACCATGAAAAACAAGGAACAGGCGGCCGGCCTACCATTCGCCGACTGCGCGAACGCGCTGGTCGGGATCGAGTCCCTCCGGCAGCGGCTCGCGCCCCGCGGAGTCCGCCGCGCATTCGCCTGTGCGACGCGCGTCGACGGCAATGCCGAAACTGCGGGCCAAGGCCATCACCATGCGGCTGCGTGGCTGTGCCGGACGCACGGTGATCATCCGGATCGGGGTGTTGCGCTTGCGCATGGTGGCTCCTTGGTTGGCGTGACAGCTCGAACAAAAAAATGGCCCCACGTGCACGGCTCGAACGTGCAACCCCTTGCTTCGTAGGCAAGTGCTCTGATCCATTGAGCTAACGCGGGTCGAAAACAAAAAAGTGTCCGGTTACGGGTTCCGGCGCCGCCCAATCTTTGCGGTCGGTTTCCGCGGGAGGGCCATCTGCATGGCCCGGTCCCGCTCGGGTTCGGTGGTTCGAAAAAAACGGTGTCCCGCTTTCCATTTCGGTTGTGTCCTCACGCGACGGACAGCGCGCTGGGCGCTGTCCCGTACGACGTCGCTGCACAGGAGTGATCGGTTCCTGCACATCCCGCCAGACCGTCTACGCGGTGGGCTCTGGCGGTGTGGTGAAGGCACACCCGAAATGGCAAACAAGCACGACAGACAAAACAAAAAGGCCCGGAACCTTGCGGTTTCCGGGCCTCTGCATGAGAGAGCTTGGAAGGTGTGCGCCTACGCGCAACCTCCACCCGGTAGCACCTGATCCTCGACTTTTCCGACGCGCAGGCTGGCTGCGGCTTTCGTGGAATACACGTGGTTCTGGTGCTGGTTCGGTCGGACCGACAGCATGCTGTCCAAACCACCGCACGACCAGACGCGCACGAGCGATCGGCCCAAGGCGGGTCGAATGCTGGTGAGGTTCAAGGCGGTGTTCACGATGGTTCCTGAGTCAAAAAATTGCCGCTGTCGGCTGTAAAGGGTTGGACAAAAGGGACGGCCTGGGCCGCGAATGAAGGCAACTGTAAATAGTGTTTACGACGGCGTCAACAACCGGGACAATCTTTTCTTGTCTTGTTGTTGTTTTTGAACAGTGCCCAATATCACCGTCGCGCGCCGCCGCAATGCCCTTGCGTTGCACCGCCGCTTTCTCGAAGAGGCCATCGCCGCGGGCCTGCCAGCCAAGGGGCTGGACCAGGCGTTTGCGAAAAAGCTCGAAATTTCTCCGAGCATGTGGAGCCAGATCAAGAGCTCGCGGCCCATCGGCGACAACCTGGCACGGCAGATCGAACGGCATTGCAGCGTCGAGCCCGGCTGGCTCGACGAAGAAGACCGCCTCAGCGAAGTACCCGATGCAGCGGAAGAGCGCTTCATTGCGGCCGCGCGCAACGCATGGCGCGCCGCCAATGCCAAGGGAAAGAAGGAGCTCGGCGGCTGGCTGAAGAAGCGCGCGCAGGACGCGGCGGGCAGCGAGCCCGCCCCCTAGGACGCTCAGCCCAGCTCGGGCGCGTTGCGCAGGATGGCTGCGCGCATGTCGTCCGGAATGGCGACGGCGCGATGGGTTTCGAGCGACGTGGTCACGAGCACCTGCTGCATCTGCATGCGCAGTTCTCCGGTCGCCGGCTCGAAGCAGCGCACAAGCAGCGTCATCGAGCGCGACCCCAGCCGCTGCACGGTAAGGCCGAGCGTGACCTGGTCGCCCATGCGGCTCACCGCACGGAAGTCGGCTTCGAGCTTCACGGTGGGCAGGCCAATGCGCCGCACGGCCACCAGCCCGTGGTAGCTGAGCCCCAGGCCCTCGTTGACCCAGTCTTCGACGAGCCCGTTGAGCATCACGAAGTACTGAGGGTAGAAAACGATGCCCGCCGGGTCGCAGTCCGAGAAGCGGATCAGCCGTGCGCGGCGGAACTCGCTGCCCTGGGCCGGGAGATCGACAGGGGTGGCCGCGCTCATGCTCAGCCCTCCTCGGCCGGCGGCTCGCCGCGCATCACGTGCACACGCAGCAGGCCCAGTTGGGTGTGCATCTGCTTGACGGTCTTCATGTCGAGCCCCGAGAACATCTCGAGGATCCATTGTTCGTGCTCGCTCGCCATCGTCTCGAAGGTGCGGCGCCCTGTCGGCGTGAGGCTCACGATCCACGCGCGGCGGTCGTCGGGGCTGGGCGCGCGGGCCACCATGCCTTCGCGCTCGAGTTCGTCCGTCAGGCCTGTGACGTTGCCGCCGGTCACCATGAGGTAGCGCGAGAGCACGCGCATCTTGAGCCCGTCCTTGTAGCGATGGAGCTGCGCCATGTAGTCGAAGCGCGCGAGCGAGATGCCGAAGCGCTCGCGCAGCCGGCGCCGGATCTCGGCCTCGATCTGCGTGGTGCTGGCCAGCATGCGCAGCCAGAGCTTGAGCATCGCGTGGTCCTCGTGGCCCGCGCGGGCTTCGTGGCCCAGTTCCTCCGCATCGCTCAGCACGGCGTGCGAGGCATCGTTGTCGCGCGTCATGTCACCTCTCCCCCTGAAACCGAGATCGACTGGCCGGTGACCGACGCAGCGCCCGTGCCGCACAGCCAGCGCACCGCATCGGCGACTTCGGCCGGCTGCACGATGCGCCGCTGCGGATTGACGCTGGAGAATTCGGCCAGCGCGTCGGCCTCGCTGCGCCCGGTCTTGCCGACCACGTTGGCGACGCTGTTGCGCAGGATGTCGGTGTCGGTGTAGCCCGGGCATACGGCATTCACCGTGATGCCCTTGCGCGCCACTTCGAGCGCCAGCGAACGCGTGAGCCCGACCACACCATGCTTGGCCGCGGTGTAGGCCGACACGTAGGCGTAGCCCTTCTGCCCCGCCGTGCTGGCGATGTTGACGATGCGGCCCCAGCCCGCATCGAGCATGTCGGGCAGCGCAGCCTGCGCGCACAGGAAGCTGCCGGTGAGGTTCACCGACAGCATGCGCTGCCAGAGCTCGAACGAGGTCTTGAGGAAAGGCGCGCTCTCGGCGGCACCCGCGTTGTTGACGAGCACGGCGACAGGGCCGCGCGCTGCTCGGGCCTCTGCGAAGGCCGCCTGCACCGCCTGCGGATTCGCCACATCGGCTGCAGCCACGCCATGCCCGCTGCCCGCGAGCGAATCGGCCACACGCTTCAGCGCTTCGCGGTCACGCCCCAGCAGCGTCAGAACGGCGCCTTCGGCGGCCAGGGTGCGCGCGATCTCCGCGCCGATGCCGCGCGCCGCGCCCGTGACGAGTGCATGGCGGCCGGTCAGTGAATTTGATTGCATACCTGAATGTTTTAGTTCTGAATCATTTTAGCGAAATGTACCGGCGAAGCTGTCAGCGCATGAAACAGCCGGAAAGAAGGAGCGCGTTGCGTCTGCCGGGAGCCTCAGGTCCTTGCGCGCCGGCCGTCCCAGGTCTGAGGACTCACGCCGCGCTCGCGCAGCTTGAACTTCTGCACCTTGCCGTTCTCGGTGCGCGGCAGGTCGGCCAGCACGTCGATGTAGCGCGGCACGGCGAAGTAAGGCAGCCGGCTTCCACAGAAGCGCACGAGTTCGGCCGGGTCGATCGGCACGCCGTCGCGCGCCACCAGCGCGGCCATCACCTCGTCCTCGGCCAGTTCGGATTGCACCGGGTACACCGCGCACGAAGCCACGCCCGGATGGCTCAGCAGCACCTGCTCGACCTCGAACGACGAGATGTTCTCGCCGCGCCGGCGAATCGCGTCCTTGATGCGGTCGACGAAGCGGAACGCACCGTCGGCGTCCTGCACCACGCGGTCGCCGGTGTGGAACCAGAGATTGCGCCAGGCCTCGACCGTCTTCTCCGGCATGTTGAAATAGCCGCTCGCGAAGGCATGGGGCTCGTCCGCGCGCAGCAGCAGTTCGCCGGCCTCGCCGGGTGGCAGCGCCGCATCGCCTTCGTCGGCCACGCGCGCCTGGAAGCCTGGGCGCAGCCAGCCCATGACACCGCCGCGCGGCGAATCCGGGGCGGTCGCGATGGCGAAATTGGTTTCGGTCGAGCCGTAGCCTTCGAGCAGTTGCACGCCGGTGCGCGCCTTGAATGCGGCACCTGCGGCGGACGGCACGCCGGGCCCGAGGCCGATGCGCACCCGGTGATCGCGTTCGCCAGGCCCTTCGGGCTGCGCGAGCAGGATCGGCACCATTGCGCCCAGCAGGTAGACCACCGTCGCCCCGCTCGCGCGCATCGCCGGCCAGAAGCCCGAGGCCGAGAAGCGCGGCGCGAACACCACCTCTGCGCCCGTCAATGCGGCCTGCGCGAAGGTGTTGAGCGCATTGATGTGAAAGAGCGGCAGCGTGGTGCACAGCACGTCGTCGACGCCGACTCCGAGCACCTCCGCGCTGTTCACGCCCCACCAGAAATACTGCGCATGCGGGCAGACGACGCCCTTGGCTGGCCCCGTCGTACCGGAGGTGTACAGAATCGCGAGCGGGTCGCCGGGCTGCACCGCTGCGGGCGCCAGCGCCTCACCGCCCTCGGGGTAAGGCGTTACGCGCACGCCCTGGGGCGCCTGCCAGCCGGAGGACTCCGCCTCGCCCACCACCCAGACCTCGCGCAACGCGGTGCGCGCCAGATCCGCCGTCGCGAGCCGTTCAAGAAAACCCGCCTCGATCACCAGCAGCTTCGCCTCGCTGTTCGCCAGGAAGTACTCGATCTGCGGCCCCATCGACGCGGTGTTGACCGGCACCATCGATGCCCCCAGCCAACCCGCGCCGAGGAAGCTTTCGAGAAACTCGATGCGGTTGCCGCACATCACGGCGACGCGGTCGCCGCGCACCACGCCGGTCGCGGCCAACGCACCGGCGCGAACGGCTGCAGCCTGCGCAGCGTCGCGATGCGTCCACTCGTCGCCACCGATCCGAAGCAACGGACGCGAGCCGAACAGCCCGGCCTGCCGCTGCAGCATCGCCGGCAACGTGCGCTGCACGGGCGGCACAGCCCGCGGGTCACTCGTCATCGTGCGTGCCTCCACCGAGATAGGTCGCCTGCACGCGCGGATCGCTCGCCAGCTCGGCCGAGGCACCCGACAGCGCGATCTCGCCGGTCTCCAGCACATAGCCTTCGTCCGAGCTTTCTAGCGCGGCGCGCGCGTTCTGCTCGACCAGCAGGATCGAGACGCCGTCTTCGCGCAGCTTGCGCACGATGGTGAGGATGTCGCGCACGATCAGCGGCGCGAGGCCGAGGCTCGGCTCGTCGAGCATCAGCAGGCGCGGCGCCGACATCAGCGCGCGCCCCACCGCCAGCATCTGACGCTCGCCGCCCGAGAGCGTGTCTGCGCGCTGCGAACGCCGTTCGGCCAACCGCGGAAAGCGGTCGTACACCGACTGCAGCCGCTTCTTCATCGCATCGCCGCGCAGCCGCTTGGCATAGGCGCCGAGCTGCAGGTTGTCGAGCACGGTGAGTTCGCCGAACAGCTCGCGCTTCTCGGGCACGAGGCACAGGCCGCGCTCCACGCGCGCTTCCACGTCGAGCCCCTGCAGGTCTTCGCCCTCGAAGCGCAGCGTGCCCTTGCAAGGCAGCAGACCCATCGCGGCCGCCAGCAGCGTGGTCTTGCCCGCGCCGTTGGGACCGATTACCGAAATGATCTGACCCGGCTGCAGGTCGAGCGACACGCCGCGCACCGCCTCAACCTGCCCGTACGACACGTGCAGATCGCCAATCTCCAGCATCGCGGTCATTTCGCTACCCCCAGGCTTGTCACTTCGTGTACTTCTCCTACCCCCTGAAGGGGGCCCGCGCCTTCGGGCGGCCGTGCGGCGCTCATACAACACTCCCCAGGTAAGCCGCCTGCACCCGCTCGTCCGCGCGCACCGCGGACGGCACGCCCTCCACGAGCTTGGAGCCGAAATTCATCACCACCAGCCGGTCCACCAGTTTCATCACGAAGTCCATGTCGTGTTCGACGATGAGGATGGTCACGCCCTCCTCGCGCAGCTTGCGCAGCAGGTCGCCGAGCGCCATCTTTTCCTTGCGGCGCAGGCCGGCGGCGGGCTCGTCGAGCACCAGCAGCACCGGGTCGGCGGCCAGTGCGCGCGCGATTTCCAGAATGCGCTGCGTGCCCAGCGGCAGGCTGCCCGCCAGCTCGTGCGCGCGGTCGCCCAGGCCGATGCGGTCGAGCTGGCGCTGCGCCTCCTGCAGGATCTGGCTTTCTTCCAGGCGGTCGAGCCGCAGCCCCGCCTTCAGGATGCCCGAGCGCGTGCGCGAATGCGCGCCCAGCGCCACGTTGTCGAGCAGGCTCATGTGCGGGCGCAGCTTCACGTGCTGGAAAGTGCGCGCCAGCCCCAGCCGCGCCACCTCGCGCTGCGGTTTGCCTGCGATGTCGTGCGCCAGGAAGCGCACCTGGCCCGCGCTCATCGGCAGCGTGCAGGTCAGCAGGTTGAACATGGTCGACTTGCCCGCGCCGTTGGGCCCGATCAGCCCGACGATCTCGCCGGCCTTCACGTCGAAGCTCACGTCGTTGACGGCCACCAGCCCGCCGAAGCGCTTGACCGCACCGTTCACCGACAGCACCTGCGAGCCGCGCTCGGGCAGCGTGCGGTGAGGCAAGGGATCGACCGGCGGGGCCTCGTGGCGCGAAGGCTCCTGCGAGCCGCTGCGCCGGTGCGTCCAGCGGCGCAGCAGGCCCATCACGCCGCCGCGCGCGAAGTGCAGCAGCAGGATGAAGAGCGCGGCGAATGCCACCGCCTCGAGCTGGCCGGCGCGCTGCGTGAGCATCGGCAGCACGTCCTGCAGGCCGTTCTTCAGCACCAGTACCAGCGCGGCGCCCACCAGTGCGCCCGCCAGCTGGCCGAGCCCGCCGGCCACGGCCATCAGCAGGTACTCGATGCTCGCGCGCACGTCGAAGGGCGATGGGCTCACGAAGCGGTTCATGTGCGCGTAGAGCCAGCCCGCCAGCCCCGCGAACAGCGCGGCCGTGACGAACAGCGACAGCCGCACGCGGTAGGCATCCGCCCCCACGCTCGCCAGCAGCGTGGCACCGCCGCGAAGCCCGCGAATCGCGCGCCCCGGCCGCGACTGCAGCAGGTTGTGGCTGAACAGGCAGGCCAGCCCGACCACCACCCAGATCAGGTAGTACATCGAACGCGGATCGGCCAGCGACCAGCCCGCGACCTGCAGCGGTGGAATGTTCGACAGGCCCGTGTGCCGCCCAAGCGCATCGACATTGCCGAACAGCATTGCGATCGACAGTCCCCAGGCGATGGTGCTGAGCGGCAGGAAGTGCCCGCCCAGGCGCAGCGTGAGCATGCCGATGGCCAGCGCCGAGAGGCCGGTGAGCAGCAGCGCGAACAGCAGCCCGATCCACGGCGACATGCCCTGCGTGGTCGTGAGCCATGCCGTGGCGTAGGCTGCGATGCCCACGAAAGCCGCCTGCCCAAACGAGGTCGCGCCGCCCACGCCGGTGAGCAGCACGAGGCCCAGCGCCACCAGCGCGCCGATGCCGATGTCGTTGAGCAGCGAGACCGTGAAGCTCCCCGCCACCACCGGCACCAGGGCCAGCACGACCACCACCGCGGCGATCCACGTCATGCGTTTGCGGTTGGCGCTCATTGGTCCACCTCGTCTTCTTCCTCTTCGGCATGCGTGGCCATGAAGGAGCGCAGCATGAGCACGGGGATCAGCAGGCTGAACACGATCACGTCCTTCAGCGCACCGCTCCAGAACGAGGCGAAGCTTTCCACCACGCCGACTGCGAGTGCGCCCACCGCAGTCATCGGGTAGCTCACGAGCCCGCCGATGATCGCGGCCACGAAGGCCTTCAGGCCGATGATGAAACCCGAGTCGTAGTACATGGTCGTCACCGGCGCGATCAGCACGCCGATCAGCCCCGCCAGCAGCGAGGCGCATCCGTAGGCCAGCAGTGCGGTGCGCACCGGCCGGATACCGACCAGCCGCGCGCCCACGCGGTTGACCGCCGTGGCGCGCAGCGCCTTGCCGGCCACCGTGCGCTCGAACACCAGGAAGAACAGCCCGCTCAGCACGATGGCCGCGCCCACCATCAGCACCACCTGGCCGCTGACCGTGAAGCCGTCGCCCAACGTGAACACGGCGCTGGTGAGCGGCGTGGTGCGCGAGCCTTCAGGTCCGAAGAACAGCAGGCCCAGGCCAGACAGCAGGAAGTGCAGTGCCAGCGACACGATCAGCAGCACCAGCACCGATGCATCCGCGATCGGCTGGAACACCACTCGCGCCAGCAGCGGCGCGATAGGCACCACCAGCAGCACCGCCACCGCGATGTGCACCGCCACCGGCACGCCCGGCCGCGCCGCCAGCCATGCGAGCACGCAGGGAATGGCGGGCAGCACGCCCCACATCAGCACCGCCTTGGGAATGCGTGCAGCCTCGCCGCGCCGCAACAGGCTGCCGATTTCCGTTGCCAGCGCCAGGGCAGCGAGCACGGCGACCATGCCTATGGTCGGCGGGACGCGGCCGGTCTCGAAGGCCGCGAGCGACAGCGCCGCAAAGGCCGCGATGTCGCCGAAGGGCACGAACACCACGCGCGTGACGGAAAAGATCAACACCAGCCCCAGGCCGGCCAGCAGGTAGACGGCACCGTTGGCCAGGCCGTCGGTGAGGAGAATGAGCGCCACGTCCCAGGTCATCGCGCGGCCCTCCGGAAAATCAAGGGCGAGCGGTTCAAGGTGCGAGCTTCCATTGGCCGTTGTCGAGCTTGACGATCACGCGGGCGCGTTCGTCCACGCCGTAGAGGCTGCCGGGCTTGAAGGTGTAGACGCCGTGCGTGCCCACCACTTCCTTCGTGCTGAAGATGGCGTCGCGCAGCGCCACGCGGAACTCGGGCGTGCCCGGCTCGGCCTTCTTCATGGCGCGCGATGCGGCGTCCGCAAACACCAGCCAGCCGTCGAACGAATAGGCCGAGTAGGCGTCGCCGGTTGGCGCGTTGTTCGCCTTCTGGAACACGGCGCGAAACTCGGTCGCGATCTTCTTGGTCGGGTAGTTGTCGGGCAATTGCTCGGCCACGATCACCGGGCCGGTGGGCATCAGCGCGTTCTGGCCGGCCGCGCCGACCACCCGCACGAAGTCGGGGTTGATCAAGCCGTGCTGGCCGTACACGCCACCCTTGAAGCCGCGCTCCTGCAATGCGAGGAACGGCAGTGCGCCCGGCGTTCCGGCGCCGCCGGTCATCACCGCATCGGGCCGCAGCGCCACGATCTTCAGCACCTGCCCCGTCACCGACGCGTCGGCGCGCGCATAGCGCTCGTTGCTCACCACCTTGATGCCGGCCTCGGGCGCGGCCTTCATCAGTGCGTTGTAGACCAGGTCGCCCCAGGCATCGGAGAAGCCGATGTAGCCCACCGTCTTCACGTTGTTGCGCTTCATGCGCTCGACGACCGCATCGATCATCAATTGCGTGGGCTGGGCCACGGTCATGACCCAGGGGTTGTCGTTCGGGTCGAGCAAGATGGGCGTGAGGCCGATCATCGGCGTCTTCGCTTCCTTGCCAACCTGCGCCATCGCGATGGCGGCGGGCACGCCCGAGGTGCCCATGAGCACGTCGACCTTGTCCTCCTCGATCAGCTTGCGCGCGTTGCGCCCGGCCGTGGTCGGGTCGGAGCCGTCGTCCAGCACGATGAGCTGGACCTTGCGGCCGTTCACCTCCGGCTTGTACGCCAGCGCGGCCTGCATGCCCTTGGCATAGGGCACGCCCAGCGAGGAATTCGGCCCTGAGAGCGACACGCTGAGACCGACCTTGAGGTCGGCCGCCAGCGCGCTCCCAACACCACAGGCAATCAGCGCCGCGGCGAGTGCACCGCGCGTCAAGGTCTGCATCAGGCTCTTCATGTCGTAGCTCCGGTGAGGATGGTTGGAATGGACAGGTAACTCAGATGAACAACTGGATGGCCGGCAACGCACGCGTGGCGTTGAGCAGGTCGATGCGCTTCTCGCGGATGCGCCAGCCGGCCGGCGTGCGAACGAGGTGATGGCGCGCGGTGCCGCTCAGCAGGATCTGGGATTCGCCTCGCGCTTCGACGTACAGGAATGGCGTGCGCAGGCGCGCTTCATCGGCGTTCTCGTGCTCGATGCGCGAGGGCTGCAGCACGTGCTGGCTGTGGCTGGCTGGATGCTGCGAATGCGCGCGCGGGCTCTTGAGGCGCTCCACGCGCAACTGCAGCAGCAGCCGGTCTTCATAGGCCAGCGAGTTGTGCGAGAACGGATCGGCCTGCGCAGCGCCGAGCAGCGGCACCCAGTAGTGGCCGTCGTCGGCAAAGAGCGCCAGCCAGTCGTCGAAGCGCCGCTCGTCGAGCAGGGCCGCTTCGTGGGCGGCGAAATCGCGCGGAACGGTCATGGCGCGGCCTCCACCGACATCGACTTCGCCCAGGCGCGGAATTGATTGCGCATGAGCAGCTCGTTGGTGCCGTTGGTGGTGATGGTCGACTGCGCGAGCTCGGCCGCATCGAAGTTGCGGTGCAGGCTCACCCATTCGTTGCCACCGGCGCGCAGGCCCTGCTGGATGCTCTCGAACAGGTGCACGTCGTCGTGCGCCACCACCGACATCGGTGAGAACACGAGCCGGTTGTAGCTCATGGCGCGCTCGAACAGCAGCGCGGGTGCGCCGGCCGCGCGGAAGCTCCACGCCTCGATCAGCGTGCGGCCGGCGGCCAGCGGACGGATCACGCGGATGGCCTGCGGCGAGCCCTTGACCGACAGGCTCGGATAAAGAACGGAGTTCTGCGGCGATCTCTGCAGAATTTCGGTGGCGCGCCCAATGCCGTGCGCCGCCTGCATCGCGGCCTCGTACTCCGGCAGCTGCGCATAGTTGGAGTGGATGCTGAAGTTCACGCCCAGCACGCTGTGGCCATTGGCGAACACGCGCCCGCCCATCTTGTCGAAGAACTCGTAGCCCGAGCCGAAGGGCAGGATCTGCTCCATCGCCATCGGCTTGGGGTCCGTGGGCGCGTGGCCTTCCCACAGCGCCTCGGCCGCCTTGGTGGCCGACTCGTGCGTGGACATCGGGTGCACCGTGTCGTTGATGTTCTCGAGGTACATCTTCCAGTTGCAGTGGACGATGTTGCGCAGCACGCCACCGCTCACGGTGAGATTGCCCTCAGGCGAGCGGTCGACCATGTTGTCGATGGCACCCAGCACCTCGCCGAAGTAGTCATCGAACGATGGCCCCGTGTCGGAGAGGCGCACGAACACGAAGTCGCGGTACACCTTCACGTGCCTCACCACCGACAGCCCCTGCCCCGACTCGCACGCCTTGAGCTGCGTGCCCTCGTAGCCGTTCTTCAACGGTACGCCGAGCGGCGCGCCGTCGAGCTTGTAGGTCCACGCGTGATACGGGCAGCGGAAGAAGCGGCCGGTGTTGCCGCTCTCGTCCGTCACCAGTTGCGTGCCCTTGTGGGCGCAGCGGTTGTAGAGTACGTGCACCGCGCCGTCGGGCTGCCGCACCATCAGCAGCGGCCGGCCCGCGATGTCCTGCGCCACGAAGTCGCCGGGCTCGGGCACCTGGCTCGCATGGCCGAGGAAGACCCAGCTGTTCGCGAACAGGCGCTCCTGCTCGAGCGCGAAGATCTCCTCGCTCAGGTACAGGTCGCGATGCACGCGGTCGTGCTGCACGAGGGCCGCGACGCGTTCGGGATAGTGGCGATAGCTGGTCATCGACGTGGGCCCGGGTCTTTTTTCAGGGAACCAGCTTCCACTGCCCCCTGTTCATCTGCACGATCACCACGCCGCGCCGGTCGGAGCCATAGCTATCGCCGGGCTTGAAGGTGTAGATGCCGTGCGTACCCACCAGCTCCTTGGTGCTCACGATGGCGTCGCGCAGGGCGGTGCGGTATTGCGGTGTGCCGGGCTCGCCCTTGGCGCGCGAGGCGGCATCCGCCAGCAGCAGGTAGGCGTCGTAGGTGTAGGAAGAAAAGGCGTCGGTCGGCACCGCGCCGTTCACTTTCTGGTAGGCGTTGCGAAAGCCCATCGACACCTTCTTGATGGGGTTGCTGTCGGGCAACTGGTCGGCCACCAGCACCGGGCCGCTGGGCACCTGCAGGCCTTCGACGGAGGCGCCGCCCACGCGCACGAAGTCGGCGTTGATGAGGCCGTGCGTGCCATAGATCTTTCCCTTGTAGCCGCGCTCGGCCAGTGCGATGTAAGGCAACGCACCGGGCGTGCCGGAATTGCCCGCGAACACGGCGTCGGGTCGAGCCGCGACGATCTTCAGCACCTGCCCGGCCACCGAGGAATCGCTGCGCGCATAACGCTCGTTGGCCACCACCTTGATGCCGGCAGCATCGGCGCTCTTCACGAGCGAGTCGTAGGCCAGGTCGCCCAGTGCGTCCGAGAAGCCGATGAAGGCGACCGTCTTCACGCCGGACTTCTGCATGCGGTCGACCACGCCCGCGACCATGAGCGGGAATGGCTGCGACACCGTCACCGTCCACGCGCCCTCGGGGCCGGCGATGGTGACCGGCGTGGGCGAGATCAACGGTGTGTTCAGTTCCTTGGCCACCGCTGCGATGGCCATCGCACCTGGCACGCCGGAGGTTCCTATGAGCACGTCGACCTTGTCTTCGGTCACCAGCTTGCGTGCGTTGCGGCCGGCGGTGGTGGGGTCTGACGCGTCGTCGAGCACGATCAGCTGGACCTTGCGGCCGGCGATCTCGGGATGCTCGGCAATGGCAGCGCGGATGCCCTTCTCGTACGGAATGCCGAGCGCAGCCACCGGACCCGAGAGCGAGCTGATGAAGCCGATCTTCAGGTCAGCCGCCATGGCCTGCGAAGCTGCCAGAGCAAGCACTGTGGCGCCAAGGATGTGGGCTAGCTTGTTCTTCATCTCAGGGCACCAGCTTCCATTGACCCTTTTCGAGCTTCACGACGACGCGCGAGCGATCATCCGAGCCATAGCGATCAGTGGGCTTGAAGTTGTAGACCGAATGCGTGCCCACCAGCTCCTTGGTGCTCACGATGGCATCACGCAGCGCCAGCCGGAATTGCGGCGTGCCGGGCTCAGCCTTGCTGGCCAGCGCACGCTGCGCAGCATCGAGATAGATCAGCCACGCATCGAAGCTGTAGGCCGAGAAGGTATCAGTGGGCGCCGCGCCGTTGGCCTTCTGGTAGGCAGCGCGAAAGTCCATCGCGATCTTCTTCATCGGGTTGTTGTCGGGCAGCTGCTCGGCCACCACCACCGGGCCCGTGGGCGCCAGCAGGCCTTCGACCGACGAACCGCCGACGCGGATGAAGTCGGGGTTGATCAGCGAGTGCATGCCGTAGATCCTTCCCTTGTAGCCACGCTCGGTCAACGCGAGGTACGGCAACGCACCGGGGGTGCCCGAGGCACCGGTAATGACCGCATCAGGCCGCAGCGCCACGATCTTCAGCACCTGCCCGGCCACCGACGAATCGCTGCGCGCATAACGCTCGTTCGACACCACCTTGATGCCGGCCGTGGGCGCCGATTTCATGAGCGCGTCGTAGACCAGGTCGCCCCAGGCGTCGGAGTAGCCGATGTAGGCCACCGTCTTCACGCCGGCCTGCTTCATCTTCTCGACCATCGCA
>Ga0207655_1000837_pt1 | contig 33117 bp, 37 predicted proteins | sample KBSM44metaG_FD_184398 | JGI IMG/M metagenome (GOLD analysis project Ga0207655, IMG submission 184398) | Miscanthus rhizosphere microbial communities from Kellogg Biological Station, Michigan, USA - KBS M4-4 metaG (SPAdes) (version 2) | ecosystem: Host-associated > Plants > Roots > Rhizosphere >... | reverse complement strand
CGCCGGTGATTCATTGTGGATGTGAACAATATCAGGGAACAGTTGATGCGCGACTTACTCAAAATGACCAGCGGGCTGGATTACCATATTAATGATAACGAATTACGTGAAATTCGTTATCAGACCCGCGATAAAGTGGATGGATTTAATGCGCTGAGCGCCCGTCAGACGGCGGAGAAAGATGCCCTGATCAGGGAAATATTTGGGGAAGTGGGCAGCAATGTCCATTTTGAAAAAGGCATGCGCATTGATTACGGCATAAATACCCGAATCGGCAATAATGTTTTCATCAATTTTAATTTTGTGTTACTTGATTGCGCGCCGGTCACAATAGGGAATAACGTTTTTATCGGTCCTGATGTGCAAATTTATACCGCACAGCATCCGCTGGATATTGATCTACGTCGTGAACATATTGGCAGCGCCCGGCCAGTCACTATTGGCAACGATGTCTGGATTGGCGGCGGATGCGTGATTTTGCCCGGCGTGACCCTTGGCGATGGTTGCACGATTGGCGCCGGAAGCGTGGTCACGCGACCGGTGCCAGCGGGCGTGGTTGCCTGTGGAAACCCCTGCAAGGTGGTGCGGAAACTGACGTAATGTTTACCTGACCGTCTCTCCGACATAAAAAAGCCCGCTCTGAGGCGGGCTGCAAATGCAAAAAATACAATATTTCTTAAAGTGCGAACAGAATGAGACAAAATTTAAATAAAATCAATTAATTATCTTCCTGAAATAAGTGTCCGTTTTTTAGAGATGATTGTGATCAAATCGTGATCTTTATTGTTATTTTTATATCGCTGTCCTGTCGCGCGTGCTGACTTATGAATTTATCTCATAGCTCCTTTCATATTTTGCCCTCTGGTCGTCATAAACGAACGGCGCTATTGTTTATGACATGACGAACTTTCCAGCAGCAGTCCCCCAGTCGGAGAATGAAATGACTGATAAAATGAAAATTACCAAAAGTGGTTCTGTCCCTTCACAAAACGGCCCGGAAAATTACTTCACCGGCAAGGTGCGTATCGACTCGCCGTTCAGCGGCACTGCCTCTGCCCGTGTCGGTGGCGCAATCGTGACCTTTGAACCGGGTGCGCGTACCGCCTGGCACACGCATCCGCTGGGTCAGACGTTGATCATCACACAAGGCCGTGGCTGGTTGCAGGAGGAGGGCGGCGAAATTCGCGAAATGAATGTGGGCGATATCGTGTGGATCCCGGAAGGGGTGAAACACTGGCACGGCGCGACCTCGGAGAATGCCATGACGCACATCGCGATTGCCGAGTCCCTGAACGGCAGTCCGGTTGAGTGGATGGAAAAGGTGACGGACGCACAGTACAGTAAGTAATCACCTGTCCCGGTGGAATTTATATAACCTTTGCTCAAAAGGGCGGCGTAAAAGCCGCCTTTTTTGTGGCAATATATTGTGACTGCATAAAATCGATACAGTTATTTCTGTATTTCCGAATTTTTATCCTAAATTCTCTGGTTAACCATTAACCTGTCTTATTTAACGCTAAAAACCCCCGTTGTTCGGCGCATTAAAATTATCGCTTTCAGTAGCTCTGAGATAAGTAACTCGACTAATATAAATAGAAATCAACTCAAGAGCCGTTTCCCGTATGCCATATTATTCTCCAGGTGAAAGTCTCGTCCGTGAGCGCTCAGAGCGCTTCTTACGGCGAATGTACTTAATGCGGATACTTGGCACTTTTCTCTGCTTTTTTCCTGTGTTTTCTGTCCTTCTTGAACGCAATGCTTCCTGGATCGCCATCAGCCTGCTGGCGCTGAATGCCTTTGTCTGGCCGCATGTCGCTATGCTGATTTCACAACGCTCAAATCACCCTAATCAGGCGGAATTCCGGAATCTGGCATTTGATGCCATCGCGGGGGGAGCCTGGGTTGCGCTGATGGGCGTTTGTCCGCTGCCGTCGGCCATTATTACGGCTATTCTCATCGCTGACCGTTTTTCTGCCGGTGGCTGGCAGTTGCTGCGCCGCGCTGCGCTGTTTTATTGCGCAGGTTTTATTGTCTGCTGGCTGTTGTCGGGAATGACGTTTTATTTCACCGTCACTGACCGGACGTTGTGGCTGACGTTGCCGCTTTCCACGATTTATATTATTGCTTTCAGTGCAGCGAATTATTCCATTTCCAGAAAGCTGCGGGATAAACAACACGAGCTGGAAAAAGCCGCCCTGATGGATCCTTTTCTCGGTTTGCCTAACAGGCGGTTACTCGACCGGCGTCTGATGCTGGAGTTTGAACGCGCAAAACATGATTTATCCTGCCTGATGGTGCTGGGCGTTGATGACCTGAAAATGGTGAATGATTTGTTCGGGCGTGAAGCGGGGGATTATGTGTTGCGCTCGGTGTCAGCGATTTTACGGCAGGAAACCGGGCAAAATGATTTCCCGGCTATTCTGGGGGGCGATGAATTTGTGGTGATCCTGCCGGGGGTTTCTGAAGAAGAAGCGTATGCCGTGGGTTACCGGTTATTACTGAAAACCTCAGAAATCCGCTTATCGCAGGATTCCGGTTTCCAGTGTTCGCTGAGTATCGGCGTGGCGACATCCCGCAATCATGAAGATTATAACCAGTGGCTGGCGGCTGCCGAACGGGCATTGGTGAATGTGAAACAAAATGGCAAAAACAGTATTGGCAGCGTGAGCAGGACAGATACTTCTGCTCAGCTACACTGAATAACGTTAACGTTTTCCGGGATGAGTAATGAAAAATATCACCATAATGTGGGTCGCTGCGGCCGTCGCCGCAGGTTTGCTGGCAGGCTGTTCATCTATCGATAAACCGGTTGGCGATGCTACCTATCGCCCGGCCAATTTTGACCCGTCGTTTACGCAGGGCGAAGCAAGTTATACGACATCCGTGTTTTCAATCCTTGAGCGGCAGCGTCGCGCGGATACCTACAAAAAGATCTTCGATTTTTGTAGCGGCAAATTCCAGACGCTGGGTGAAAGCAACGACGGCGAGAAGGTACACATAAGATTTGCCTGTCTGCCTAAAAATATTGCGCAGACGCAAAGTCCGTACTCAATACAGCAGAAGTCGCCTTCGCTGTACTAAAATTGACTATTGGCAATGTTATCCGGAGATTTTATGAGCAAGGAAAGACCTGATTTTATCCGACACTGGACCGAGCTGGAAGGTCCAGACGACGGCAATTATCCCGGCGATGATGAACTGATGTCGATTGGCGCACCGCTCGGCAGAGCGCTTGGCCTGACGAAAATTGGTATTCATCACGAACGTTTATTACCGGGGCGTCGTACCTGTTACGCCCATGCGGAAAGTGCGGAAGATGAATTTGTGTACGTGCTGGAAGGGTATCCTGACGCGTGGATTAACGGCCATCTGCATCCGCTGAAACCGGGCGATGCCGTGGCCTTTCCGCACGGCACCGGTATCTGTCACACCTTCATTAATAACAGCGATGAGGAAGTGCGGCTGCTGGTGGTGGGGGAGGCAAATAAGCCGGAAAACCGGATTTATTACCCTCTGAATCAGGAATACGAAGCGACGCGCAAAGACCGCTGGGTGGATGTACCTGAGCAACAATTTGGTGATCACGACGGCATTTCGGACCAGCGACGTGAACAAAAGAAAAAGCCGGTCAGTTGAATGCCGGCTTTTCTATGGCTGACGTGCGTGTAAACCCATTTATTGAATGGAAAGCGACTGCCAGCGTTGCTGACAATACGGCATCATTCGGTGAATTTTCAGGCTCTGTGCCTGATGACGGTTCAGTGAATAGCCCTCCGGCGTAATCTCTAAGGTATCGCCGGTTTGCAGCTTAAAATCATTGTCTACGGACAAAATCAGCTTCAGGTTTTTAAAAGCCTGGATACAGATATATTTCAGTCCGGTCTGCGGGATATTCAGGATGTCGATGATCTTCCATTCCATACATTCACTCCTTTTCTGTGGCTGCCTGATTTTCGTTTCCCTTTTCTACCTCAAATCCCTGTCATTTTTTGTCATGACAAAGTAATGATTTCTTTATAGGCGTTCCTGTTATTTCATTGCTTGAAGTGACTCACAAAAAAGGATTGCCGAAACCATGCAGATCGCAGAATGGATTATTTAAGGACAATCCTGCATTTTTCGGAAGGTTATTCAGAACGTAAAAGGAAACTAAAAGACTTGAAATCACCGCCATAAAACGGGTATTTCTGGATGCTTTCTACTTTTCTTTTATTTTTCAGGGGCAGGATGAGATGAATTATTGGGTAAAGGGTTTTCTGGGCACCTTATTCGCGTTGAGCACATTTTCTGTACTGGCAGAAAACTGTATCGAAACCCGCGGGGCAATTGATATGGGATCCGGTACCACCAAAATTCAGGTGGCGCAGGTTGATATTTGCCGACATCTGCCGGGAAAAGTGCTGTATGAAGACCAAAAACCGCTGGGCTTTAATGAGGATTTGGGCAAATCCGGCAACAACCAGATCAGCGAGGCCATGCAACAACAGGGCGTGACGGCGCTGAAACAGATGGTCGATAAAGCCCGCAGCTTTCATCCGCAGCGCATTACCGGCGTTGCCACCGCAGTGTTTCGTTCAGCGGCTAACGGTCAGCAGGTTATTGACCGTTTCAACCAGCAGACACAAATCCAGCTTCGTGTGATTTCTCAGGAACAGGAGGCGGAGCTGGGTTTCCTGTCGGCGAAGGCGGCGCTGCATGACAACACCATCAACAATCAGGATCTGCTGGTCTGGGATATCGGCGGCGGCTCGATGCAAATGACCGCCATCCGCGAACAAAACGGTCAGCCAGTGACGGATATATATCAGGGCAAACTGGCATCGGTAACCCTGAAAGAATTCATTATCAGCGTGCTTAAAAATCAGGAACTGGATAAAGCCGCCTCGCCGAACCCGATTGGATCGCTGCGCAATACGGTGCTGCGTTACGTGAATTTCTACGCGAGGACGCACGTCAGTCCTCAAATCAAACAGGATGCGCAAACCCGCCGGGTGATTGGTATCGGCGGCGTTCATGGTTTTTCGCTGAAAGACCAGATCCATCCGGCGAACAATACTTACAGTCTGGCTGATGTAGAACGCGTGTCGAAAAATCAGGTATGGAAAGGGGACAGTGAACTTACCGGTGAATACCGCGCGACCGATGTCAGCAATTTACTGCTGGTGGAGGGCTTTATGCAGGCGCTGAATATCTCACAGGTGACGATTGTCAAAGCCAGCCTGATTCAGGGCATCCTGGTGCAATAAATTCCTGAAGCGATAAGCGACACTTTTTATCTTGAGAGTAAAAGTTATCGCTGAGAGTAAACGCGTTGATGTAAAAGCATTCAAAATGGCTGTATTGACTGAAGGAGCAGAATGACATGACAACTGACTCAGGCACTCCCCCGCAGGATGATTTCATCTGGCTCGAAGGTTTACGCAACGAAAAAGCCCTTGAATGGGCGCGTGAGCAAAATGCCATCACGCTGGCAGCGTTTACGCAGGGTAACGATTTCGAGCCGCTGCGGGAGAAAGTGCTGGAAGGCCTGAATTCGCCGGATCAAATCCCCGGCGTGTGGAAATGTGGCAACGACTGGTACAACTTCTGGCAGGACGCGAAGAACCCGAAAGGCATTTTACGCAAGACCACGCTTGATGAATTCCGTAAAGCCGAACCTCAATGGCACACCGTACTGGATATCGATGCGCTGGGTAAAGCCGAAGGGAAGGAGTGGGTGTTTCACGGTTTCTGGAATTTAAAACCGGATTTCGGGCGTGCGTTGTTAGTGCTGTCGCCAGACGGCGGTGATGCCTCTGAAGTGCGTGAGTTTGATTTAATCACTCAGGATTTTGTGCCGGACGGTTTTTATTTGCCGGTCGCGAAAAGCCGCATCAGCTGGATTGACCGCGACCATTTGTTTGTCGCCACTGATTTTGGTGAAGGCTCAATGACCGGTTCCGGTTATCCGCGCATCGTCAAAATCTGGCAGCGTGGTACACCGCTGTGCGAAGCGGTCACGGTGTTCAGCGCAGAAAAGACAGACATGATGGCGGCGGGTTATAGCGATGCCACCAAAGGGTTTGAGCGCAATTATGTGGTGCGTGTCACCGACTTCTATCACCGTGAAGTGTTCCTGCTTGATGACGACAAAAACTTAATCAAAATCGATCTGCCGGCGGATGCCAAATTCAGTAGCTGGCGCGAGTGGATCCTGATCCAGCCTTCAAGTGAATGGCAGGTGAACGGCGAAAGCTGGCCGTCCGGTTCGTTGCTGACCATGAATTTTGACGCTTTTATGGCAGGCGATCGCACGCTGAAACCTCTGTTTATGCCGGGTGCGCATTCTTCTCTCAGCGGCGTGACGGCAACCCGTGACCAGCTCAACGGCTATTCCTACACCCGTGATCATATCATCCTCAGCATCACGCGTGATGTCGTCAACCGGCTTGAAGTGCTGACGCCAAAAGACGGCGACTGGCAGCGTGAGCCGTTCGGTAAAGTGCCGGAGCTGAGCAAAATCAATGCGTGGGGCGTGGATGATGAGACCAATGAATATTTCATGAGTGTCAGCGGTTTCCTGCAACCGGCCAGTTTGTCGCTCGGAAATCTGGATAGTGGCGCGGACGTGGAAGCCGAACTGCTGAAACAAGATCCGTCGCATTTTGATGCCACCCGTTATCAGGTCAGCCAGCATTTCGCGGTGTCCGACGACGGTACCCGCGTGCCGTATTTTGTCATCTCGCGCAAAGATGTGGCGTATGACGGCAGGAACCCGACGCTGCTTTATGGCTACGGTGGTTTCGAAGTCTCCCTTGAGCCGTATTATCTCGGGATCAGCGGTGTGTCGTGGCTGGATCGCGGCGGCGTGTTTGTGGTGGCAAATATCCGTGGCGGTGGCGAATACGGGCCGGAATGGCATAAAGCGGCGCTGAAAGAAAAACGTCTGCGCGCTTACGAAGATTTCGCGTCCGTGGCGAAGGCGCTGATTGCCAGCAAGATCACCTCACCGGCCCATCTGGCGGCGCAAGGCGGCAGCAACGGCGGTTTACTGGTCGGCAATATGCTGACACGCTACCCGGAATTATTCGGGGCCATCGTGTGTGAAGTGGCGCTGCTGGATATGTACCGGTACACGCAAATCTCGGCTGGCGCTTCGTGGATTGCTGAATACGGCGACCCGCAGAAACCGGAAGAATGGGCGTTTATCCGTGAATTTTCGCCGTATCACAATATCGATCCGGCAAAAAAATATCCGCCGGTATTGTTCTCAACGGCGACCAGCGATGACCGCGTCGGGCCTGACCATGCACGTAAAATGGCCGCGAAAATGCAGGCGCTGGGTATCCCGCAGGTCTATTTTTACGAGAATACTGACGGCGGCCACAGCGCCGCGGCTGACAAAAAACAGTCCGCGTTTAAACGGGTGATGGTGAGCGAATTTCTGCTGCACTTTATTGGCCGTGACAAAGCCAGCGGCTGATATTGCCCGCGAGAGTCTGATAAAAAACGGGATGCCTCTGTGGTATCCCGTTAATATTTCGACATGTTTTAACTCCCTCTGTCCGCTTTAAAAACGTTGCCCCCTTCACCTTTCCTTGTTTATTATTTTGACTTCTGTTGATAACAATTATCAAAATCATTTTTCATTTATTCTCATTTTCGGGTAATCGCATGTTAAAGAATACTGCTCGCGTGCTGTCTGTTGCCGGTCTGATGGCGACCTCCTTTGCCAGTTTTGCTACCACGTATCCGCTGACGGTCACGGACATAGCCGGTCAGAAAGTCACCATCGATAAAGCGCCGCAACGGGTCATTTTGCAGGACGGGCGCGACCTTCTGGCGCTGGCGGTGCTGGATAAAGCCAATCCTTTTCAGCATGTGGTGGCCTGGAATAACCTGCTGAAGAAAACTGACAGCGGTACCTGGGAGATGCTGAAAAGCAAATGGCCTGAATCGGCGAAAATCCTCGATATGGGATTCAGCGACAAAGGGCAGGTGGATCTGGAAACGGTGATCGCTAAAAAACCAGATCTGATGATTGCGCAGATGAGGGCGAAAGATTCACTGGCGCAGGCCGGGGTGCTGGATAAACTCGCCGCGTTGCACATCCCTGTACTGTTTGTCGATTACGAACTGGATCCCGCAAAAAACACCGCGCCAAGTATTGATCTGCTCGGCAAAGTGATGAATAAGGAGGATAACGCCCGCGCCTACACCACGTTCTATAACCAGCATTTCCAGGCTATTCAGAAAGCCGCAGAGGCGATTAAAACCAGGCCGAATGTGTTTATCGAGCCAATTGCCGGTCGCGACGACTCCTGCTGTTTCACACACGGTAATGCGGGATGGGGAAAACTGATCCAGGCGGTAGATGCCAATAACATCGGTTCCAGCCTCCTGCCGGGCGCATCAGGCACCGTTTCTCTGGAACAGGTGATCAGCATGAAGCCGGACGTTTACATCATGACCGGTTCGGCACGTCCGAAAAGTGGCTCTGTGACGCATATTCTGCCGTTTGGCTACGGTGCGGATGAAGCGGATGTGGATAAAGAAGCCAAAGTGTTGCTTTCACGCACCGGCGTGGCGCAAATCCCTGCGGTGAATGCGGGCCACGTTTACGGTATTTATCACCAGTTCTACAACCATCCGTATAACATTGTCGGGATGGAATATCTGGCGAAGTTTATTTATCCGCAACAGTTTAAAGATCTGGACCCGGCGAAGACTTACCACGACATCGTACGTAACTATACCAACCTGCCGGATCAGGATTTCATCCTTGGCTGGACACCGAAAAAGTAAGTGCTGATAATTCCCTCGCCTGTGGCTCCGCAGGCGGTTTTTCAATTCCTCTGCGCGCTTTCTGCACTAACTTTACCTCCGTCACATTTGTTGACACTCCGTTAATTTATACAAAAAACTAACTGTATTACTGTATCTGAATAACGCCGACCGGCGTCGCTCCTGACGCAGTACGACATATCAACAAGGTGAATTTATGCAATCTGAAGAACAGCGTTTAATTGACGGGCTTTTTAGTCGCTTACAACAGGCTGAGTCCAACACGGCACCGCGTGATGCGGAAGCTGAACGTGTGATTCAGGCCCATATTCGTCAGCAGCCATCTGCCCCGTATTACATGGCGCAGGCAATGATTATTCAGGAAGCGGCGCTGACCAAACTGAATGCGCAGGTACAAGAATTGCAACAGCAGGTTCAGCAGTTGCAACAACAGGCGCAGACGGCCAAACCGCAAAGCACCGGTTTTCTGGCTGGCTTGTTTGGCGGTGGCACGTCTCAGCCTGAACCGCAACGCCAGGCTTCGCAGGGCAGCCAGCCCATTCCCGGTACGCAAGGCTGGGGAAGTCAGCCTCAGCAACAGCAATATGCCCAACAGCCGCAACAGCAGGCACCGGCACAAGCTGCACCCCAGCAGCCGGGTTTTCTGGGCAGTGCATTGCGCACGGCGGCGGGCGTCGCGGGTGGGGTGGTGCTGGCGGATATGCTGACCGGCATGTTCCATCACAGCCAGCCGCAGGAAATCGTCAATATCATCGAAGAACCGCCAGTGCAGGATCTCAATCCTGCCGACAGCAGCTTCCTCGATAACAGTCAGGGTTTCGACAGCAATCAGCCGTCATGGGAAGATGCGTCGCTGCGTAATGACAATTCGGATTTGGGGTTTGGAAATGATGACTTCAACACTGATGATTTCAACAATGATGATGACTCATTCTTCTAACCGGTTGATGTCATAAGGCTATTAAGGGGCTTTTTGGCAGCAGAAAAAAGCAGCAGAAGGTGAAGAGTGAGAGGTTTATCGCTTATTGCCATCAGAATTCTGGACAAAAGCCAAATCTGTTGCTGTACTGTGTTTGACACACATTTTGTGTCCAACATTCACGTAAAGGTAAGTTTGATGTCTAAGATTAAAGGTAGCGTTAAGTGGTTCAATGAATCTAAAGGTTTTGGTTTCATTACCCCTGAAGATGGCAGCAAAGATGTTTTCGTTCATTTCTCTGCTATTTCCAGCAACGGTTTCAAAACCCTTGCTGAAGGCCAACGCGTAGAGTTCGAAATCACCAATGGTGCCAAAGGCCCGTCGGCTGCTAACGTTATCGCTATCTGACTTTAGCCGATTTATTGAAAAACCCGCCGAAGCGGGTTTTTTTTTGCCTGCCGTTCGCCAGAACCTTATGCCGGTTTACGCACCAGCGTCACGAACATCAGGATAGCAATCGCGTAGCAGCCGAGAATGGTCAGCCCCATCGACAACGCCGGATGGCTGCCGAAACCCGTTACCGGTACGGCAACTGCCCCGAGCGCAAACATACACACGCCCAGCAGGGCAGACGCGCTGCCTGCATTTTTCCCCTGACTTTGCATCGCCAGCGAGCCTGCATTCGGGCTGATAATCCCTATCACCAACCACCGAGAAGAACAGCGGCACCAGTAACATCACGAGTGGCGCATTCAGGCTGGCGGAAATCACCAGCGCCACCGAGGCCACTGCGGCGATGCACAAACCGGCCTTGACCAGCGCCATTTCGCCGAAGCGGCGGCTCAGACGGGTAGACACCTGTGCGGAAATCACCAGGCCGATGCCGTTAATCGCAAAGCACAGGCTGAACATCTGCGGGCTGAGATGGTAAATCTGTTGCAGCACAAAAGGTGACGCGCCGATATACGCGAACATCCCGGCCATAATAAAGCCCTGTGTCAGGCACAGCCCCATAAACGGACGATGTTTCAGCAGGCTGAATACCGAGCCCAGCATGCTGAAAATACCGCCCCCTGAACGGCGTTCGGGCGTTAAGGTTTCATGCAGTTTTAGCGAGGAGAAGCTGAACAGTAAGATGGCAATAAACGCCAGTACGCCGAATATTCCCCGCCAGTTAACCCAGTGCAGCATTGCGCCGCCCAGTACCGGGGCGATGATCGGTGCCAGCCCGTTCACCAGCATCAGCAACGCAAAAAACCGTGTCAGTTCGTGCCCGTTATACAAATCCCTTGCCACCGCGCGTGACAATACCGCGCCACCGGCACCGGCGATCCCTTGCAACAGACGAGCGACAATCAGCTGACTGATGTCCTGTGCCACCGCACACCAGACCGAGGCAGCCAGCAATAACGCCAGTGACCATAACAGCGGGCGCATACGGCCATAGCGGTCGCTTAGCGGGCCGAACAGTAACTGGCCGAAACCGAGGCCGAGTAAACCGGCGGTCAGGCTTAACTGCGCGCTGGCGGTGGACGTATTCAGGTCGCCAGCCATCTCCGGCAATGCCGGTAAATATAAATCCGTACATAACGGCCCGAGTGCGGCAAGCGAGCCGAGAACAAGGGCGTAACCGAGGCGTTTTTCGTGCAGGTGAGCGCTCATGGTAAAAGTTTATTCCAGTTTGCTGGTGGTTAAATCCGTTTCGAAGAGGCTCCGGAAGTAGCGATGGTATAAGGCTTCCAGAATCTCAGCGTCGGCGTGAACAGTCGTCAGGCGACGAAAAGCCGTGCCTTCGCAAATGACCGCTAATGATTCGACTTTTGCGGTCATTTCAGCATCGGAAAATTGCGGGAAGGTGGCACTGAGGAGCGTTTTTGCTTCGTTAAAAAGCTGTTTTTCGGAGTCACGCCAGATTTTTTCCACGATCGGATTGCGGGTCGCTTCTGCGGCGACTTCCAGCATCAGCGCGTGGTCAATTTCGGCCTGCTCTTTTTGTTCGATGCACTGATCTTCTTTATACGGCGCGCTTAAATTGCCAATCCGACGGTGCGCCAGGTTATGAGCCACCTGCTGCAAATTATGCGCGTTGCCGGTCATCAGCCTGATTTTTTTCATCACTATTCGCCGCACGATATCTTCGATGATCGCATCTTTATTGGCGAAGTAGCGGTATATCTGCCCCACACTGAGCTGTGAAGTTTTAGCGATTTCAGCCATACCGGCACCATGAAAACCATGCTTGCGAAAACACAGGCGGGCGGCGGCAATAATCTGGTCGCGTCGTGCGCTGATGCGCGCATCTTTAGTGCATTGTTGTGGGTGAAGCATGAGATACCCGGTAATGTGACTGATGTAGGTTGCGAACGATCATTCTCAAGTATAGGCAATAAGGAGGAACAGGTAAATATTTGTATTATGAATGAAATAAAAAGTGGCGTTTCGTTTCAGCGCAATTAAGCGTGACGCACAAAGGCAAACGGCGCAATCCAAAGGAATGCGCCGTTTACGGGAAAGGGGGGCTGCGGGTCAGGCGGGGCTGTTAAGCAAAGTATGCCTGTAAAAAAGCCACAACTGTCAGAACACAGAGGGCAACAACCAGGAACTCAGAAGACGTTTTTGGAACAGAAAACATGTCATACCTCAAAGATAAACCAGAGTGAACTGACGCTATTATCTGCAGATAAGATGAAGGAAACATTAAGATACGGCGGGAGGAGGTGAACCCGCGTCACAGATTTATCACAGCGATGCCTTTTGTCATTAAAAAGGCATCGCCGGAGGATAGGATCAGTGTGCGCTGAACCAGCTGACCAGCATAAACGCCAGTAATGTCATGGCCAGTGAGCCGGCCAGATTCAGCGCCATGTTCAGCAGGGCGGCGCCAAAGCGACCATCCTGTAGCATGTAAACCACCTCCAGAGAGAAGGTGGAGAAGGTTGTCAGGCCACCGCAGAAGCCGGTGGTGATCAGCAGCTTCCATACCGGGTCGATATGGGTCAGGCGGGTGAAAATCGCGATGCCCAGGCCAATGATAAAGGCGCCGACCAGATTCACGGTCAGGGTGCCGGCGGGCAGTAGCGGACTCATTCCGTTCATTTTGAGACTGACATACCAGCGCACAACGCTGCCAATACCACCGCCAATAAAGACTGCAAGTAAGGTGCTAAACATAGTGATACCTTAAAAAATAGATGAAATTCAGAAAGGCCCGGGCATGACGCTACAAACCTCTCGCGAGATTGCGCAGACATCATCAGCCGGTAAAGGCGGTTTGGGAGGAATGTCATCTCCACAGTGCAAAGTAATGCAGGCGCTCAGTTTACATTGTGTGATGGCGCTTGTGTAGACGCGTTTCGGAAACAGTTTGTGAAAAGGAAAAGGCGATGTTAATCAGAGAAGGTACCGTGCAGGATGCGCCAGTTCTGGCGCAATTGCTGGGGGATTTGGATTATCCCAACAGGTCTGAAGCGATAGCAGAACGTGTGGCAAAAATGGCCGTGAACCCGGACAGCCGCCTGTTAGTGGCCGAAACAGAAGGTCAGGCTGTCGGGTTTATTTCGTTGCATTTCATTATGGCCGTGAACCCGGACAGCCGCCTGTTAGTGGCCGAAACAGAAGGTCAGGCTGTCGGGTTTATTTCGTTGCATTTCATTTCGCAAATTGCGCTGGCTGGCGAATTTTGCCGTATCAGTTATTTGTGCGTCAGCGATCACGCGCGTGGCAGCGGTATTGGCCAGAAATTGCTGGATGAGGCCGAACGTCTGGCAGCGGACCGGGGGTGTGACCGGATGGAAGTTCACAGCCATACCCGCCGTGTACGCGCCCACACTTTTTATGCGCGGGCGCAGTACGAGGAATCGCCAAAGTATCTGCTGAAAAAACTCTGAATGATCAGACATCCAGCGCCAGCACGATAGCGTCGGCGATCAGATCAACCTGCTCCGGTTTCATCTGACTGGTGCTGATACGGATAAATTGCCCCGGCCCGATGCGGCTGCGCTCGCCGGGCAGAACCGCGATACCGCGCGCGGCCATCGTTACCAGCGCAAACTGTTCCGATGGCACCGGGATCCACATCGCCAGTCCGTCGCGGTCGGGGATATTCACGCCGCGAATGCGCAACGCATCGGACATGGCTTTGCGTCGCTCCGCATACACTTTTTTAGCCTGCGTAATCCCTTCCTGCGTTTTCGGATCGTTAATCAGCCACGCCAGCGCTTCCTGCAAAATACGGCTCGACCAGCCGGCACCAAAGTTACGGAATGATTTGATTTGTTTGATTAAATCCACCGATCCCGAAATCACCGCCAGCCGCAAATCCGGGCCGTACGCTTTGGAATAAGAACGGACATGCACCGTGCGGTCCGGCAGTTTGCTGCCCATACTCAGCGGCGCGTAACGTGACAACTGTCCGATCCCGTCATCTTCAATAATCAGTGTGTTACTTTGGCTGAGAATGTTGGCCAGCGCAGCATAACGTTCTGCGTTAATCGCATGGCCACAATGCGAATGGGTACGTGGCTGAAAAATAAAGGCTGAAGGATTTTTCAGCAGTGCCTGACTGAGTGATTCCGGCGTGGGGCCGAATTCGTCGCACTTCACCGGAATGACCTGCGCACCGAGATTGTCCAGCATATCCAGCAGGCGTGTGGCAGTCGGGTCTTCAATTGCCACCACCGAACCCTGCATCAGCAGGGTTTGCAGCGTCAGGTTCATGCCGTCAAATCCACCATCCGCCGCCATAAAAGCGGGGGCGTCATAAGGCCAGTCCTGGCGTGCGGCCTCAAGCAGCGACGGCGCGATAGCCTCACGCTGATAACTGTTCAGATTGTCTGCGCCAACACCGCGCTGCATGGCTTCGTGCAAGTCAGGCAACAGTGCCGGATCCGGCGATGACAGCGCCAGATCCGCAATAATATGCTCACCAAAATTGCCGATTTTCTCGAAGCGTGCAGGTCGTGGAGACAGCATCGTGCAGGTCGTGGAGACAGCATGTCGCCGCACACCCAGACGCCGTTTCGCCCCCGCCCGGCGATCACTTTCTGACGTCGCAACTGACCCCAGGCGGCTGAAACCGTGGCCGGACTGACGCCCAGCGCCTGCGCGAGTTCACGCACGGCGGGAAGATGCGTACCAATCTCGATCACACCGGATCGGATCATCGCTGCGGTTTCAATCGCAATGCCCCGCATGGAACGATCCTGTAATTGCGTCGCCAACCATTCTGCATCCAGCGTTTTTTCGAGAGAGTTTTCTGTCATTTTTTTGCCTTTTGTTCAGTAACAAAGATTCTATTGTACATATTAATTTATGCCATTAGTATCAAACTTAGCCAACGCAGGCGATAAAATAATCATCTTGCCGTGAAGATGATGGCCTTAGTAAAAGAATTTGGTGTGTTTTCGGGCAGGTTTGTAAACGCACAGTTGTTTTTCTGCATATCAACCATGCTGACACTTAAGGGGAAAGATGTGACGATTACCATCAGGCTGGCGGTTCGTGACTGGGATTATTTTACGCCGCTGGCATTAGGCGATCTTAAACCGGAAGGGTTTAATCTCGAGATAGACCGCGTGGGCACTTTGGTTGATAACCTGGGGACCAGCGATAAATACGATGCGGGTGAAGTGTCTTTCAGCCGTTATGCACAAGGGCGTGCGCGGGGCGAATCTGATTTACTGGCGATACCGCATTTTCTGATGCGCGGCTTCCGTCAGCGCTGCATCATCACCCGTGAAGACAGCCCGCTGACCGAACTTTATCAACTGGCCGGTAAACGTATTGGCCTGACCGGCTGGCAGGATTCCGGCAATACCTGGACCCGCACGTTGCTGGCACTTGAAGGTGTGGGCATTGAAGATGCGAACTGGTATGTCGGCCGCCTGACCGAAGCGCACCCGATTGTTGACCGTCTGGCCGGTTTTGGCCGCGAAGGGCGCATCGAAGCCGTGCCGGAAGAACGTCCTATGATGGAGTTGTTACAGGAAGGCTGGCTGGATGCGGTATTTACACCGTTTATGCCTGAGGGATTCTTCAAGCCTGATTCCGGTTTCCGTCAGTTCCAGCCGGATTTTCGTGCCGCCGAACTGGCCTATTTCAACCGCGTCGGGTACATCCCGGGCATCCACCTGCTGGCAATCAAACCTGCGCTGGCCGAGGAGCATCCGTGGTTACCGCAGGCGCTGAGCGAAATCATCGATCGCTCTTATGAAGTCTGGATGGATAAGCGCGCGAAATATGCCGATACCACGCCATGGTTGCTGGATGATTTACGTCGCACTGTGGTCGATTTACCTGCGGACTGGAATGCAAACGGTTACGCCGCCAATGAAAAGATGATCGACGATTTTGCGCAGGAATTACATGCCCAGGGGCTGACTGCCAGGCGCCTGACGCCGGGAGATTTGTTCCCGAACTTTGCTCAGTAACACTTAACCGATCGCTTTCACAAATAAGCGACGGGGGGAGTCAAAAATGAAAGTTGCATTAGGTCAGTTTGCGGTTTCCCGTGAATGGGAAGCCAACGTCGAAACCTGTCTTTCGCTGATGGCGAAATCTGTCGAAGCGGGCGTGGATTTGCTGGTGCTGCCGGAAGGCATTCTGGCGCGTGACATTACCGATCCGGATTTGGTTTTAAAAGCAGCACAACCTCTGGATGGCCCGTTTGTCAGTCAGTTGCTGGCGGCCAGTCGTGGCAATCAGATGACCACCATGATGAGCGTGCATACGCCTGCACCGGATGGCCGTGCATATAACGTGCTGATTTCAATCCGTAATGGCGAGATTATTTCTGAATATCAAAAGTTGCATCTTTATGATGCGTTCTCCTCTCAGGAATCAAAAAATGTCACGGCGGGTGACGAAATACCGCCGCTGGTGAATGTCGCCGGGTTTAACGTCGGCCTGATGACCTGTTATGACGTGCGTTTCCCGGAACTGGCGCGGCGTCTGGTGCTCGACGGTGCCGATGTACTGGTGCTGCCTGCCGCGTGGGTGAAAGGTCCGCTGAAAGAAATGCATTGGGAAGTGCTGGTCACGGCACGCGCACTGGAAAACACCACCTATATGGTGGCCGTGGGTGAATGTGGCGAGCGCAATATCGGCAACAGTATGGTGGTTGATCCGCTGGGTGTGGCTATCGCCCGCGCAGCCGAGGCCCCGGCACTGGTGTTTGCCGAGCTGGATAAAGATCGTCTGGCGCATGCCAGAAAAGTGTTACCGGTGCTGGCAAACCGTCGTTTTGGTTTACCGCAACTGCGTAACGACTGAGTCTGTGCGCGGCCGGTCCTCAACGGCTGCCTCAGCGCTCATGCAGTACCGCGCCCTCACCAGGGGATGCGTTTGTTTTTTCTATAGATAAACAGCCATAAAAAGAAAACCCGGAAAGTTGCCACGGAAGGTAATCACTATAAAACCACAACATTCATAAACTCACAGACCGACTTTTTACACAGAGGAAACAAGAGAATGATGGCAAAACAACTTCGTCAGATTGCTGTACTGACCGCTGCATTACTTTCCGTATCTTCCATAAATGCCTTTGCTGCTGAAAACGTGACAATCCCGACTCAGACGATGGATCCGGCGATCCACGCAAAATTACCTGCGGATATTCAGAAGTCAGGTGTGATGACCTCTGTGAATAACGGCTCTTTCCCTCCGTATGAAATCGTGACCAGCGCCAACGGTCTGGATGGCGCGAGTGCGGATCTGGCGCATGCGCTGGCACAAGTCATGGGTGTAAAAATAGAGCATGCTTCCGTGAGCGGCTTATCCGGCATCCTCAGCGGCATGGCCGCAGGACGCTACCAGATGGGCATCGGCCCGATCGGCGATTATCCTGATCGTCAGGCGAAAAATGATTTCATCGATTTCGTCAAAGAATATGTCGTCTTCGGGGTGCGCAAAGGTAACCCGGAAAATATCAATTCCCTTGATGATACCTGCGGTAAACGCATTGCCGTGATGGCGGGGGGATCGGCTGAACAGGTTATCCGTAAGCAGTCTGATGTGTGTGTCAAAGACGGCAAACCGGCCGTGACTGTACAGTCATTTGCCGATCAGCCTACGTCGATTCTGGCGGTTCGTTCTAACCGTTCCGACGCGTTCTTCTCTTCTCAGGCACCGCTGACCTATTTTGTGGAAAAAGCCAACGGTCAGCTTGAACTGACCGGCACCGGCAAATCCAACGGCTTTGGCGATATCTTCCAGGGGACGGTCGTCGCCAAAGACTCACCGGTTCGTGACGCGATCCTCGCCGGTTATCAGAAACTGTTCGACAACGGCACGTACGCCATCATCATGAAAAAATGGGGTCTGGAAGGCAATATGATTTCAGCACCGGGCATTAACCTGGCAAAGGCGCAGTCTAAATGACGGATAAATCGTATAGTTCAACGCCGGCAGTCAAGGACGACTATACGCAGGATCCGCGACGTAACGTTGAGTTTTCCCACGCACCGCGTAACTACGGCCGCTGGATTGCCTGGATAGTGGTGTTGCTGATTGCCGCTGATGTGGTTTGGGCCGTTTCGCACAACCCGAACTTCGAATGGCATGTGGTGGCGCAGTGGTTCACGGAAGGGTCGGTGATCAAAGGTCTGGGCGTCACGCTCGGCCTTACGCTCGGCCTTACCGTGGTGTCGATGCTGCTCGGTGTGTTCATCGGGCTGATGCTGGCGATTGCCCGTTTGTCTGACAGCCTGTTGCTGAGAAGATTAGCAGGGCTGTATATCTGGTTCTTCCGCGGCACGCCGCTGCTGGTACAGTTATTATTCTGGTACAACATGTCGACGCTGTTCCCGCGCGTGGTACTCGGCGTCCCGTTTGGCCCGGAGTACATGAGCTGGAATACCAATGATCTGATCACGCCGCTGACCGCTGCCATTGCCGGTCTGGCGCTGAATGAAGCGGCATATATGGCAGAAATCATTCGGGCAGGCTTGCTGTCAGTCGATAACGGTCAGGCGGAAACCGCGCAGGCATTTGGCATGAGTCGTGGCCGTGCGCTGCGCCGGATCATCATTCCGCAGGCCATGCGTTCGATTATTCCGCCGACCGGTAACCAGCTGATCAGCATGATTAAAGCGACGTCGCTGGTCAGCGTTATCGCGATGGGCGATTTGCTGTATTCCGTGCAAACTGTCTACAACCGGACCTTTGAAGTGGTGCCTATGCTGATGGTAGCGGTGATCTGGTATCTGTTTATCACGTCATTGCTCAATCTCGGACAGTCTGCGATTGAACGCTATTATTCCCGCGGTACACGCCGGACGTTGCCAAATGCCAAACGGCGTCAGAGCAATGCGGAAGAAAAAACCGCGCCGATCATCAATTCACCGGGCATGGCCCAAAAGGAGGACTTATGAGTCAATTGCCCGCTGACGTACAGTCATCCGGACAAGCATCACTGGTGGTCGCCCGTAATGTGCATAAAAGTTATGGTGATAACGAAGTGCTGAAGGGGATTGATCTGGATGTGAAACCCAGCGAAGTGGTGGTGATCCTCGGGCCGTCGGGTTCAGGTAAATCGACATTCTTGCGCTGTATAAATCATCTGGAAGATATTGATCGCGGTTCCATTATGGTCGGTGGCGAGCAAATCGGTTATGAACTGCGCGGTGACCGTCTGCATAAACTGCCCGAACGGGCGATTGCGCGGCAACGCCGGGATATCGGCATGGTATTCCAGCAATTCAATCTTTATCCGCACATGACCGTATTGCAAAACATCATTGAAGCGCCGGTTGGTGTGCATAAAGAAAGCCGTCATGAAGCGGAGAAATATGCGCGTGAATTGCTGCAAAAAGTCGGCCTGAGTGATAAAGCGAATGCCTACCCGCGTCATCTTTCCGGTGGTCAGCAACAGCGCGTTGCTATCGCCCGTGCGCTGGCGGTGAAACCTAAACTGATGTTGTTCGATGAGCCAACGTCCGCACTCGACCCTGAACTGGTGGGCGAAGTGCTGGCTACCATGCGGGATCTGGCAAAGCAGGGGCTGACGATGATTGTGGTGACGCATGAAATCGGTTTTGCAAAAGAGGCTGCAGATCGCGTGGTGTTTATGGATCGCGGCGTTGTCGTTGAGCAGGGGGCAGCGGATGATGTTCTGGTCAATCCGAAACATCAGCGGACACAGGCTTTCCTGAGCCGCTTTATCTGATCCGAAATCAAGTTTGCAGGTGGTTTGCTGTAAATAAAGACAGAAGTCCTTTATGGGCGTGCTGTTCACGCTCATAATAACTCACTCTGGTCACAATGCGCACAGTTGCGGATCCGTTCTGTTACATTTTCGGGTTGTATTAACGTCGCGAATGGCCGTTAATAACGGCAAATTGTCACTGCTGTTTTCCAGCACTCAGTGTAAAGAAGGTATGTATGGAAGGTTTAAGTATTACTAAATTGTTGGTGGTCGGCGTGCTGATCGTTCTGTTGTTCGGTACCAGCAAACTGCGTTCTCTGGGCGGTGACCTGGGCGCGGCACTGCGTGGCTTTAAGAAAGCCATGAACGATGATCCGGCTCCCGCTTCTGCTGAAAAAACCGCAGAAGAAAAGCCAGCTCAACGTGTTGAGCACAAAGACTGAGTTTTCAGAACGCCAGTCTCCGGCCTCTTAGCAAACGAAAAAGGTTGTTCTTGCGAACAACCTTTTTGTCTTTCTGAAGCGAAAAAGTAACGAGATATTACTTAACTTCTAACCCCTTGGCTTGCAGGTCGGCGTGATAAGAAGAACGCACGAACGGACCGCAGGCTGCATGGGTGAAGCCCATTTCCATCGCTGCTTCTTTCATCTGATCAAACTCTTCAGGGCTCACATAACGCTGCACCGGAAGATGGTGACGGCTTGGCTGTAAGTACTGGCCGAGTGTCAGCATCGTTACGCCATGACGACGCAGATCGCGCATCACTTCGATAATTTCTTCGTTTGTTTCGCCCAGACCCACCATCAGACCTGATTTGGTTGGAATTTCCGGATGCGCTTCTTTAAAACGTTGCAGCAGCGTCAGGGACCACTCGTAGTTAGCACCCGGACGAACCTGGCGGTAAACACGCGGCACGTTTTCCAGATTGTGGTTAAACACGTCCGGCGGGCTGGCGTTAAGAATTTCCAGCGCACGATCCATACGTCCACGGAAATCTGGTACCAGCGTTTCGATTTTGATGGTCGGGTTTTTTGCACGGATAGCCGTAATACAATCCGCAAAATGCTGAGCACCGCCGTCGCGCAAGTCATCCCGGTCAACCGAGGTGATCACGACATAACGCAGACCCATATCAGAAATAGTCTGTGCCAGTTTTTCCGGCTCGTTGGTATCAGGTGCGGTTGGACGACCATGTGCCACATCGCAGAACGGGCAGCGACGGGTACAAATGGCACCGAGGATCATGAACGTTGCGGTACCGTGGTTGAAGCACTCGGAAAGGTTAGGGCAGGCCGCCTCTTCACAAACGGAATGCAGGCCATTCTTGCGCAGTGCTGATTTAATGCCCTGAATTTTTGTTGAGTCGGCAGGCAGTTTGATTTTCATCCATGCCGGCTTACGTAACATTTCCTGCCGGTCACTGACCACGGTTTTCACCGGAATTAACGCCATCTTATCTGCATCGCGGTATTTGACGCCGCGTTCCATCTGAATCGGTTTACTCATAATCTTGCAGCTTCCAGGTTTGTCACTCGTTATCCGAGTTTTTTCAGGACATTCAATGAACTGGCTGATTCATCAAAAAAAGTAGAAATAATGCGGAAATTATATCATTGAAGCATCCCTTCGTTCAGCCCTTCGTCATGACCGGAAGTGCTAAATGCTGCAATTTTTTAACCTTAAACAGGAAGGGTTATCAAAAAAGGAGTCATTAATTGAATGTAATATTTTGAAAATACTAATTATTTTAACGGTTCCCTGAAGGGGCTGATGGGGTGTTAATGGTGTGTAAATATTTTCTCGCGCTCCCGATAAATGACAAAAACACGAGGTACGCGAGAAAAGATCAGTACAGCCGTATCAACTCTGCCCAAAAATCACGGCGGAGAAGGGGCGTAATGTTCTATCTGCCAGGGCAGATAATCAACTTGCTGATAATCAAGGCGATGGTTGAAGGATTTCACCAGAACCGGCATCACCTGATCGACCGTCAGCCCCGGTTTTTCGAGGCTAGCCTGCGTCATTTCAAGGCCAGCATAACCACAGGGGTTGATGCGGTGGAAAGGCTCCAGATCCATATCAATATTTAATGCCAGGCCGTGTAACGAACAGCCTTTGCGGATGCGTAACCCCAGCGAACAAATCTTCTTGCCATCGACATACACGCCCGGCGCGTCCGCACGCGGATAAGCGTCGATAGAGAAGTGTGCCAGCGTATCCACTACCGTTTGCTCAATTGCCGTCACCAGTTGACGGACACCGAGTTTTTTTCGTTTTAAATCCACCATCACGTACATTACCTGCTGACCGGGACCGTGATACGTCACCTGACCGCCGCGATCGCTCTGGATAACCGGAATATCACCGGGCATCAGAACATGTTCAGCTTTGCCTGCCTGACCCTGCGTAAAGACACGGTGATGCTGAACCAGCCAGATTTCATCAAGCGAGTCGGCATTTCGGTGCTCAGTAAAATGGTGCATGGCCAGAGAAACCGGTTCATAGGGCTGAAGACCAAGCTGGCGCAGTACGATACGTTCTTGCGGATTTTGTGATTGCACGGCAGTTATCGTCATTGAAGAGGGGGAAAACGCGCGACAGTGTGACTCCCGCGCGGATCGGTCAGAAAGGGCTTACAGCACCATGCGGACAATTTCGATATTGCCCAGTTCATCGTACAGGGTTTCGACCTGGTCGATGTGAGTCGCAGTGATCGTAATCGAAACGGAGTGGTAATTCCCTTTACTGCTCGGTTTTACCTGAGGATTGTAATCGCCAGGCGCATGGCGTTGCACGACTTCCACAACCTGGTCTACCAGCTCGGGTTGTGCCAGGCCCATTACTTTGTAGGTAAAGGGACAAGGGAATTCGAGCAGTTCGTTCAGTTTGGTTTTCATGTGCACTCCAGCGTGTTGTACAGCGTATTAAGTGTTGTCTCTGAAAGTATAACTCCCGCCGTAGCGGGAGCTATAATCTATACCGGTTATATGGGGATTGTTGCAAACTTTTTCAAGCGGGCAACTTAGCCAAACCAGTGGTGGAACATCAGTTTGATGTAATCCACGATGCGACCGAAGAAGCCGCCTTCTTTCACTTCGTTCATGACCACCAGAGGGCGCTCATCAATGGTTTTGCCATCAAGCTGGAAATTGATCGACCCAACCACCTGATTTTTCTGCAAGGGCGCATGCAGTTCCGGTGTGTTCAGCACGTAGCTGGCTTTCAGATCTTTCATACGACCACGTGGGATCGTCAGGTAAGCATCTTTCTCAACGCCCAGTGCGACGCGGTCGGTATCACCGAACCAGACAGGTTCTGACGCGAACTCTTTACCGGCTTTCAGCGGAGAAACGGTTTCGAAGAAACGGAAGCCCCAGGTCAGCAATTTTTTACTTTCAACTTCACGGCCTTTATACGTATGACCGCCCATCACTGCGGAGATCAGACGCATCTGGCCTTCTGTCGCAGAAGCTACCAGGTTATAGCCCGCTGAATCAGTATGACCGGTTTTAATGCCGTCAACATTCAAGCTGTTATCCCACAACAAACCGTTACGGTTCATCTGGCGGATATTGTTGAAGGTGAATTCTTTCTCTTTGTAGGTGGCATATTCTTCCGGTACATCACGGATCAGCGCCTGACCAATCAGCGCCATATCGCGGGCTGAGCTGTACTGGCCAGCGGCATCAAGACCATGAACGGTGCCGAAATGGGTATTTTTCAGACCCAGAGAGTTCACGTAATTGTTCATGATGGCAACGAAAGCATCCTGACTTCCGGCCACATGGTCGGCCATTGCCACACAGGCGTCGTTACCGGATTGCAGAATGATCCCGCGGTTGAGCTCAGAAACCGGTACACGGTCGCCGGGTTTGAGGAACATCAGGGAAGAGCCCTTGAACACCGGATTGCCGGTTGCCCAGGCGTCCGGACCCACGGTAACGATGTCGGTCGGAGAGATTTTGCCGGCTTTGATGGACTGACCGATAACATAACTGGTCATCATTTTAGTCAGGCTGGCTGGGTCGCGGCGCGCATCGGCATTCATTTCTGCCAGAACTTTGCCGGAGTTGTAGTCGATCAGGATATAGGCTTCAGCATCAATCTGCGGAACGCCAGGGATCATTGTTTTTAAATTAACATCGTCGGCATAGGCGGACGCTGCACTCAGAGTGATTACGGTGCCAAATGCGAGGCTTTTGACTAAACGTGAAGTATTTACAAGTTTCATGATCGGGACAACAACATCCGTGGGAGTAAGTGATAAACGTGCGCCACTATAGCAGAAGAGTCATAAGTCAGACATCTTCGATTACCGGCGCTTACTGACTTTTACTTATAAGACAGGGGACTTATAAGAACGGGGCCGATGCCCCGTATTTTGAGATTACATGCCAGCAGTGACGAAAGACTGCTGCTGAGCTTCGCTGGCCAGTCGCTGTTTCAGCTGTTCGGCCTGCTGGCGGGTGGTGAACGGACCAAGCTGCACGCGATAGGTGCTGCCATTGGCCTGTACTTTACCGGGTACAGAGAAGCGCTGGCTGAGGCTTTTTTGCCACAGTTGCGCGTTCTGAGGATTACTCAGTGCGCCAACCTGTACCATAAATCCCGAGGAAGGAATGGCAGTGGTATGCGCAGGCGCTGCGGAGGCCGCAGCTGCTGCTACCGGTGCGGCACTGGCGACAGCAACCGGTGCTGTTACCGGTTCGCTGCCTTCTAACACACCCTGACGCAGAGGTGTTGGCGCGCTCAGAAACCCGCCGCCGCTGCTGTTACCGGACATCGTGGTCGCTGCTGGCGCAGAGGCTACGGCGCCGTTGTTATCTTCGTCATTCGTTAATGGCGCAGCATTAGGATTACTCAGGGTGCTGTTACTGATCGGGCGTACATCTGACGTATTCGGCGGCTCTGCTGTCAGCGTAGGCGTCCCCATATTGCTGGCGCCTAAACTTGGACGAGACGGTAATGCATAAGATTGTTTGGCGACGGTCGTACCAATAGTCCCCGGGCCGGAAAGCGTGCCGTCAGGCGCAACGTTGATAAAATCAATGCGTACTTTGGTGCTGTTGGTCAGGTTCAGACGGTCTGCCGCAGCCTGAGACAAATCGATAATTTTGCCCGGCACATAAGGGCCACGATCGTTAACACGCACGACCAGCATGCGTCCTGTCGCCATGTTGGTGACGCGGACATAGCTTGGGATCGGCAATGTCGGATGCGCAGCGGTCATGGCTGTCGGGTCGAATTCTTCACCGAGCGCGGTAGTGTTGCCTCCATTCTCCTGACTGTACCAGGCCGCTTGCCCCACCTGCGAAAAGTTGGACGGGTCTTTGATGATCTTATAGGTTTTACCGTTAACGGTATAATCCTGCATCGTGCCCTGATTATAAGGTTCGTAACGCGGATCAGCCCCGCCGATTTCTACCACAGGGCCATTGTAGGCTTGCTGCGGTGCCGGTTGTTGTTGCTGTGTATCTTCAGTGGCACAACCACTTAACAGCAAACCGATAATGACAGCTCCAAGCCACTCCTTACGCATTGCTCACCTCTATAAGTTTTTCGACAACATTTTTCGATGAGTATGTATCGACATAACGATACCAAACCCTGCCATTAGCACGATGAGTGCTGACCCGCCATAGCTGACCAGAGGCAAAGGTACCCCAACTACCGGGACAATACCACTGACCATGCCGATGTTAACAAACACATAAACGAACAGAATCAGCATCAGTCCGCCAGACATCACGCGGCCAAAAGTAGTCTGTGCATGGGCGGCGATCACCAGACCGCGCATGATCAGGCATAAGTACAGCCCAAGCAGCACCAGAACACCAATCAACCCCAATTCTTCGGCGAGTACAGCGAAAATAAAGTCGGTATGTCGCTCGGGCAGGAATTCCAGCTGAGACTGCGTGCCATGCAACCAGCCTTTGCCGGAAAAACCGCCAGAGCCGATGGCAATTTTAGACTGAATAATATGATAGCCCGCACCCAGCGGATCGCTTTCAGGATCAAGCAACATCATGACGCGGTCGCGCTGATAGTCGTGCATCAGGAAGAACCACAGGATCGGGATAAATGCGGCAACCAGCAGGGCGGCGACAGCAATCAGTTTCCAGCTCATGCCCGAAAGGAACAGCACGAATAAACCGGATGCGGCAATCAGAATCGAGGTGCCCAGATCGGGCTGTGCCGCGACCAGCAGGGTAGGGATGAAGATTAATGCCAGGGCAATCGCGGTATTTTTAAGTGAAGGCGGGCAAACGTCGCGATTGATAAAGCGCGCGACCATCAGAGGCACGGCGATTTTCGCCAGTTCTGACGGCTGGAATTTAATGATCCCCAGATCCAGCCAGCGCTGTGCACCTTTACTGATACTGCCGAAGGCATCCACCAGCACCAGCAGGAAAACGCAGAAGATGTAGAGATAAGGTGCCCAGCTTTCGTAAACGCGCGGCGGGATTTGTGCCATGACCAGCATAATCACCAGACCCATCAGGATCTGGCCGATTTTACGTTCCATCATGCCCATGTCCTGACCACTGGCGCTCCACATCACGAACGCACTGTAGGTCAGCAGCGCGAGCACGATCAGCAACATCGTCAGGTCGATATGCATTTTCGACCACAATGATCTTTTTTGTTGGTTCTCAGTCATTGACGGTTAATCACCTTCGGTTCCCGGTGGCGCTGGCGCGTCAGCCGGTAATTGTGTCGTGTTGTCGCCCAGTAAAATGTGGTCGAGTATCTGGCGTGAAATTGTCCCCACTGCCGGACCCGCACCGCCATTCTCCAGAACTACGGCAACGGCCACGGTCGGTTTGTCATAGGGTGCAAAAGAGGTCATCAGCTTGTGGTCACGCAGATGCTCAGCGATTTTATGCGCATTATAGATTTCATTGGCTTTCAAACCGTAAACTTGTGCTGTCCCGGATTTTGCGGCGGCTTTATAAGGCGCGTCAGCAAAGTACTTGCGGGCCGTACCGTTCGGACGGTTTGCTACGCCATACATACCGTCTTTGGCAATTTCCCAATAGCCGGAATGAATATCGCCAATCTGGGTCGTTTCCTGTTGTTTGTACGGCACCTGCTGGCCGTCAACTTTGGTGCTCAGCAACAAATGTGGCGTTTTGACATTGCCGTCATTAATCAGCGTGGTCATGGCTTTCATGATTTGGATTGGAGTTGCGGTCCAGTAGCCCTGACCGATACCCACCGGAATGGTGTCGCCCTGATACCAGGGTTTTTTGAAGCGTTTAAATTTCCAGTCGCGGTTTGGCATATTCCCGCTACGTTCTTCTGATAAATCGATACCGCTGTACTGGCCGTAACCAAATTTGCCCATCCACTCGGAAAGACGGTCAATCCCCATATCATAAGCAACCTGATAGAAGAAGGTATCAGCCGATTCCTCAAGGGCTTTCGTCACATTCAGGCGACCATGCCCCCAGTGTTTCCAGTCGCGGTAACGCTTGTCTGAACCCGGTAACTGCCACCAGCCTGGATCAAACAGGGAGGTGTTTTTATTGATAACACCCGTTGTCAGCGCAGAAACTGAAATATACGGTTTCACAGTAGACGCTGGCGGATAAACCCCCTGCGTTGTCCGGTTGATCAGCGGCTTATTGGGGTCGTTAAGCAGCGTGTTGTAATCTTTACTGGAGATGCCATCCACAAACAGGTTCGGGTCATAACTCGGGTTAGACACCAGCGCACGGATGGCGCCATCGCGCGGATCGGTAACCACCACAGCGGCGCGGCTGCCGGTCAGCAAGACTTCAATATATTGCTGTAATGGCAAGTCGATCGTCAGGTAAATATCTTTGCCCGCCTGCGGCGGTTCTTCGTGTAGCTGGCGGATAACGCGGCCACGGTTGTTCACTTCAACTTCTTCATAGCCGGTTTTACCGTGCAGCGTATCTTCGTAATAGCGCTCAATGCCGAGCTTACCAATGTCGTGCGTGGCGGCATAGTTGGCCAGAATGCCATCTTTATCGAGGCGTTCAACGTCACGGTCATTGATTTTCGATACATAGCCGATAACGTGCGTCAGCGCTGAACCATACGGATAGTAGCGACGCTGATAGCCTTTGACTTCAACGCCGGGGAAGTGGAACTGGTTCACGGAGAAACGCGCAACCTGAACTTCAGTCAGGGCCGTTTTGACGGCAATAGACGTAAAGCGTCGCGAACGCTGGCGTTCTTTTTTGAAGTTATCGATATCTTCCTGCGTGAGGTCAACTATCGGTTTGAGGCCTTCAAGCGTGGCCTGCAAATCGTCCACTTTTTCCGGCACCAGTTCAAGCTGATAGATCGTGCGGTTCAGCGCCAGCGGCGTACCGTTGCGGTCATAGATAATGCCGCGGCTGGGCGCGATCGGCACCAGCTTGATACGGTTATCGTTAGAACGGGTTTGGTAATCCTGAAAACGGACAATTTGCAGATTATAAAGATTAAAAGCTAAAACGCCGCTAAGTAGCAGAATGCCGATAAACGCCACCAGTGCACGGCGCACAAAGAGGGCTGATTCAGCCGTATAGTCGCGAAAAGGGTTACGATCTATTTTCATCCCACTACTTAATTCATGTTGCTGACATTCACCACCCGTTATTCGCGGTGATATGGATGATTAGTGGTAATACTCCAGGCGCGATAAAGACTTTCCGCCACCAGAACCCGCACCAGCGGGTGAGGAAGCGTCAACGGAGGAAGCGTCAACGGAGAGAGCGACCAGCTCTGTTCCGCTGCTGCTTTACAGGCCGGTGCCAGCCCTTCCGGACCGCCGATCAACAGGCTGACATTGCGTCCGTCCTGCTTCCAGCGTTCCAGTTGTTGCGCCAGTTGCGGGGTTTCCCATGGTGTCCCTGGAATATCCAGCGTCACGATGCGATTCCCTTTACCGACAGCGGCCAGCATCTGCTCGCCTTCTTTTTCAAGAATGCGCTTGATGTCTGCGTTCTTCCCACGTTTCCCGGCCGGAACCTCTGTCAGTTCAAACGGCATATCTTTAGGGAAACGGTGCAGATAATCGTTAAAACCGGTTTGCACCCAGTCAGGCATTTTGGTGCCGACGGCGACAAGTTGCAGCTTCACGCATCAGCCCCAGAGTTTCTCAAGCTCATACAACTGACGGCTTTCTTCCTGCATAACGTGCACGATCACTTCGCCCAGATCGACAACCACCCAGTCAGCTTCATTAATGCCTTTCACACCCATGGCATCAAGGCCAACGGCTTTAATTTCTTCAACCAGATGCCCGGCGATGGACATGACATGGCGGCTTGACGTGCCGGTACAGATAATCATGCAGTCAGTAATACTGGATTTACCTTTAACATCAATGGTGATGATGTCTTGTGCTTTCAGGTCATCGACTTTATCGACAACAAAATCTTGGAGCGCTTTACCTTGCAAAGGTTCCCCCTGGGGATGTTTGAAACAATTGACCTCACGAGATGTCCGCCGGTGTGGCACCGAAGCAATGATCAATCTCATGAAGGATAAACATAGCGGTTGTCTGGAAAACAGCTTAAAACGTTTAACAATCAATACATTGTATTGGTTGATTACGCAGCGTTATCGAGAGCCGAAATTAAGCGGCGCAGTATAGCACGCGTTAGCTACTCGCGGTACAAGCCCTGTGATTCTATATAACGCTCAACGGCGGAAGGCAGTAAATCTGAGCAATCAAGACCCGCATGACGGCGTTCACGGATTTCAGTCGCTGAAATATCCAGCAATGGGGTATTGGCCTGATAAATGAATCCGGCCGGTTTTTGCTTAAGCGCATTGGCATCATTCACCCGATGGGCGTCATACCATTTCTGCAGTTCCGGTGTATCAAGTTGTTCCTGATAACCCGGACGCGCCATCACCACGATATGACAGAAATCCAGTAACGATTCCCAGCGGTGCCACTTATGCAGCGTCAGTAACGAATCCTGGCCAATGATAAACGCCAGCGGGCATTTGTCGCCATGTTCTTTACGTAACGTTGCAAGTGTCTCAATCGTGTAGGAGGGCGTATCAACAGCCAGCTCGCGGGGGTCGACTGAAAACAGCGCGTTATCCGCCACAGCCAGCTTCGCCATATGCAGACGTTGCTGCGGCGTGGCTTCGGGTTGTGGCCGGTGGGGAGGAACGTTGTTGGGCAGCAGGATCACCTGATCAAACCCGGCCTGCGCTGCCAGCGCTGCAACGGGTTTCAGATGACCATAATGGATCGGGTCAAACGTACCGCCAAAAAAAGCCAGCAGCTTTTCAGCGGTTGCAGAAGAATGTGCGGCGCGGCGCGGCATAACGGTGTCCTGCTTCAATACGAACCCAACTCCGTCAATCCGGTGGGTAAGGATTTCCCACAGAGTAGCATAGACAGGCTTTCAAGCTCGGCCCAGACTGACTGACCGTAATCCTGTTTTAGTGTGATTTCCATCTGGGTCAGTAAGCGAACGGCCTGAGACAGCTGGGCAAGAGACAGGCGTTGCAGTGCCTGAGTCACCAGCGCCCGGCGGTTTTGCCAGACTTTTTGCTGATCAAACAGGGTCCTGATCGGCGTCGTGTCCATTTTCCGTTTCAGATTGAGCAGCATCAGCAGCTCACGCTGTACGGTTCGCAGTAAAATAACCGGCTCGCTGTCTTCCTGTTGCAACTGACGCAAAATATGCCAGGCTCGCTTACTTTTCCCGGCCAGTAACGCATCCAGCCAGTGATAAGGTGTGAAATGTGCCGCATCGTTGACGGCCTCTTCGACGCGCGGTAGCGTGAGTTTGCCATCTGGATAGAGCAGGGAAAGACGCTCCAGCGACTGCGCCAGCGCCAGCAAATTTCCTTCATAGCAGTAGCACAAAAGCTGATTAGCCGGTTCATCGAGTTCAAGTGAAAGTTCTTTGGCGCGACGGGTCACCCAGCGGGGAAGTTGTGCCTGTTCGGGCGTCTGACAACTGACGAAAACACCTTTGTCACTTAACGCTTTAAACCAGGCGCTGTTTTCCTGCGCTTTAGTCAGTTTTGTACCGCGCAACAGCAGCAGAATATCGTCGTGGAGCAGGGTGGTCAGTTTGAGTAATTGTTCTGCCATCGGCGCCGTCGGGCCATTTTCGGGCAGAATAAGCATCAGGGTCTGCCGGCTGGCAAACAGGCTCAGGGCCTGACAGATGCTGAAGATGGACTCCCATTCGGTATGGGCGTCAAGAATATAGGTGTAGTGCTCCTGGAAGTCAGCCTGCTGGGCAGCGTGACGTATGCTGTCCTGGCTTTCCTGCAAAAGCAAAGGGTCGTTTCCACATAACACATAACAAGCGCGCAGCCCCTCACGGAGCTGCGCGGCAAGTTGTTCCGGATAAACTCGGATCATTGTGCGGAAGGGGTGGCCGGTGCCGTGGAAGATGCCGCAGAGGCATCAGACGACGTCGTGGCTGATGAACCGGTAGAAATGACTTCTACCTGACGCCCGCCGACATCCTCTGCTTTCTGCAATTCTGAAGCATGGACGGTCAGCAACTTACGGATCAGTTGCTGCGCAGCCTGCTGGCGCATTTCCTCGATAATGATGTCCTGTTCGTTATCTTTGGCCAGCGCCGTTAACGGGTTGTCAAAGAAGGAACGGAACACTTTTACATGGATAGGATACAAATCCTTGCCAGGCATCAGAACCGTCGCATTAATGTTCATTTCCATCTGATATTCCGCAGTCTTACCGTCCTGGAAGATTGATGCGGTAGTCTGACCCACTGACTCAGCCCCAATGCGCAGCGACGGGATATCCTTACGCTGTTCTTTGGTCGGATCATCAACAATGGTCACATTACTTAGACGCAACTGGGTCCTGATATTACGAGTCAACGGACCATATGGATCCCCACTGTCCAAAACGATTGTTTTCAGTTCGTCAGGAACATTGGTTTTTCCACGTAGATGGAATCCACAACCTGCTGTAACCAGCACTGCTGCGGTGAGCAGCAGTGTCATTATGGGATGTCGCACAGATCCTCCTTGACTCAACCTACAACCAGGTTAAGCAGTTTGCCCGGGACGTAGATTACTTTGCGAACCGTAACCCCATCCAGATATTTTGCGACCAAATGTTCTTCTGCCGCACGATCGCGCACTTGTTGCTCGGTAGCATCAGCGGCTACGGTGATTTTAGCACGCACTTTACCGTTCACCTGTACAACGACCAGCTTGGAATTTTCAACCATTGCCTGCTCATCAGCTTGTGGCCATGGCGCGGTATCCACGTCACCTTCTCCTTGCAGCGACTGCCAGAGGCTGAAGCAGACGTGCGGAGTGAATGGATAAAGCATACGGACAACCGCCAGCAAGGATTCCTGCAGCAGCGCACGGTCCTGTTCGCTATCCTGAGGTGCACGACCCAGCTTGTTCATCAGTTCCATGATTGCCGCGATAGCGGTGTTGAAGGTCTGACGACGACCGATATCATCGGTCACTTTGGCGATGGTTTTATGCAAGTCACGACGCAGATCTTTCTGTGCTTCATTGAGAGAAGCCACATCCAGAGCGGCAACAGGACCTTTTTCTGTGTGCTCGAAGGCCAGTTTCCAGACACGTTTCAGGAAGCGGTTTGCCCCTTCAACGCCGGACTCTTGCCATTCCAGCGTCATTTCTGCCGGAGAAGCGAACATCATAAACAGACGCACGGTATCTGCACCGTATTTATCGACCATCACCTGCGGGTCGATGCCGTTGTTTTTAGACTTGGACATCTTGCTCATGCCCGCGTAAACCAGTTCGTGGCCTTGCGGGTCAGTGGCTTTGGTGATGCGACCTTTTTCATCACGTTCAACAATGGCATCCGCCGGGGAAACCCAGATACGTTCGCCGCTGTTACCGGTGTAGTAGAACGCGTCAGCCAGAACCATACCCTGACACAACAGGCGCTTGGCCGGTTCGTCAGAATCCACCAAACCTGCATCACGCATCAGTTTGTGGAAGAAGCGGAAATACATCAGGTGCATGATGGCGTGTTCAATACCACCGACATACTGATCGACTGGCAACCAGTAGTTGGCGGCCGCAGGATCCAGCATACCTTCGTCGTATTGCGGGCAGGTATAACGCGCGTAATACCAGGAAGATTCCATGAAGGTGTCAAAGGTGTCGGTTTCACGCAGACCCGGCATACCGTTGACGGTAGTTTTCGCCCACTCAGGATCCGCTTTAATCGGGCTGGTGATACCGTCCATGACCACATCTTCCGGCAAAACAACCGGCAGTTGATCTTCAGGCGCAGGAATAACGGTGCCGTCTTCCA
>Ga0207655_1000836_pt1 | contig 33126 bp, 48 predicted proteins | sample KBSM44metaG_FD_184398 | JGI IMG/M metagenome (GOLD analysis project Ga0207655, IMG submission 184398) | Miscanthus rhizosphere microbial communities from Kellogg Biological Station, Michigan, USA - KBS M4-4 metaG (SPAdes) (version 2) | ecosystem: Host-associated > Plants > Roots > Rhizosphere >... | reverse complement strand
ATTATTATATAAATAAACTAAAAGAAAAGATTAATTAAAATTGTTTAAAGTTGCCGTAGGCAACTTTTTTTCACCTGAAACTTTGTTTCAGGTGTATAATGGTGCCAAAGGAAAAAAGAGAGGGGCATAACTAATGTCATTTTTAAAAAAATTATTTGCGAAGAAAGAAAAAAAACTAACGGTTGAACATGTACTTCATGTATTAAAAAATGCAGCAGATCATAACGTGGATGAACGTTTGAAACGAACAACAAGAGACGAAAGTGATTTTTATACATTTAAAATTGAAGATGGTTTCAAAATCACTGCATTCAATTTAAAAAGCAGATTCGTTCATCAAAGTCTAGAAGTGGAATTAAGAGAAGAAGAACATCGACTTATTCCTTATCGTTACAGCGGTCATAAGGTTTTAGAAGAACCTGAAACCATTATTAATTGGAAACATGAAGGACCGTGGGTCACAATAGTTGAGGAACAAATTCAAGCGCTAGAAAAAGCATATCTTCATAAAATAAAAGAAGAAAAACAAATCATTCAACAAATTCTTCCAAAAGTCAATCTTTTGGTGACAGAACTAAAACTGCCGTTTTTTGAAATAAGAGAAAAAATGAAAGAAGGGGAAGCAGAAGGAATTGTGAATGCTGAGCGAAACGTGTTAAACATAGATGATGAAACCATCGAACAATTTGTTTATAAATTCGATCACTTAAAAATTAGACTTCGTTATAACGAACATGGCTATGTTCAGGCGAAACTAACGCTAGACATAGAAGGAGAAGAAAAAATTATTTTGTTTGAAAAAAAAGAATATAGTATAAGAAAACCGTTGCAATTAAAAGGTGTTGCAGCAAGTGTCATGGACTATTATCTTCATAAAATAGCAGAAGATGTTGAACAAGAACAAATGAATAAGAAAAAAGAGTCTTCTGATCATTTCACAAATAAATATCGATTAAAAACTTTCTAAACATTACGAAGGAATGAGGCGAAGGAAAAATGGAAACGAAAAAAGAATTATCGGTTAATCGCTTAATACATGCGTTAGAAATAGCTGTGGATGAAAATTTAGATCATGAAATTAGCAGAGGACACACAAGGAAAGGACGAAAATATACGTATTCGTTCGATCAGTATTTTACACTAACGGTGATACAAGAACCTTGGGATGATAATATAGAGATAACTGTCCGTTTAAAAGATGATAAACACGAGTTTGATGCCTGTGCAATGAAATTAAAGTACAACGTTCGAACAGATGACTCGCTAATTGTTTGGAAAACGGAAGGTCCTTGGTGTAAGATCGTGGAAAAAAAAGTGAAACATATTGAAGATTTGTATGACCATAAAGTAAAAGAAGAAAAGGAAAAAGAACAGAAATTAATGGATCATTTTTCGCAATTAATTCCAGAAATAACGGAACTGCAAGGTGAAATACAAAAAGTAGAACCTTTTTCAGTATTAACAAAACTAATGGGCGGGAAAATACAAGGAATTATTACTCAGCAAAAAATGAGAATAGTTTATAACGGAGATAAGGTGGAAGTGAATGAATATACCTATAAATATTTAAAAGTATATATAGAAAAACAAAAGGAAGATAACGGTTATTTTGCTATTGAATTTAAAGATGGTTTATTTCAAAAACGAGTATATCTTAATTTAGAAAAAACTAAGATGGATGAAGGGTTTTGGAATAGATTATTGTTTTGCCAACTCAATGAATTAGAAAAAGAAATAAAACAAAAAGAAATGGAAAAAGAAAAAAAAGCTTTAGCGCATTTCACAAGAAAATATAGTAGATAAAAGAGTTGCCATAGGCAACTTTTTTTAACGGAAACATTGGTTCCGTTGTATAATAAAGATAACTAAACATGAGAGGGGCAAAAGTGATGTCATTTTTTAAAAATTTATTTAATAAAAAGAAAGTTGAAGAAACCAAAGAAACATTCGTTTCTTCGGAAGAACAGAAAAAAGTAACTGTTTTTCGTTTATTAAATGCCATGGAACTTGCAACGGATCATCATTTGGGTGCTGAAATAAAAAAACAAACGGCACGGAGAGGATATGTTTATACGTATGATTTTGATAAAAGTTTCAAATTAACAGTCACAAAAGAATATTTAACTACATTTGATCAATACATTAAAATAGAAGTGTGTTTAACAGATGATGAGCATAAATATTATCCTTGTCAATGGGAAGAAGATCTTGAAAAAATAGATGAAAAAACAAAAATTCCTTGGGAAAAAGAAGGTCCTTGGTGCAAAATTGTTGAAAATAAAGTGAAACAAATTGAAGAAGCTTATCAATATAAAATAGACGAAGAAAATCGAAAAGAACAACAATTGATGGATCATTTTTCTGCACAAATGATCGGTTTGGATCAACGAGAAGAAACAGACGAACCTATTTCAACACTTCGATTAATTAGATTCATTGAACAAGCGTATGAAATCGGCATTGTAACAAAAAAAGAAACGCAAATCAAAGGCAGAATCGGTCCTGTTGATGTAGATGAATATAATGTAGGGTGTCTCGTTGTCTATATGAGAAAAACAAGGCATGCCTCTACGTATCTCTTACTTAAAATGAAAGATGGATCCTTTGAAAAACAGTTGTGTAGAGAATTTACGGAAGATTCGTATTCTCAGGTACCAATTGAAGAAGGGTTTTGGAAAAATGCATTAATCTATTCCCTAGAAGAAATCGAACGAAAAATGGCAGATAAAGAAAAAGAGAAAAAAGAAGAAGCTGCTGAACATTTTAAAAGAAAATATCGTTTAAAAACATTTTAATAAAGTTGCCTATGGCAACTTTATTTTTTCAACTGAAACAACCAAAACATAGTTTTGGTTGTATAATAGAAAAAAGCATAAAGATAGGAGAACATGAACATGGAACCAACAAAATGTTATAGTGTGGGCGGATATATTATTACAGATTTTGCTCAACTTCAATATGGAATCAATAAAATGAACAAATTTCTTAAAACAGAAAAAAATGAAGAGTCCATTGCGTATTATCAACGAGTTATTTCTTCTTTTGAAAAAGCGATAGAAGAAGGGTTGGATGATAACTATTTACTATCCATTAACGAAATCCAAGGAGAATGGACGCAATTTCCAGATGCTATTATACAAACCAAAGAAGGGTTGTTCTTTTATCCCGCTGAACAAGTGCTTCCGTTTGATAAAAAAGATTGCTATCAACAAATTTCATCGGTGGATGAAATCATAAATAAAATTCCGTCATTTCCTTCTATTAAAAAAATAATACAGATTGAAAAAGAATTCGACATGTACAGATTTGACTTTATGATAAATAATAATGAAGGTAAAACAGCTTGTGAAATCAAAGCATCATTAAAAGAAGATAGGTATTGGTGTATTGAAAATGCGAATTGTTTTTCTTTTAGTCAAGAAGCAAATTATTTTTCTAACAACATCACTTTTAAAAAAGAAATTTTCCAACGATTGCTTAATCGTCGAATAGACTTTTTGTTTTTAGGGTTTGGAAATCTTGTAGCGACAAAACTTCCCATTATTGTTGACATAAATAAAACCAATTAATTTATCAAAGAAAGAACAAATGTTCTTTCTTTTTTATGCCAATTTTCGGTAATTGTTAGCAAAGTGAATAAACAAGAATTCTGAGGTTACACTAAGATTGTAACCTACTAAACCAGGTTAACGCTTCTACAAGTGAGGTGAATACGCATGGCAAATCGTAATAAATTAGTAGCTCCAGGATCAGCAGCTGCAATCGAACAAATGAAATACGAAATCGCTTCTGAATTTGGTGTGAACCTTGGCGCTGAAGCAACGGCTCGTGCTAATGGTTCTGTAGGTGGAGAAATCACAAAACGTTTAGTTCAAATGGCACAACAACAACTTAGCGGTGGATTCAGCCGATAATAGTTAAAAATATCTTCTCTTCTACGGTTGGAACGCTCTCTCTTAGAGGGCGTTTTTTATTTGCACGGAATAGTACAAAAGAGGTGGAGAAAATGACGATCGAACAAATTAAACAAACAGTCGAAAAAAACAACGAGTACTTATATCAACAATTAAAAGAAAAAAATGCGTATTCCATTGCAATGATTATTGCCCTAAGTGATGATAAAAAACTTTATCGATATGCACAAAATGGACATACCGTGCACGAGCTTTGTGAAATGGATCATACGCTTTTAAAAGGCTATCATTACATAAGATGGACCGAGCTTAAATTTTACGATTTAATTTTTGATTTAATACATGTGCAAACATGGAAGTCTTATTATGCCATAGGCATAATAGAAAAATGGAAAAAACAAATTAAAAATGTGAATCGATTAGATAAAGAACGAAAAACAGAGGAACAAATTGAAAAAGAGGCGCTTAAAATGTGTTATGATGAAGACAAGGAACTAAAACATGCAATAAGCATGTATAAAGAAGAACTCATGGAAAAAATCAAGCAAGAAGATGTGAAAGATATGTTTGAATTAGGACTAAAACAAGAAAAAATTAAAAAGATGTGGGAAAAAAATCGCATTAAAAAACTATTTTAAGAAACGGAAAGGATGAAAGTGATGGAGCGAGAAGAGATTAAAAGATTATTAGAAAATGAGTATGATTTTCTTTATGAAAAAGGAAAAGAAAGCATTGCAAAGATCATTGCAGGTTATATTATTCATAAAAATTTGTATTCACACATTATAAAAGGAGTAGCCGTGCAAGAAATATGTGAACAAAGTATGGTCATAAATATGGATATGAGTGCTCAGCTTAGACAAACTTGCTTTTATGCGATATTTGAAAAAATAGAAATTGAAAAATGGAAATCATTATACGAACCTGAAAGCATAAAAGAAAGTAAAAATATGATGGAATTACTCAAACGAATTTTGGAAAAGGAATACGACGAGAATGTGATCGAAGCGGAAGCGGTTAAAAGACATGTACAACAAGATTATCATGTGAGCAGAATATTAGAAGACATCCAAGATAAAATTTTACATGAAATCAAGCAAGAGAAATGTTTACCTCTTTTTCAGCAAGCCATTCAAGAACCTAGCTTAAAGAAACACTGGGAACAAAACAGAATCCGACAATTGGTTCAAAAAAACTAACATTTGTTAGTTTTTTTCTCGACTTTTTTTCGTTTTTAATTATAAGAGCGAAGAAGGGGAGGGAAAAATGAAAAAAAACCATTGGCAAATCATTGCTTTTATTTTGTTTATGATGTATTTGTATATACTTCCTAATTCGGGAAAAGAAGTGATCCTTGTAGAATTTTTATTTTTTCTAACATTTGTCGGTCTATTGGTTTATGCAAGTACACCGTATTACAAAATGGTTAAAAGTGAAGGGAAAATAAATGAATTAAAACCAACTACGCAAAAAATGATAAAGATTATTTTACGTTTGTTAACATTATCTATTGCATTATTCGTGTTTTGGTTTGTATTACTTCCTATTACAAGAGATTTACCGCAATACTTTTCGGCTAGTGACAAAAGTTATTTCGGGAAAATAACAAATGTTCAAAATGTATCAAAAAGAAGCTTCCAAAAAAGAATTGTGTTAAATGACAAAGAAAAGTTCAGGTATATGAGAACGAGTATAAGTTCGGATGTTATAGGGAAAACATGTCGAGTTGATTATTATAAACATAGCCGAATCGTCATTGAATTAAGATGTATAAAATAAAAATCGCCTTTAGGCGATTTTATTTTGTTCAATAAAGGCTTTGGCTTCTTTAAAAGAAGTTGCGATATGAATCGGATTTTTTAATAAATATTTAAATTTGAATACACCTTCGCCATTAACAAGTAAAAAAAGAGGCGTGTTTGAAACATCTAAATCTTTTTTTACTTGTAAAATCGTATCAATATCTGAAACGCTTTGAAAACGTGCATTGTCAAATTTATAAGGAGTGGTTCCTTTTTCATCTACTTGTTTTTGAACAATAAGAACCCCATATTGTTTTTGTTTTGGCTTTTGCACACGTTTTTTTAACCATAAGTGAACAAAACGCTCGACACCAAATAAAAAGATTGCAGTAGTAAAAACAGGAATGGATAGTCCGATTAATCCCATAACTGCGCTGGCAAGATACAAAGCACGAAAAACTGTTTTTGCATAATAAAGGAAATTATTCATTGTGTCACCTCTAATAAGTATTTGTACATACATTATACAAGAAAACGTATTCACCTTTCTACATGTGTTATAATGAAAGTTAAAAAAGGGGAAAACATGATGAAACCATATGAAAGAGAAAAAGATGAAATAGATGAAATAGATGAGATTTTTGACCTTTTAACAAAAGTAAATAACGGGAATGCTATTGATGTAATTGAATGCTCTGATGATCTTTCTGCGTATGATTTTTTCCTTGATTCTATTGACTATTTTCAAATATACGATTTAGTCAAAGGAGAAACAAGAAAAAAATGGGAAATGATAGAATATTTAACCTACGAAAATACAAACATTCATTTTAGAGATAGTGGTGTGGAATTAAAAAATAACTTTAAAATGAAAAATTTTTGGTACGATGTAGGAATGGATTATATTTATACGTATCAATATTCTTCTCCGTCGTTTGAAAAAGCGAAACAAATTGTCAATATGCCACAATACCGCGTTCGACGCATGATGAATCCGAATTATTACATCGATTTTGATGAGTATTTAAACGAAGAAGAAGGTGAACAACTAAAAAAAGATGTGGAAAAATTAGTTTGTCAACATAGTAACGACGTGTATCAAGAAGCAACACCTTACTTCGAGAAAATGAATGATCAGATAAAAGAAATTATTCGGAAGGCACATGCCTTCTGAATAGAAAAAAGCTTCGCTTATGCGAGGCTTTTTATGATTTGTGTGATCATCAAAAAGAAAAATCCACCAACAAAAAAGATCGTTGTGATTTCCATTTCTTTCACAAATTCTTTATACGAATTATGTATGTCTTCAAATACGAGAAAACGTGCTGCTCGAAGAAATAAAACAGCTCCTACTATAAATAAACAAACGCTTAAACTATAAAGAACTACCAATGATCATCATCCTTTCTTGATTTTTATTATTTTATCATAAAAAAGACATCTTTGATGTATTTTTTATAAAAATGCTTGATTGTTTTTCAAAAATCAGCATACTATGCCAAAAGAAGGTGATAAAATGAATGGAATAAAAAAAGGGTGGATTATTTTAGCACTCATATTGCTGATTGAAACTATTCCTTATGGAATATTAAAAGGTATAATAATAGAAGAACGTCAAGGAGATATTGTGAAAAAAAAAGAAAAAATAGAGAAAGTAATAACTCCTCAACCTATACGGCTTGAGGGCGTTAGTGACATTAATGATCGAATAGAAAATTTTCTAGATTTTGTCTATCCTCTAGTAGTATGGATTACACTTGCAATAGCGAATCTAAAACTAAAAAGTAAAAGATTGAAATGGGTTATTTATGGAATGGGTGTGCTCACCTTTTGTATATGGGTTGCTGTCTGGCAACGTTAAAAAAAGCGATCTTATGATCGCTTTTTTTATGAATGGAATGTATTTGTTAGTGCGGGGACAATTTGTTTTTTTCGCGAAACAATGCCGCTTAGTAAAGCCATGTTTTCCTTTAACGTTACGTTAAAGGCTTTTTCGACAAAAGAAACGTCGTTTCCTAATGCCAATAACATCGAATTATTATTTAAAATGTCGGTTATGACAAATAAAAATAGATCCAACTTTTCTTCTGCAGAAATGGCATAAATACCTTTTTCTATTTCTTCTTTTCGGTCTAACACATCGTTAAAATCAACGGTATTCATTTGGGCAATTTTAATCGAACGGTTGCCTATTTGAAACGTTTTAGCATCGAGTGTAAGTAATTGTTTTACTGATTTATTACGTACATTTGCACCTGCTTTCAGTAATTCCAAGCCATAGGTTTGAACATCAACTTCCGCTATTGTCGCCAATTTTTTAGCAATGATTTCATCTTCTTTTGTACAAGTTGGTGATTGAAATAAAAGTGTATCTGAAAGAATGGCTGATAGCATTAATCCTGCTATTTCTTTTGGAATCTCAATTTGTTTTTCCTGAAATAGTTTATACAAAATGGTAGAGGTGCATCCTACGGGCTCAATTCTCATATAAAGAGGATCACTTGTTTCAAAATTAGAAATACGATGATGATCAATCACTTCTAGGATTTGAACATCTTTAATATCGACTGCGCTTTGTTGAAATTCGTTATGATCGACTAAAATCGCTCGCTTTGCTTCAAGCGAAACGTAATCAACAAAACGAGGTGTTTGCATTTGAAATGTCTGCAGCGCAAACGTTGTTTCTTCGTTAAGTCTGCCTAATCGCACTGCTTCAACATGTTCGTTTAAGGATGTTTTTAAATAAACGTACGCAATCGCTGAACAAATGGAATCTGTATCTGGGTTTTGGTGTCCAAAAATCAATGTTTTTTCCATAATAATCTCCTTTTAAAACTATTTTATATTCCCATTTTAACATAAAAACATCGAAGATGTTTTTATGTTGTGATGATAAGGCTTCCGTCTGCGATTTTGTCAAGGTGCCACCACCATTTTTCTTTTTCAATTATTACGCTACTTTTAAAATTGTAAATACGACTCATGTGTTTTTCGATTTTTTCTGCGTTTTGAATTAAAAGAGAATCGTAATGCTTCAACAATTCTTGCTGACGAGAAATTAATCGATGTCGATTTCCGTATAACGAATCGCGGATTAAAAAAGCATCCAAATGTTCAAAAGGGCTAATGTCCACATCATCTACATAACTTCCATAATCTTCAATACGTTCATCAAACGTTTTCGTTTTTCGTTTATTCATGGTTTCATCTCCTTTGAGTTAATAATACTTGATTATTTTACAAAAATCAGCATACTATGCCAAAAGAAGGTGATGAAATGAGTAAAGTGAGAAAAAGATATATCATTTTAGCAATTATATTGTTAATCGAATGTATTCCGTATGGAATCATTAAATCAATTATAGTGAGTGATCATATCGTTGCAAATAAAGCAAGAGAAAGGAACACTATGGAAAATGGTCATCTAAAGCCTCAACCTATTAAATATCAATCGGTTGATAATATTAACGATAAATTAGAAAAACAGTTGGATTTCCTTTTTTCGTTAGGAGTATTAATAACGTTAGCAATCGGAAATAAAATAATAAAAAGTAACAAATTGAAATAGGTCATATATGGATTAGGAATCATAAGTATATGGAACCTTTTTCGATTGATTATATACATCAATTCATAATATTTCCCTCTACCATCTATTTTTATGGTACCATGAAAATAGATGGTAAAAGAAAGGAATGAAGAAGAAATGGAAGAAACGTTGGAAACAATTTTAAGTATGATTTATCCAGAATTAAAGCAAAAAAGCGGAGAATTATTAGTAAAAGAAATCATGTTTCGAAGTCTTTCCTACAAAGAAACCAAAACACTTGATGAATTTTGTCAAAAACATAAGCACATTAATGGGTTGTATGAAACGGGAAAGTTTGCGGAATTAACGCATATAGATGTGCCTATTTTGGATCAATTAGATTTAACATTAATAAAAAAACGATATACAGAAGAACAAATGGCTCCTCATGTAAAATTTTTAACTACTATATCTAAAAATTTGGAAATAAAGCAAGAAACCATTGAAGAGACGGCTGCATTAATGCTTTTTAAGGAAGAAGAAAAAGTAATAGAAATCATTGATTTTTATCAACAGGATTATATAGAAAAATTAAAACAAGAAAATGTCGAAGAACTCATTTCATTAGGGTTAGAAGATGAAGAAATAAACGAAAAATGGAAAAAAGCACGCATTCGATGTGTCGTAAAATAAAAAAGTCGCGAATACTCGCGACTTTTCTTTTTAGTAATGTCTTCTTCTAATTTTTCGTCGAACAGAATCGATAAAAAAGTAAAACAACAATAAAACAAATCCAATGCCAAGGGCATATAATAAATAATGCGTATAAATGACGTAAATAGCTAAAGGAATTACAATCATCAAAACTATTAACAAAATCAACCACTTCATGTTTCATCATCCTTTCGTAGGTTATACCTTTATTATAGTCGAAAAAATAATGCTCCTGAAAAAGAAAAAAGGTATTTACCGAGTTTATTAAAAAATAAAAGCTTCGCTTTGTTTTTAATAAACTTGAAAGAGGGATACAATGAGATTTCCATTAACTTTAGCGTTATTTTTTACGCTTGCAATCGTGGGAATGGTTCATACAATGGATGATAAACGAACCAACACGAAACGATCCAATCTTATTTTGATAAAAAGCATGAAAGCATTAAAGAGCAAACCTATGTTCAAAATGCTGCGTTAACGGATGATAAAAATGATCATGATATCTTTTATATCAAAACGAACAAAGGTTCGTACGTTGTGGAAGCAGATGAAGAACACATTCGTTCAGTAAAAAAAGAAAAAAGAAACTAACACGTTTCTTTTTTCTTTTTTTGAAAAAACATAAAAAATCGATACATCTGCCTTTACTTTTATGGTAGAATAAAAAAGTAAATTATAAGGGGGTTGATACTATGGGTAAAATGGACGAGCAAATTTTGGTCGTAAAACGTCCAGTATTATTTGAACAAGAATCACTAGCATTTCAAGGGTTAGAAACAAGTAAAGAAACGGTTGCAAAAATTAACAGCAATTTAGGCGAAAATATTGAAATTATGCGCCGAGGCGATGCGGAAGAAGATCCTACATACAAACAGCCAATTCCGTATGCATTAATTAAACGTGGAGAAGAGATCTTTCTTTATGAACGCTTACAAGGTGGCGGTGAAGCTCGTCTTCATAATAAGCTTTCTATCGGCGTAGGCGGTCATATGAATAAGTTGACAGAAGGTAATTTCCACCAAGAATTATTTGAAAATCTAAACCGTGAGTTAGAAGAAGAACTTGAAATCAAAGGTGATGGCGAAATCGTCCTCGATACAATTGGATTAATCAACGATGATGAAAATGAAGTGGGACGCGTACATTTAGGGTTACTTGTTGTGATTAACTTAACAGAACATCATGAAGTGACGGTGCGTGAAGTGGATCAACTTCGCGGTGAATGGGTACGTGTAGAAGAATTAAGTCAAGAACCTATGTTCTCTCGTCTTGAGTCTTGGTCACAAATCGCAGTCGAAGTACTGAGTAAATAAAAAAAAGCGCAACTGCGCTTTTTTTTGTTTAAAACATAATTGAATGAACCACCCATCCAAAAAACAAGGAAAGACCAGGAAAAATAATGATTTTTCGTAATATATTATCCAAAATTTCATCATAAAAACCTTCTAACCAATCCTGTAGTTCCTCTTGTTCCTCTTTTTCTTTTTCATCTGTTTCTTTTGATTCTTTTTTCTTCTTTTTGCGACGGAAACGAGTGTTTGATTGAAATAAAAATGCAATCATTAAAATACCGACACTTTGTAAAAATGTAAGCGTTGGAAGGTGAGTAAAAACAGACACAATAAACCACTTCCAAAAAAATGTAAACACGAATGCTTTTGAGATAATTTCAACAACAGGCATCAAAAATAACATCGTTAGGTGAAGTAAAAATCTAGATACATTAGACAAAAAAATTCCCTCCCTTTCTTACTCTAGATTAGTGGATGAAAAAGAAATTCCTTTCTCGCATCAACAATCCGTAAAGATTATTTATATGATATAATGAAGAAGTGGAAAAACATAAAAAAAGGATGATGGTTATGAACAATATAGAACGATTAAAAGAAAAAATTAAAGAAACGATGAATGATTTTGAAACAACAAGAGAAGAAAACGAAGTGTATGACTACGTACTTCACATGATCGATGAAATTGAAACGACTCCTTATGTCGAAAAACCAACGATTACATCCGTAATCGTTAAGATTGTAAATGAAAGTATGATTGAAGATAAAATTCATCCTGTTTTTACCGTATATGTGGAAGATGAACAAGAAAATGAACTAGAATGGAAAGAAAATCTCTCTAAAAAAGAAATAGAAGCGTGCATAAAAGAAATAAAAACAAGATATAAAACCGTAACCATAAATGATAAAAGAATCTAAGGATTTCCTTAGATTCTTTTATCATTTATGGTTGAAAAACCAACATATTCAAGGCAAAATGTGGTATAATAAAGAGGTAAAACAAGAAGAAGAAAGGATGAAAAAATACATGCCAAACTGGGTAGAAAATCGTATTGAAATTAGTGGAGAAAAATCTGATTTGCTTCATTTTCAAACATTAACAAAAGGGAAAGAAGCGAATTATGCTTTGAGTGAACATGAATTAAGATTTTATTCAGAAGAACAAATTCAAAAAGCAAAAGAAACCGTTCATGATTTTACGTTTAATTCTTTGGTTCCTGTACCTGTTGATATCTTAAAACAAGGATATAGCGATGCAGGGTATCACTGGCAATCTAATCATTGGGGAACAAAATGGGATGTAACTGGAAGCGTTGAAATAAAGCAAGAAAAAGAAATGCTTGTTTATACCTTTAATACAGCATGGAGTCCGCCCATTCCTTGGTTTGAAAAAGTAAGCACGATGTTTCCAAACCTATCATTTACACTTCATTATGATGATGAAGGCGGCGGTTTTGCAGGAACGACAGTTATTGAAAAAGGCGAAGTCCTATCCGATAAAGACGTATCAAACGATGATGAAGCATATAAATATTTTTTAATAGAAAAATTAAAATGGGATCCTGATACAGCAGAAGAACGTTTTAGTTATGAAGAAAGTTGATTTTTTATCAACTTTCTTTTTTTTTATGTTATAAAGAAAATGTAACAAACCAATACAAGGGAAATAAGGAGGAAGAACATGAAACAAGATGTAAAAAGTCAAGTTGTCATGACAAACTTTCGTGTGGATTTGCTTCTTCAGGGAATAGAAAGTAGTAAAAAAGAAAATGCTGTTATTGTTCGAACACAAGGCGAAATTCTATATTTTCATTTTCAAGAAGGAAAATTAACAGAGATAACAAGTCCAAACAACACGAAACGCACCATGAGACTTGCACTAAACATCTTGAATCATCCTCAATTTCCATTTAACGAACATTTGTTCGAGAATTCTACTGAGGACATTGAAAATTAAAAAAGCCGCTCATTGAGCTGCTTTTTCTTTTATTTGTTTAAACCATGTCTTTACATCTTTTTTGTATAAAAAAGCATTGTTTCCTTGATCATCGATAAATGAAAAAACGTCTTCATCTTCATCTTTTAGTTCATAAGATTTTCCAATGGTTGTAATACATCCATGATATCCTATCATCGGTTTATGACAACTAACCTTCATATTTACACACAACCTTTCTACTTTCTATAAGTGTACTATATAAAATGGAAAGGTTGTAAAAAAATTGTAGTCCTAAAGGACTACAATAAATGATTATTGATTTCATCGAACACGGTGAAACGAAAAAAACTAACAAGCAAAAACGATTGCATGCGAAGTGACGTATCTCCACCATAAAAAGTGACGGTTTTTCCATGATAGGTGTAGATTTTCTTATTTGTTTTTGCATCATAATACGTAAATTCATCAAATGAACGGTTATTTCGTACGTCAAAATAGCCTATTTTTTCATGTTTATTGTTAAAAACATTGATCTCTCTTGAATGAACTAAAAAAGGAGAATCTGCACGTACATAGGCAATAACCTGCTTATCTTCGTTTAATAATTGAACTTCTTTGTTTGATTCATTAAAAAGATTCATTGAATCTAAAGTTAGGACAAATTTGCCGTTTCGCGTCATAAGTGAAAAATGGCGATGAGAAAGATTGGATCTACCTTGAAACATATTTCGATTCGTTTTTTCATTTAAATAGATTTTCACCGAATCTCCTGAACTGTTTTGATAAATTTTCACATTATTTGTTTTACTTAATTGATCCATCACCATTTCATCTGTATAAGGTGGTGGAGGTGGTTCTGGTTTTGTTTGTTCCTCACTACAACCTGCTAATAATGCTAGTAAACTACTCATTAAAAGTATCTTTTTCATTTTTTCATGCTCCTTTTGTCTTTTTTCGATATTATAGTAGAAAAAAGCGTTCCGTGTGCAAATTTTATGGTAAAATAAAAGAAAGAAACCTAAAGGAGAGAAATGCCATGAAAATATGGGAGACGTTTGAACCTCGTTATGAACTTCACTATCCCGAAACATCACCACACGTTTTTGCTTGTTCTGTGGACATTTTGGCGTGGAAAAAAAGGGAAGATTACGAACAACATCATGAAAAATGCGAAGTCGTCGCAACGATAACAGGTGATATCCGCTACGGGAATCATCATATTTCGATCGTTTTTCATGAACGTGATGCAAAAAATTATATACAGGTTAAAAAAGCCATCAGTGAGGCAAAAGAGATTATTTCCGTCGAATTAGATTATGCAGTAAATGAGCTTTATTCTTAAAAAATAACGATTTTCTGTTATAATCTAAAAAAAAGATGGTCATACTGATAGTAGTTTTTAAAAAATAAAGGTTGGTGACGAAAGTGAAAATCATAAAAAAAGAGTTAAAAGATGTAGTAGCCATTGTAAAAAGATTTATCAAAGATAAGGAAAATGGACGAATTTTTATTCAATCGGATCAAGATGGAACCATTAAAATTCAAGCTTTTACTAAACAAATCATTTCTTTGCATGTTCTGCAACAATTAGATGAAGAGGATTTTGCTTTTTTAGTAAATCCTTATGAATTAGAACCTTTACTAAAAGGGAGAGATAAAGAATTAGAATTTGAAGTAAAAGATGATTTCTTGTTTTTAGGTGAACAGTATGTTCCGATTCAAACACATGGAAAGAAAACACTTGTTCCATTTCAAAACTTAACAGAATTTCAAAATGAACAAATTTTCTTAGATGTATTAAAAGAAGCAGATAGTGTTTTATTTGATTCGATGCAAACATGCACAAGTTATCTAAAAATAACACCTAAAAAAGCACTTGCAACAGAACCAAAACGCATTCATTTTTATCGAATGGATGAACAATTTGGTTTTAAAGAAGCGTGTTTACACAAAGATGTCGTAACTGTTTTAACGAAAGTGTTAAAAGGTCCTTTAAAGCATGGTATGTTTAAAAATGCCTTTGTTCTTCAAGATGGAGAAAAGCATTACTATTTATTAAAAATCGATCAAAAAGTAAGTTTTCCAATGCTTCGCCATATGAAACCTCTTGAACTTGTTAGCGTATTTGAAGTTAATGCAACAACGTTTAATGAACTAACAGCCAATTACAAGAAAAAAGTAAAAGAAATTGCTTTTTCTGATAAAAAAGGATACATGGAAATTGATCCTCGAAATGAAGAATTTGAAACCAGTTCATTACCGATTCAGTCCAAACATACCGATGAAAAAATTACAAAAGGAAATTTTGGAGAAGTTGTATTTGAATCAAGTACCATTAAAGGATTATTTATGGGGTATCAAGGTATGGTAAATATCGAACATTATCGTTTTGAAAATTCGTATGGGCAAGAAGGATATATGTGGCGTATTACCACAACAGATAAGATTACCATGGCAGCGGGTATTACGGAGCCTAAGTGGGATGAATTGAAAATACAAAACGCATAAAGATGGCATTTGCCATCTTTTTTTTGTGAAAATAGGGCTTTGAAGAAAGTGTAGTAAATAGTATAATAAGAAAAGAAAGAAAGGAAAAGGAGAGAAGGGTTATGAAAATTGTATTAACAGGTGGAGGAACTGCTGGACATGTCTTTCCAGGGGTTAATATTGGAAATTATATGCGCGAAACATACGGTGCTAAACTCTATTTTGTAGGAAACAAACATCACATTGAAGAAAAGATTGCTAAACAACAAAACATTCCTTTTTATGGTATATCTTCACAAGGATTAGAAGGAAAAACAGTGGTACATAAGTATGTAGGATTTGGGGCTAAAAATATTAAAGGTGTCTTTGAAGCTGTGACTATTCTTCGTAAAATTAATCCTGATTATGTATTAGGTACAGGCGGTTTTGTTTCAGCGCCTACCTTAGCAGCAGCTCGTATATTAGGTATTCCTTTTGGCATTCATGAACAAAATACGGTGATGGGGAAAGTAAATAAACTATTTATTAATCAAGCAAAATCGTGTTTTTATTCATTTCCTGTACAAGAAACTCGTAATGTTGTGTATAGTGGGAATCCTGTCCGATTTAAAGAAAAATTAGCACAAAACGGAGACCATTTGGTGTTTTTAGGTGGAAGCGGTGGTTCTATTCAATTAAATCAAACAGCGATTGAATTTGCTAAAAAACATCCAGAAATTCCGTGCATTGTTGTCACGGGAGAGCGTAATTACCAACGCGCAATCGTAAATGGCGTGCCTGATAATGTACAAGTGTATGGATATGTAGAAGATATGCAATCACTTTATGAAAAAGCGAAATTATTCGTCGCAAGAAGCGGAGCAGGTAGTGTATTTGAATTAGCCAATCTTGGAATTCCTTCGATTTTAGTCCCTCTTCCAACAAGCGCTGATGATCATCAAAAGAAAAATGCTGAGTACTTTAGTTTGAAACAAGCAGCTGTGATGGTTGAACAAAATCAGCAGTTTGAAGAGCAATTAGGAAAAGCTATTTTAGACTATTGGAATGATGATCAAAAAAGAAATGATATGAAAATTGAGCTTGAAAAACTGGCGCGTCGTAACAGTGATCAGCTTGTAGCCGAACGAATTGTAAAAGATTTAAATAAACAACAACAATATTTACAATAAAGAGTTCTGCTATGCAGAGCTCTTTTCTAAAAAAGGAGTGAAAAACATGGAACTTATGATTATCAAACTCGCCATTTCATCCTTAATGGGCATGATTATTGGGTTAGAAAGAGAATTAAAACATAAACCAGCAGGAGTTAAAACAACCATTATCGTGTGTATTATCAGCTGTATGCTTACAACGGTGTCGATTGAATCAGCGAGTGTATATGCCCAAAAAGGTGTACATGTTATGGATCCAATGCGTTTAGCGGCTCAAATTGTAAGCGGCGTCGGGTTTTTAGGGGCAGGAGTCATTTTAATCCGAAAAAATGAAACCATTACAGGAATTACAACCGCTGCCATGATGTGGGGTTCTGCGGGGCTTGGAATTACAGTAGGAGCAGGATTTTTTAAAGAAGCAATCATTGGTTTATTGTTTATTTTGTTTAGCGTTGAATTTATTCCATTTTTAATTAAACTACTAGGTCCAAGCGTTTTGCAAGAAAAAGAAATTAAGTTACGATTAGTTGTAAAAGCCGAAAGTGATTTAACAGAATTATTAAAGAATATTAAAGCAAAAAAAGTTAGCATTCGAAATGTGAAAGTGAAAGATTTAGAAAGTGGCAAACATCATGTTAGTTTAAAAATTAACGTGGATGAAAAACGATATACAACGGATGTGTATTATGATATTCGTGAAATTGATGATATTTTAAGTGTAGAAATTGAAAGTACATAAAAAGATATGCGCATGCGCATATCTTTTTTTTATTGAAACAAATGTCGAATTCGGTCACGTTTTTGCACTTGTTCGTTTGTTTTCAACACAAGCTCTTGAAACCAAAGCGGTGTATCTTCTAATTTAGGTGTTAAATTAGGATACGAAACCCCCATTGGTTGATGAAACCATTTGAGTTCAAATGACGCTTTTTTAGGTACACGAATTTCAGCTATTTCAAGTTTTGTTTCAAATACATATCCTACGTAGCGAATGTAATGTTCTTTTTTTTCCTTGAAAAACGGGTTGTCTAGCATCCAATCAAAATTTTGCATACCAATTTACCCCCCTCGTATATAGTTAAAATTAGAGAAAATCATTCATGACTCCTTGTTTTTCAGGTATAATTTAAAAAGGGGAAGGAAACCAAAATAGAGAAAACCATACTAGAAGGAGTGAAAAAAAATGGAATGGATTCAAAACATTGATTTTACCGCATTTAAAAACTACACAATTGACTTATTGGTCGCTATTTTTTTAACCTATGGCGTCATTTATTTGCTTCGTTTTATGGTTCATCAATTTTTTAAACGAACCGATTTTATCGAAGAAAAAAAAGAAGAAACAATTGAAACAGTTATGGCGAATTCCTCTAAATACATAGCGTTAATTATCATTTTGCTTGCTGCGATTAAACCCTTTATTGATTTTAAACAATTAATGGTAGCTGGAGGCGTGCTTGGGATCGTCATTGGATTTGGCGCACAAAAGTCCATGACGGACTTTATTAATGGTTTTTTCTTTTTATTTGAAGGACAATTTCGAAAAGGGGACTTTGTTCAAATTAATGAATCCCTTGAAGGTGGAACGGTGGTTGATTTAGGATTTCGAGCCGTAAAAATTCGATTAATTAATGGGAAAGTTGTCACTATTGCCAACGGAGAAATTCGAAAAGTAACAAACGGGAATGTCGATTCAAGACGAGTTTGGGAAAGTGTGATTGTTAGTTTTCGAGAAAATCCAGGTAAAATAAAAGGATTAATTCAAGAAGTGTGCGATGAATTAAATCAAAACCAACAAGCATTTTTTACGATCGATCCAAAAACAGGAGAATTTGTTGAACCATATCGCGTGCACGGAATGTCCAGTCTTGATGTGAGTCCGCTTGGATATAAATTTAATATGGTTGCTACCGTTCATGACACGGATTATGTCGATGCTGTGCAAGAAGCAAAAGAAAAATTAGCACAAAAAATGTATGATGAGAAAGTATTAATGCCTGAACAACATGTATTTTATAAAACACGAAATAATGGATAAAAAAAGTCGCTTTTTAAGCGACTTTTTTGCTAGATAAATAGTCTTGTAACAAACCGTTAAATGTTTGTTGTTTGAAATTAAATGATTCTATTAATGAAATGACTTCTTTATAAGATGAATAAGAAAGACCTAAATACTCTTGCAATGTTTGTTGAAATGGGCGGTTATTCCATCTGATATCAAGATCAAAAGGAGATCTCCAGAAAAAAGGTTGTGGTGATCGAATGGAACGATAACCTGTAAAAACAACGTTGGAAAGCGAAGAAATTGACCCAGGATATGTGGGTATTCGTTTAGGCGAATTAGACGGAGAGTGATAATCACCCAGTGCAATCCAATCAGGTTCAGGCGTGTGTTTAATGTGAAAAGTGAATGTTTGATGACGATGTGTTAAGATAAAATGAAGCGTATAAGATGATGACGTTACATCTTGAAATGTTATCTGTTCAACATGGCATTCTTGCAAAAAATGTGAAACATTTCTTGGTAGATGAAACAAATGACGTAATCGTTTTTTTTGAATATATTTTTTCCATTCTTTGTTTATATGCATCTTCATTCCTCGCATTCTTTTTTTCTTATTATATCTTATTTTAGTCATATATGGAAAAGAACCACATATAATAAAGTATCAATATTTTTCAAGCCAAGGTATAACTTTAAAAAAGATAGGGATGATGAAGATGAATAATAAGATTGTTAATGTTGGAAAAACATTAGAAGATCAACGCTTTCATTCAGTTTTAACGATGTTAAATATAGAAAAGGAATTATTTACACGTAAAAAAGGGAAAATTATGATGAAACAAAAAAAGGCGTAATCCGCCTTTTTTTGTTTAAAGAAGAATAAAACGAAGAGGAAGTAGTGTACAAGCTACAATTCCAATAACAGCTAGAATTCGTTTTTGATCCGTAAACATTTCTTTTTTCTTAAAATAATCATATAACAAAATTCCGCCTGCGATAACCAAAATGCTAATAACGGGAAATAATAAAACACCAATCCCATGAAGTAAAGCTTGTTGGCTCGACATCACTTTGCATTCGCCTCCAAATGTTTGTTGTAGTTCTTTTTTTTGACATTTTATAGGGAATCCTTTTTGTCACGCAAAAAAAACATATCGCACTAGGCAATATGTTTTAATACAAGTGTGCGTAAATTATCTAAATAATGAGCGTATCCGTAAATGCAAATTTCTTTGTATTTTTGATAACAATCACTGTGTTGAATATGTGTATCAGCATAATCCCATGCATTTTTTTCGCTTTCGAACATAATATTTCCTAACTTTTCAATAAAATGATCTGCTTCATGCTCGCTTTTAATGGAATGGATATCATTTAACAATTTTTGTTTTTCTTCGTGAAAAATAGGCGTTTTTTGATCGAGTGCATGCCCTATTTCATGAAAGACTACAATTTCAACAAAAGTTGGTAAATCAAACATGATGTTTTCTTTTTTTAACCCATGATACGCTTTTTCTAATGGATTAAGGCGAAAATAAATGCAGTTTTTTTCAGCATTAAACGCCGCGTACGATTGATTAGGTGATGTTGTATGATCTTCGATATGATACGGAATGTCTAACTGGTATGTGTGAAAAACAGCATGAATTAATTGCTCTATTTGTTTAGTCATAATTCCACCTCTTTTTATGTCTTGTTACACTATATGCACAAATCCTACTCATTATTAAAAAAAATAGAATGCTAGATGCATTCTATTTCATAAATTCTTGTCCTTTTTTGTAAATTCGATGAATGGATTGTTGAAGCGTGGAGTCTTGTGACTCTTTTTCTGTTTGTTTTTGCTCTTGTGCACGTATTTTTACTTTTTCTGTTAAAAAAGATAAAACTTCTTTTACTTCTTCTTCGTGTTCAAGTAAAAACGTTTGATGAATCAGCGGTAATTCTTCTTCAAACGCTTGTTGAAAAAATAAACGTTCCTCAAGTGTGAGTTTTGATCGATCAAGCTGCGCTACATAAGAAGAAAGTTCGTTTAACGCGGTAGTAAGCGTTGTTGTTGGAAACGAAAAATTAAATTTCCACATTTTTTTCTCAAGAGATGAAAAAAATGTGCGATGTGTGTTGATGTATTGCCTAATTTGATCATTTGAAATAATAATTTTGGATAATCCTTTCGTATAAGAAAAAGAACAAATGGAATCTTTTTTATAGAATATTTCGATTTTCATACCTGATGGAACGCGATCCACGCGCAGAGTGCAATGATCTTGGAAAAATGATGCACTATCTTTTGATGAAAAAGAAGGCGCTAATTCTTGATTATGAACTTTTTCAAATAAGGTATGTACTTGTTTTTCTTTTTGTCTTGATAACATACCAGGTATGGAAAAACATATCCAAAAAATAACTAATAATGCCATTTCAACTAAGGTTGCACCTGTTGGCGCGTGAAGATGAAATCCTTCTCCTTTGAGTCGAAAATAAGAAAAAGCAATAGCACAAATAGGGCTAACAATAGATATAAGACCTGAAAAAAGAATTACTGCCCCAATAAAAACATTATCATCTAATGAATCAAAATCAGGAAATTTATCACTAAGTTTTTCAAAAATTATAAATAATAAAGGTGCGATAAATCCGATAACAAGTAAATAATGAGCATGTGTAAATAAATGCAATAAACTTAATACAAAATGCAAAAACATCATCCTTTCTTATTTTTTCTTAACTTTATTTTATCAAAAAGAAAACGTAAAAAATAGTCATAATGTTGAAAAAAATAGCATAAAATTAAAATAAAAATAACAAAAGGAGAGATGAACTATTGTTAACCTCTGATCAAGCATTTGAGCTGATTTTTGAAGCAGGAATTTTAACGAATAAACAAACCTTTTTACGTTTTGTTCGCGAAGGGCGTATTGTAGGAGATATGAATTTCAAACGACAAGGGTATCGTTTTAAAAAAGAAGAAATTATGCGTTTCATTGAAGAAACAAAAGAAGAAGAACGTGAAAATCCGCTCGTTGAGTTAACGCGGTTACGAAAAGAAAATGAAGAACTTCGCTTTCGACTCAAAACCCCTGAAACCGTTCTTCAAGCAGAAAATTTAAAACTAGTAGAGAAACTACGAAAAGCAGAGTCCTATATTCGAAGAGTAGAAGAAAAAATTGAAAAAATAAAAAATGATCAAACTATTCGCATTCGAGTAGAGTAAACATCGTCGTGATCAATCATGACGATTTTTTCCAGTTTGTGAAAAGATGAACAATTTATGACAATTGCAAAAGAGAAGAAGGAAACCCCTAGTATTCAAGAAAATTCTCTGATATAGTTGGCAATGTTCAAATACATGAAAGGGGAACTTTTATGAAAAAGAAAAGAAAATGGTGGAAACCACTCTCTCTTTTACCGATAAGTGCGTTAATGCTCTTAGCTGGATGTGAAAAAGATGGTGTGTTAAACCCTAAAGGACCTGCAGCTCAAAATCAATACGATCTGATTGTATGGTCCACCACATTAATGGCAATTTTTATTCTCGTTATGTTTATTATTTTTACCGTAATTGTCGTCAAGTATCGTGAAAAACCAGGAATGGAGAATTATGAACCACCTGATCATCACGGAAACAAATGGTTGGAAATTTTATGGACATTGATTCCTGTTATTATTGTAATTGTTTTAACTGTCCCAACCGTTAAAAGTGTGTACAAATTAGAAGAACCTGCAAAAAAAGATGTGAAACCGATTGTCGTACATGTGACAAGCGCAAACTGGAAATGGATTTTTAGTTATCCAGAACTTGGAATCGAAACGGTCAACTATTTAGCGATTCCAGAAGATACACCTATTCAATTAAAAATGACATCAGCGGGTCCAATGAACTCGTTTTGGGTACCTGAACTTGGTGGACAAAAATACACGATGTCAGGAATGAATACACAATTGTATTTACAAGCCGATCAACCTGGTGATTATCTAGGAAGAAGTGCTAATTTCTCGGGTGTAGGATTTACAGACATGACATTTAGTGTAGAAGCTAAAACGCAAGCAAAATTTGATGAATGGGTAAAAAAAGTCAACGAACACGAAAAACCGTTAACAAAAAAACAATATGACATTATCTTGAAACCAGGACATGTCGGACGTATGACGTTTACGGGAACACATTTACAATGGGTAGATCATGCAAAACAAAATGCACATTCTAGTCATATGGATATGAATATGGAGGAGCATGAATAATGAAATTTCAATGGGATACATTTTTCGTTACAGGTGAACCGATGATCCTAGGTGCTCAAATTTCACTTCTATTTGGTGCGATTGCAATGGTTGTAGGATTAACGTACTTTAAAAAATGGAAGTGGCTTTGGACAGAATGGATCACAACAGTTGATCACAAAAAAATTGGAACAATGTACATATTATGTGCCGTACTCATGTTATTTCGCGGAGGCGTTGATGCGCTATTGATGCGTATTCAGCTTACGCTACCTAATTTACATTTTTTAGATGAACATCATTATGATGAAATATTCACAACACACGGAACGATTATGATTTTATTTATGGCAATGCCGTTTTTAATGGGATTAATCAACTTAGTTGTCCCACTTCAAATTGGTGCGCGAGATGTGGCATTTCCGTATTTAAATGCCATTAGCTTTTGGTTATTTTTTATCGGAATGGGTTTATTTAATATCTCTTTTATTATCGGAGGAAGCCCTGATGCAGGTTGGACGATGTATTTCCCGCTCGCAGGTACAGAATTCACGCCAGGACCTGGGCAAAACTATTACGCGATTGCGCTGCAAATTGCAGGAATTGGAACACTTGCAACAGGTATTAACTTCTTGGTAACCATTTTCAAAATGCGTGCACCAGGCATGAAATTAATGGATATTCCGATGTTTTCATGGAGTGTTATTGCCATGAGTTTAATCATTGTAGCCGCATTCCCTGTGTTAACAATTGCTCTTGCATTGATGACATTTGATCGCTTGTTCGGCGCTCATTTCTTCACCATGGCAAGTGGTGGAATGCCAATGCTTTGGTCGAACTTATTTTGGATTTGGGGACATCCTGAAGTATATATCGTGGTTCTTCCCGCGTTTGGAATTTTCTCAGAAATTATTTCAACGTTTTCACGAAAACGTTTATTTGGATACGGATCAATGGTCTTATCCATGCTTGCTATCGCGTTAATGAGTTATTTAACATGGGCACATCACTTCTTTACAATGGGTGCAGGACCAGCCGTTAACTCATTCTTCTCGATTTCAACGATGGCAATATCAATTCCAACAGGTATTAAAATCTTTAACTGGTTAGCAACGATGTATAAAGGGAAGATTTCCTTTACAACGCCGATGCTTTGGGCGGTTGGATTTATTCCTAACTTCATCGTAGGTGGTGCAACAGGTGTTCTTCTTGCGATGGCATCTGCTGATTACCAATACCACAATTCGTATTATTTAGTGGCGCATTTCCATCACGTGTTAATTGCAGGGGTTGTATTTGCATGTTTTGGAGGATTACATTTCTGGTATCCGAAAATGTTTGGTCATATCTTAAACGAAACGCTTGGAAAATGGACGTTCTGGATTTTTGTTATCGGATTTAACATTTGTTTCTACCCGATGTATTTCTTAGGATTAAAAGGAATGACGCGTCGTATGGTGACGTATCAAGCGGATCTTGGATGGACAGGGTTAAACGAAGTGGCAACAGTTGGTGCATTCTTAATGGGCGTAGCCTTCTTAATTCTTTGTTACAATATCTACTACAGTGCACGAAAAGGCGAACGTGACACAACGGGAGATCCTTGGGATGGACGAACATTAGAATGGGCAACATCTACACCAGTTCCTCATTACAACTTTGCAAAACTTCCAAACGTGCAAGGCGTGGATGAATGGGCAAGAATGAAGAAAAATGGAGAGAATTTAAAAATAACAGAAGAAGAAGTAAAAGAAATTCACATGCCAAACAATACAGGGAAAGCCTTTATTATTTCGTGTTTCTTCTTTGTGGCAGGATTTGGACTTGTCTTTGAGTGGTATTGGATGGCGATTTTAGGAGGCATCGGTATTGCTTGCGGATTACTACTTCGTTCGCTTGAAAAAGATGAGGGTTATCATGTAAGTGTAGAAGAAATTAAACGCACAGAAGGGTTAAGTAGAGGTGACGAACATGGAACAAACAAATAAAGAGTTACCATTGGAATATCAAACACATCAAGATCGCATGACTATTTTAGCATTTTGGATTTTCTTAGGAGCAGAAATAGCGTTGTTTTCAACGCTATTTGCTACCTATTTAGTGCTTGAACACCGAACGGCGGGAATGTTTAGTGCCAAACAATTATTTGAAGCACCAAAAGTGATGATGATGACATTTTTGTTGTTAACAAGTAGTTTTACCTGCGGGGTTGCCATTTGGTACATGAGACGAAACAATGCAAAACAACTGATTGGTTGGATGCTTGTTACATTGTTGCTTGGTGCAGGGTTTTTATATATGGAAATTGCCGAATTTACGCATTATGTGCATGAAGGTGCCACAATTCAAACAAGTGCTTTCCTATCCTCGTTCTTTGTGTTAACGGGTACGCATGGCGCTCACGTTACGCTTGGGATTTGCTGGGCATTATCTATTTTGTATCAAGTGATGAAAAACGGGATTACTACAACAACTGCTCGTAAAGTATTCATTATTGGTCTTTATTGGCATTTCTTAGATGTTGTATGGATTTTCTTATTTACACTCGTTTATGTAAAAGGGATGGTGGGTTAAATGCATGAAAAATTTCCGTGGTCACACGTATTTGGATTTTTATTATCCATCGTGTTGACGTGTATGACAATTTGGATTGGATTATATACAAATTTTAGTCATTCCTTTATTTTGTATCTAATAGTCGGACTTGCTTTTGTTCAAGCGTTTCTTCAACTGTTTATGTTTATGCATATGACAGAAGGAGAAGACGGAAAAATGAAAACTGCTAATATTTTTTACGGAATATTTGTAGCGGTTATCGTAGTGCTTGGATCATTGTTTACGATGAGTTTCGGTATGTAAAAAAACTAGGAAGCGTTGCTTCCTAGTTTTTTGTTTTAAACAATAAAAAGGGCATTGCCCTTTTTATTGTTTTTTGTATTCTTTCGCAAAATTAACAGATGGATCACCATAGAATGTACATTTGTTGTTTGTAGAAAGAGCTAATGTATATTCAGGATCTAGTGCTTCAAACGTAATTTGACAATTGTTTTGTGTATCTGTAAACGTAGCTACACCATTTTTAAGCAAAGCTTTTCCTTCTACATACCCTGATTTCCCTTGTTCAGTTGCGTCAATGGTAAAATCAAACGCACCTTCTGTTTCTGTTCCAATGGCATTAAAAATCATTAATTCGTACGCACTGTTTGCTGCTGTGTATTTAAATGTGCCATTCCATTTTGAAGATGGCTGTGCGACGACATTCGTCGTGTTAGAATCTGTTGTTGTTGTATTTTCTTTTGTTTCTGTTGTCATTTTTTCCGTTGTTTTTGCTGTAGGTGTTTCCGTTGATTTATCAACCGTTTCAGGAACAGCACCTAATGCGTATGTACCGTCATACTTTACATCATCGCCGCAACCATCTGTTGTAGAAACGGTAATGTTGGCTTTATCTTTTGTTAAAGTGGCGTCGCATTTTGATTTTTCATCAGAATATGTCGCTTTGTTTTCATCAAATGTGGCATTTCCTTTTAAATTACCCGTTTTTTCATTTTCTTTTACCGCTAAATCAAACGCGAATTTTTTTCCTTTTTGATCGGTAATCGTTAACGTAGAAGAACGGTTTTCGTTGTATAAACCATAATCTCCTTGCCAATTTACCTTTTCTTTTTGTTCTGTTTTATGAGTTTCGTGTGTTTCTTTTTTAGGTGTTGCTTCTTCTTTTGCACATGCGCTTAACCCAATGAGTGCAGTAAGTGAAACTAACGCTGCTATTTTTTTCTTATTCATAAAACTACCCCCTTCATCTAGTGTTTCTATCATTATCGCAAAATTACTTTAAAAAAGAAAGGTAAAACTCCTTTTATTAGAAAATAAAGGAAGATAAAATATAATGTAGGAGCGTTTCATATGAATAAAAAAATGAAATATATCGGCATACCTTTGGTGGCGTGTGCTGTATTAACAGGAACATTACTCCCTTCCACTCCTGCTTTGGCAGCAGGCGTAACAGTGCAAGCGAAAAAAGCGTCTGTAAATGATTTTTTTAACGAAGTTTATCCCTATTACAAAGGGATCAATGAAGGATTAAAAACATTTAACACTACTTCATCTAAATCAGAAGCAAATCAAGCCATGACGCGTGTAAAAGCAAATGCGGAGGCGATTATTAATTTACGTTTACATTCAAATGATCCAAAACTAAATGAAATAGAGACAAATTTTTTAGCGATGATGAATCAAATTATTGCATTAGCAAATGCCAATGCTAACTATGTAAACAACAAAAGTAGCGTAGCTACTTTTAAAACATCATGGGTAAAAGCAGCAGGAAATATCGATTATTATTTTACACGTATGCAAAGTACGAGCGAACATACGCTTGCTTCATTGGATATAACACCTAATGAAAAAACGTTTTATGTGTTATATTCGCAACCGTTAGATTCTAAAGCGATACTTTATCGGATCCAAAATGGTGACACACTTTATTCACTTGCAAAGAAGAATAATACAACGGTAGAACAGTTAAAAAAAGTAAACAACTGGATTGAAAATCCAATTCTTCGTGTCGATCAATTGATGATGATACCACAAGTAAAAGAAAAACGTCATGTCGTTCAAAGGGGAGATACCCTTTTTAGTATCGCGCGAGAATATGGTGTGAATGTGTCTTCGCTTCAAACGAAAAATGGTTTAAAAACAACCAAGATTTATGCAGGGAATACTTTGATTGTTCCGTCAACTTGACGAAACAAACACATCTTTTGTATAATAAACAGGTAAAAAATGAATAATGGGGGAATACATATGTCAATTTTAAAGAAAAATCGAAGAAGCGTATTACGTAGTTTACGTAAAATTTCGCCGATCGGTGGTAAACGAGTAAAAGCTCAATATAAACTATCAAAAAAACGTTTCTCTTAAGAGAAACGTTTTTTTAGAATAAAAGTCGAACACGATTTTTGTGCAATAAATCAGCTACCAATTGATGCATATGAGGTAAGTGTTCATTAATATAAGGTAAAGAAAGTTCCATATAATCATCTCTGTTACCTCCTGAGATATACATAGAATACAAGGAACGATCTTCGCGTAATCGAAAAAAGACACGACAATTACGGTGAATAAACATAATGGAATTTGCTTTTTTTTCTGTTTTTTTCGTTATTTTTTCATGTTTGACATCATCAGCAGAAATGTTCTGTAGAAAACATGTTTTTTCAAAAAAATTACTGGCTTTTTTTCGTACTTGTTCTGATTCTTTTATCATTTTTTCTTCGATTTGTAATTGAAAAAAAGGAAAATCTTCTTCTAATTCGGGAGATATCCCTGAAAAATGATGTGTCCAATCTTTTGTAGTTGGGTTCCATTTAAAATGATAATCAAGCCCTTTTTGCTCGGCTAATACAATGTTGATACTGTAATTTTCTTTCGTGTTATAGGATAAATCGAGGTTTAATAAATATTCAAAGTTCATATTATTCTCTCCCGTCAGTTATAATAATTTAAAAGAAAACGTATGCGATTTTGATGCAAAAACTCATTTTTCAAACGAATGATATAAGGAAACTCCCGTTCAATGTACGAACTGGAAAAACGTAAACAAGCCCAAGATACATCTTCTTCAAAAGATAAACTAAATATATGATCTTCTTCATCTATACATAAACAAATATTAAGATTTAAATCATTCAAAAAATACGAAAAATGAACATAATAATTGGGTGGAACGGATTTTGTGTGAACTTCAATAGCTTCCATATCGGAAAGAGTAATGGTTTCTAAAAGGGATAATTTATCGAATAATTCTTCCATGACTTTTAGTCTTTTAGGATGATCGTTGTTAAAATCGTGTTCCATTTGTTTTTCAATTTGCTTTTGGAAAAAAGGAAATTGATCTTTTATTAATGGATGTACATATTTACATTCATATTCCCATATCTTTTTACTTTTATTCCACACCCAGTCATATTGAATCACTTTTTTTCTGATCCTGGAATCACCAATTTTATATTTCAATGAAGCATCAATTTTATAATCTTCGCAAGTACTAAAAAGAAATGTTTCATTTTGAGATAATAATTCTTCTAGATTCATATTATTCTCTCCTTTCAATCTTTAACCTTATTATACCATGAAAAAAAGAAAATAATTTTCTTACATACTTTTTAACTATTGAAAACACTTTCAAAAAGACTTTTTATGGGGTTCTGCTTCTGCAGCTTATCAAGTAGAAGGTGCTTGGAATGAAGATGGAAAAGGAGTATCGAACTGGGATACATTTGTTCGAATTCCTGGGAAAAGGAGAAGTTAATGAAAAAGGGCTTCAATTTTATGATGATTTAATCAATGAATTACTCAAACATAAAATCGAACCTATTTTAACGATTTATCACTGGGATTTGCCACAAGCGCTTCAAGATGAATATGGCGGCTGGGAATCTCGTCAAATTGTAGAAGATTTTAAACAATATGCCATTACGCTATTTAAACGTTATGGATTTGTTTATGTAAATCAACACAAAGAAGGAGCACATGATTTGCGTCGTATCAAAAAGAAAAGTTTTCATTGGTACAAAGAAGTGATTGAAAGTAATGGGGAAACATTATAAAAAGAAGCACTAAGCGCTTCTTTTTTTGTTTACCATATCCAATGGACTGTTTCTTCATTTTTAATTTCATTACGTATTGAAAGAACATTGATTGCAGAAAAGATAGAATTGCTTTCTCCTATTTGTACGTTTAGTTCATCAGAGTCTAGATCGAGGACCTTTTTCATAAAGCTAAATGAAATATGGTAAGGAGAAGCTAATAAAGATCCAACTAATACTTCTAAAAAGGCTGAAAATTCTTCTGGATCTTTTTCTTTTTGAAGTGTATGAATTTCTTTTGCTAATGACTCGTGATTGGATGAGTCCTTAATTCTTTCTGCTAGAAGTTCTATTTCTTTTTTGATTTCTTCTGGTTTTGAAAGATACAAAAAGTCTTTTGTTTTTTGTTCGTACAAATGAAATAACTGACGTTGAATTTGTTCTTGCTCTTCTTGTACAGCCACTAGTTTTGGACCAAAACTGCTATCTGAAAGAGTCAACGTAAATAATTCTCGTTCTTGTTTTTGCAATTCAGTTAGTTTATTTTTTAATTCTTCTTTGTTCATTCCAATCTCTCCTTCATCATAAATTCCTTCTTATTATACAAGGAAGAGTTTATTGTGTGTAAAAAAAGAAACGCTTTGCGTTTCTTTTTTTGGTTTAGTTTCTAGTTTGTTAATAAAGAATAGATTTCATCGCTTCCGCCTAATAATTCATTTAGTTCATTATATTGAGCAAGTGTTTGTACAGCGAATACACGCTGATTACGAGATAATAACGTAAGTGCGTCGTACATAAATAATAAAAACTCTTTTTTAATAGAGGTTGTTCCGTATTTAGCGAGTTGTGAAATTTCTTTTGAAAATTCATCTTCTTGTTGAATGTTCATTAATTGTTTTGCCATCGTATCAATTTTTCGTTGTCCTTCAGGTGTCGCTTTTTTTAATTCGTAGGTTCTTTTAATTTGTGTTTCATCTACTTTTTTACTTTCAAATTCATTTTGTTCCATTAACATATCAATCCGTTTTTTTAAAGACTTCGCATCTTCTTTATATACGTTATAGAGAGAAGGAAGTTGTTCGTTACTCATGATCACATATTTTTTTACATCCATGTCAACTTCGCAACGTCCAATAATACCAGGAACTTGTTCCATCGCATAAACAACATAGTTTAAATCAGGTAACTCATTTGAATAAATCTTATGAAGATTAAATAAAACATCTACTTCTTCCACGCGTTCACGGTGTGACATTGTATCAGGATCTTTTGTTGAAATAGGTGTTGTATTTTTTTCTAAAATACGATTTTCCAAAAACAAATAATGTAAATGGGTGTCGTGCTTTACAAAATAAAACAGTTCTTTATCGTAAGAAAGAATGTCGTTTTTTGATAACGTCGCAAGGACATCCACTAATGTATTGAGATCTTCTTGAAGCAACTGTTTTCGATCGATTGTTGAATGCATTAGTTTTTCTCGTAAAATGTTAATTTGTTTTTGTTCGGTCGGTGTTTTTTCACGATGTAAATAAGCTTTCATTGCCTGATATTGTTGTTGTAAAGCTTGTTGTTTTTTAAGGTAATCATGTTGATAAGAAGCGGTATGGTTGTCCTTGATTTTTTCCATAAGGTTATTTAATGCTTCTTTTTGTTCTTTTTTCTTGCGCAATAGTTCTTGTGGTGTGAGATTGGCATACGTTTTATACTGCGGATTTTTTTCGATGAACTTTTCAAATCCATCTGATGTTGGATACGTTTTGTTCCATTTGCATTTCATAATAAAATAAATATTTTGGATTTCCTGTTCAATTTTGTCTTGTTCTTTTTGTAATTTTTTTAATTCTTCTTGTAAAATTTGTGTCATCCCAATCTCTCCTTTATAATAAACTCTTTCTTATTATATAAGAAAGAGTTTATTATGTGTAAAAAAAGAAGCGCTTTATGCTTCTTTTTTAGATAAATAAATATTTAAGGCGATGAGGGCTTTCTTTAAAAAACCACGTTCTTACTTGCTGAAATCGAGGAAAATAGACCTCTATATATTCCTTTGAAAGTTTGCAAAAAGTGAAATTAAAATTGTCAAACAAAGAAAGACAATTAGTAGAAAAAGAACGATCATTATTTAAATGAAAATTAAGGCGAAGATTGTCACTAAAAAAGCATAAATTGTAAAACCAATCTGAAGAAGTTTCCTGAGTCATTTTGTCAATAGGGAAAAATTTATCAAACTGAAATTGGTAAGCCTGTTTTTTATGGAAGTTGACTAAGTTTTCATACAATTTTTCTGTATTTAATTGATGAGAGATAAGTTGATTTAATATCCGTTTTTCTAATGATTTTTTGCACGCATTGAATAATGTTTGATAGGTTTCATTCACTTTTTCTCTTTCGAACGTCCAAAACCGTGTTTTGGGAAGAAAAGTGGACCTATAAGAAAAAATGCATTCATGGTGAATGTGCATACGAGCAGATAGTGTAAAATTCTCTTCCATTTGATATTCAATTGGATAATCAAGTAAATTCATGAATATTCTCCTTTTAGTTGAACTGATCTTATTGTACCTCATTTGGACAACTATTTAAATAGAAGAAACTCGTCAAAAAATGCATAAGCATTTTTTGGAAACGACTAAAAAGACTGTTTAAATAACAGTCTTTTTTTATAGTACTTTCTTCGTTTTTACAAAAGATAAAATCCAATACCCATAATGACATATAAGCCTAGCAACATAACGCCTTCTAACCAGTTTGTATCTCCGTCTGTCATAATTTTATTTATTAAAAGAACAGATGTGATCATGGCTGCAAGTTCGGGACCTGTAAAAACAAGTGCCATTCCTTTTCCAAAAAATAAAGAAAGAAGAACCAAAACAGGTGCAACAAACATCGCAATTTGAAGTGTAGAACCTACAGCAATTTCCATTGCTATATCCATTTTATTTTTATATGCCATGACGATAGCACTTGCATGTTCAGCTGCATTTCCTACAATAGCTACAACAATAATTCCGATAAAAAGTTCAGACCAATGTAAAGAATGTCCGACGCCTTCAATTGTATGAACAAGACGTTCAGAAAGATAAGCTACGCCTAAAGTGGCTATTGCTAAAATCGTTAACGCTTTTTTCTTGGTCCAATCTGCTTCTTCGTGTTCATCATGATTTTCTGCGTTTGGATCATTGTAAACACCTCGATGACTTACGAGTTTAAAATATAATCCACCCAGATAAACAAGAATTAAAATGATTGAAATACCAATACTTAATGTTAATTCTTGTGATGATTCTAATTCTGTTGCAAAAATGGCTGGAAGCAAAAAGGCTCCAAATACCGAGAAAATAAGTAAACCAGCATTGTGTCTTGCATCAAATTTATTAATGCGTTGGCGCTTAAAACGTAATCCTCCAACCAGTAAACTTAGCCCACCTACCAGTAACAAATTCCCAATTACAGCACCTGTTAATGAAGCTAAAACAACAACGAATAATCCTGCTTTAATCGCAAAAATGGAAATAATGAGTTCGACCGCGTTTCCAAATGTTGCA